>Ga0116145_1004783_pt1 | contig 10621 bp, 9 predicted proteins | sample AD_JPNHG1_MetaG_FD_89747 | JGI IMG/M metagenome (GOLD analysis project Ga0116145, IMG submission 89747) | Active sludge microbial communities of municipal wastewater-treating anaerobic digesters from Japan - AD_JPNHG1_MetaG | ecosystem: Engineered > Bioreactor > Anaerobic > Digestate | place... | reverse complement strand
TGGGGGAGACCTTCCTGTAGAAAAGGCTGTGACGTCAAACGTCTATATTTACATATCCATTCCGCCGTAACCGCCCGGGGGCATGGCGGGCATGGCCGGACTTTCCTTCTTCGGTTTCTCCGCCACCATGCACTGGGTGGTCAGCATGAGCGAGGCCACGCTGGCCGCGTTCTGGAGAGCGAACCTCGTCACCTTCGTGGGGTCAATGACACCCGACTTGACGAGATCTTCGTACTCCTCGGACGCCGCATTGAACCCGAAGGCACCCTTCTTCTCCTTGACCTTCTCGACGACGATGGAGCCTTCCTGGCCGGCGTTCTGGGCGATCATCTTGAGCGGTTCTTCGAGAGCCTTCTTCAGGATGGCCACACCGACCTGCTGGTCGCCCTCGAGCTGAAGCTTGTCGAGTACCGGAAGGGTTCGGATGTAAGCCACGCCGCCACCGGGGACGATCCCTTCTTCCACGGCCGCTCGCGTGGCGTTCAGGGCGTCTTCCACCCTCGCCTTTTTCTCCTTCATCTCCGTTTCCGTCGCCGCGCCGACCCTGATCAGGGCGACACCGCCGACGAGCTTGGCCAGTCGTTCCTGAAGCTTTTCCCGGTCATAATCGGAGGTGGTCTCCTCGATCTGAGCGCGGATCTGTCTCACGCGGCCTTCGAGGTCCTCCCGGGCACCGGCGCCGTCGATGATGGTGGTGTTGTCCTTGTCGATCGTGACCTTCTTCGCACGGCCGAGGTCTTCGATCCTCGTGTTCTCGAGCTTGGCACCCATCTCTTCCGCGATGAGTTTCCCGCCGGTGAGAATCGCGATGTCCTCCAGCATGGCCTTGCGCCGGTCGCCGAAGCCGGGGGCCTTCACGGCCACCACCTGGAGCGTACCCCGGATTTTGTTCACCACGAGCGTTGCCAGGGCTTCACCTTCGACTTCCTCGGCGATGATGACGAGGGGCTTGCCCATCTTGGCGATCTGCTCGAGGATCGGAAGGAGGTCCTTCATACCGCTGATCTTCTTGTCATGGATCAGAAAGAAGGGGTCTTCGTAATTGGTCTCCATCTTCTCAGGGTTGGTAACGAAATAAGGGGAGATGTATCCACGGTCGAACTGCATGCCTTCCACGATCTCGAGTTCCGTCTCCAGTCCTTTCGCCTCTTCGACGGTGATGACGCCTTCCTTGCCGACCTTGCCCATGGCCTCGGCAATGATGTTTCCGATGGAATCGTCGTTGTTGGCGGAGATCGTACCGACCTGGGCGATCTCTTTCTGGTCTTTCGTGGGCTTGGAGAGCTTTTTGAGCTCCTCGACCACCACTTCAACGGCCTTGTCGATGCCCCGCTTGAGGTCCATGGGGTTCATACCGGCCGCCACGTTCTTGGCGCCTTCACGGTAGAGAGCCTGAGCCAGTATGGTCGCCGTTGTGGTCCCGTCGCCGGCCACGTCGCTGGTGCGGCTGGCCACTTCGCGGACCATCTGAGCACCCATATTCTCGAACTTGTCCTCCAGTTCGATCTCCTTCGCCACGGTGACGCCGTCCTTCGTCACGGTGGGTGCACCGAAGGTCTTATCCAAAATGACATTGCGGCCCCTGGGGCCAAGCGTGACCTTGACGGCATCCGCAAGCGTGTTGACGCCCTTCAGGATCGACGCCCTTGCCTGCTCGTCATACTGTAATACTTTTGCAGCCATTATCTTTCCTCCTTCCGTCTATCGGTATGGGTTATTTCTTCTCAATGATGCCCAGGATGTCTTCTTCTCTCATGATCAGATGCTCGACACCGTCGATCTTGATCTCCGTGCCGGCATACTTGCTGAACAGGACCCTGTCACCGGCCTTCACATCGAGAGCGATGACCTTGCCGTCTTCAGTTATCCGGCCCTTCCCCACGGAAACGACGAGACCCTCCATGGGTTTTTCCTTGGCCGTGTCGGGAATGATGATGCCCCCCTTCGTCTTCTCCTCTTCCGCGACACGCTTCACCAGAATCTTGTCATGCAATGGCCTGATCTTCATCCTCAAACCTCTCCTTTCTTATATGATTTGAATGTAGTTTTTTGAATGCACCTGTAACGGCTGAAATCGACCATAAAATAAACATCGATTCCGATCTGTCAAGAAACCCCCCCCAAAATTTTTCGGGAAATTTAAAAAAACCCCCTATCGGGGGAATAGGCGGTAAGACTAAACCAGAAATAAATAAATATCAATCATTTATTTCCGTCCCGTCCGCCGGTCTCAGGATGTGCCGACGGGGATGATCTCCACGGGTATCTTAGCGAGTTTCTTGAACTTTTCGGCATCATCAAGCGATCCCACGATATCCCCGTAGTGGATGGGGATAGCCATTTTGGGTTTCAAGGCGTTGACGGCATCGGCGGCCTCACGGGCGTCCATGGTATAGGTGCCCCCCACGGGGAGAATCATAATGTCGGCTTGGATGTCTCTCATCTCAGGGATGAAGTCCGTGTCCCCCGGATAATAAATACGGGTCCCCTCGACGGTGACGACGTAACCGACCCAGTCGTTGCTCTTCGGGTGAAAGGCCTTTTTGAGATTATAGGAGGGAACGACCTCCACATTGATCCCGAAAAGGGACAGCCGGTCCCCGGGCTTCACGGCCCTCACATCCCCCGAAAGCTGCGGCAGGCAGTCCGCCGTGGCCAGGACGACCGTCTCTTTTTTCTGGAGCTTCTTCACGTCCGCGGGGGAGAGGTGGTCGTAGTGACTGTGGGTGATGAGAATGAGGTCGGCCTTTTCACCGACCCTGATCTTCCAGGGATCGATGTAAATGGTCTTCTCCGATTTGATCCTGACCGAGGCATGCCCGAACCATGTGATCTTCTCCAGCATATTGAACTCCTCCTGCGACGAATGCTCAAGAATCAGGGCCCGTGATCAAACAAGCGACAGGACGAAACAGACGGCCGCCGAGATCAGCGCCGACGCGGGTATAGTCAGCACCCAGGCCCAGAGAATGGTCCCCGCCACACCCCAGCGCACAGCCGAAAGCCGTCTTGTCGACCCCACACCCATGATGGCGCCGGCAATCGTGTGGGTCGTGCTGACGGGGATCCCGAACAGTGAGGCCCCGATGAGCGACGAGGCGGCCGCCGTCTCGGCGCAGAACCCGCCCATGGGCTGCAATTTCGTGATCTTCGTCCCCATGGTCTTCACGATCCGCCAGCCTCCCGCGAGGGTTCCCATAGCGATGGTGACGTAGCAGGCGAAGACGATCCACGTCGGAATGGTGAAAACGGGACCCAGAAGCCCGGCGCTGAAGAGGGTGATGGCAATAATGCCCATGGTCTTCTGGGCGTCGTTCATCCCGTGTCCCATGCTGTGAATGGCCGATGAGACGAGCTGGAGCCTTCTGAAAATATGATCGGCTCTCCTCACAGAGACGCTCCGGGTCGCATGGAGAACGGCGACCATGCAGAAAAACCCGAGCGTGAAACCGATGGCCGGCGACAGTACGATGAAACTGGCCGTCTTGATGACCCCACCCCAGACGAGGACCTTCAGACCTCCCTTGACAAGACCGGCACCGATCATCCCGCCGATCAGTGCGTGCGAGGAACTGCTGGGCAGTCCCAGCCACCAGGTGATGAGATTCCAGACGATAGCCCCGGCAAGCGCGGAGAGAATCAGGACATTCCCCACGATACCGGGATCAATGATTCCGGTGCCGATCGTATGAGCCACCGGCGTGCCGACGATGAAAACCGCCAGGAAGTTGAAGGCGGCCGCCCAGTAGACGGCATACTTCGGGGGCAGGGCCCTTGTGGAGACGATGCAGGAGATGGAATTGGCCGCGTCATGAAAACCGTTGATGAAATCGAAGACGAGCGCGACGATGACGATGAAGATGACAAGGGCCAGCGCCGGGCTATCCATGTTTCAGGACGATGCCTTCAATGATGTTTGAAACATCCTCGCAAACATCGATGGATTCCTCGATCCGCTCGAAGATCTCCTTCCACTTGATCAACTCAAAAGGGTCCTTTTCCCGCTCGAAGAGCCTTGCCATCGTCATTCTGAGGACGATGTCGCCCTCGTTTTCGAGCGTGTTGATCTCAACGCAGTCCTCCAGAATTTCCTTGAATTTTTTCTTGTCTCTCAGGGCATGGACGATCTTCTTGACCTTGCCGATGGCCTCGTTCAGGATTCTGGCCTGCTCTTTGATCTCCTCGGCGGGCTTCTTGATTTTGTAGAGCTGCATCCGCACGGCGGCAGCCTCGATCATGTCCAGGACGCTGTCCATTTTGTTGACGAGATTGTAGATATCTTCCCGGTCCAGGGGCGTCAGGAAAGTCCGGTGCATCTTCTCGTAGGTCCGGTGGGTGATGATGTCCGCCTCGTGCTCGATTTCTTTCAGCTTTGCGATCTTCGCCTCGGACTGCTCGTAATTGTTGAGAATGTCCATGAACATCTTTCCGCCCTCTTCGATCTTATTGGCCAGTTCCTCGAAGAGGTCGTAGAACTTTTCATCCCTCGGAATAATCCCCATGATGTGAACACCCCGGGTCAAATGTCGTGCTCGCTATAGCACACTTTCCCCTCATCTTCAATGACAGACGCCTGACGCGGAGGGAAAAAGATATCCTTTTGAAATTGTGCGTGTATTAACGATTTTCTTTTGCAGATAAAATTTTGGTGAAGTGATTCGGCTGCGATGTCGAAAGGGTCCGGGTATCCGTTTGCCCCATCAATCGGAAAGGCCGCCATTTTCTCCGAATGTTTCCGAGGATTCGGGCTGTCCTTTAGAAGAGGTTTTCGACGAGTTCACGGATATTCCGGATCTTGACGAGCCGGATCTTCCCGGACTTCCCGGTTTCCCGCGGCTGAGTTTTCGGGTGAATGCAGCGGCTGAACCCCATCCGCTCGGCCTCCCGGATCCGGAGCTCCATCTGATGGATGCCCCGCACCTCGCCCGTGAGGCCCACCTCGCCGAACACGACCGTCCCGGGATGGATGACGCGGTCGAGAAAGCTCGAAGCCATGGCGGAGACGATGCCGAGATCCACGGCCGGTTCCGTGACGCGCACCCCTCCCGCCACGTTGAGGAAGACGTCATGGCTCCCCAGGCGCAGGCCGCAGACCTTCTCGAGCACCGCGACGAGGAGGGATACCCGGTTCGCGTCGACACCGATGGCCGTCCTCCTCGGCATGCCGAAGTTTGTCGGGGAAACGAGCGACTGAATCTCCACGAGAATGGGCCGAGTCCCCTCCATGCTCGGGACAACGACGGAACCCGAAGAGCCCTCGGGGCGCTCCGCCAGGAAGTACTCCGAGGGGTTCATGACCTCGACGAGGCCGCGGTCCCTCATCTCGAAGACGCCCACTTCGTTCGTGGGCCCGAAGCGGTTCTTCATTCCGCGGATCATCCGGTAGGAATGACCGGAATCCCCCTCGAAGTAGAGCACCGTGTCCACCATGTGCTCGAGCACCTTGGGTCCCGCGATGGAGCCGTCTTTAGTCACGTGACCGATGAGAAAGACAGGGATGCCCGATTTCTTGGCGAAAAGAATGAGCCTCTCCGAGGCCTCCCTCACCTGCCCCACGCTTCCCGGTGCAGAGGACAGAAGCGAGCTGTAGACCGTCTGGACGGAGTCCACGACGACGGCGGCCGGTTTCGTCTCGCGGATGTACTTGATGATGTTTTCCAGGTCCACCTCGACGAGGATGAGAATGTTGCCCGAAGTGGCGCCGATCCGCTCGCCGCGCATCTTGATCTGCCGCGCCGATTCCTCTCCGGAGACATAAAGGACCTTGAGGCCCCTCGCGGCCAGGTGCTGCATGACCTGGAGAAGGAGTGTTGATTTTCCGATCCCGGGATCCCCCCCCACGAGGACGGCCGATCCGCGGACAATCCCCCCGCCGAGCACGCGGTCGACCTCATCGATGCCGCTCTTCACTCGCTCCCGCTCGTCCGACGCGATCGTGTCGATGGGAAGCGGCTTTTCATTGAAGGACAGTTCCGTCCTCGAGCCGGGGCCGGTTTCCCGGATTTCCTCCTCGACGAAGGTGTTCCACTGTCCGCAGGAGGGGCACTTGCCCGCCCACTTCAGGGATTGATGGCCGCAGTTCTGGCAGAAAAATGAGGTTTTTACTTTTTTCATGGAATGTGCTTATCTTGAACGATCAAGACGGTTTAAGGGTCCATCCCTGCGAGAAAACTTCAGCCCAAGAGGTATATTGTTTTCATCTTCCCGTCAACACCCAAAAGCGGGTGAAAACCGGACCGAAATATCTTGAGATATCAACTCGATTCTGATAAATTCCTGCGGCTTTTAGAAAAAGGAGTTTCCCATGCATAACCCGAATTTCAGCTCCGGCCCCTGCAGCAAGAGACCGGGGTGGTCCTTCGATGCGCTGAAGGAAGCGGCCCTCGGCCGGTCGCATCGCTCCGCCTTGGGCCGCAAGAAGCTCAAGGACGCCATCGAGGGGAGCAAAAAAATCCTTGGCGTACCTGCGGATTACCTGCTCGGCATCATGGCGGGTTCCGACACCGGCGCCTTCGAAGCGGCCCTGTGGACCCTCCTCGGACCAAGGCCCGTAACGGTCCTCGTGTGGGAGGCCTTCAGCCGTGACTGGGCCACCGACATCGAAAAGCAACTCAAGGTCAGGGCGACGGTCCTGCAGGCCGATTACGGAAAACTCCCCGACCTCGGCAGGGTCGACTGGAAAAACGATGTCGTCTTCGTCGCCAACGGCACGACGAGCGGTGTCAGAATCCCGGACTGGAACTGGATCCCATCGAACCGCGAGGGCCTCGCCCTGTGCGACGCCACGAGCGCCGTCTTCGCCATGGAGGTGGACTGGGCGAAAGTAGACGTCCTCACCTATTCCTGGCAGAAGTGCCTGGGCGGAGAGGCGGCGCACGGCGTGCTCGTTCTCAGCCCCAGGGCCGTGGAGCGCCTCGAGACATACGACCCCCCCTGGCCTCTGCCCAAGATCTTCCGGATGAAGAAGGGGGGGAAGCTGAACCGCGCCATCTTCGACGGCGACACGATCAACACGCCTTCCATGCTCTGCGTGGAGGACTATCTCGACGCGCTCACCTGGGCCGAAGGCATCGGACTTCCGGGTCTCATCCGGAGAAGCCGGGACAACCTCCGGATCGTCGAGGACTGGGTTGCCGGGCGGGACTGGGTCGAATTCCTCGCGGCCTCGCCGGAGATCCGGTCGAACACGTCGGTCTGCCTGGCCCTGACGAGTGAAAAATTCAGGGCCCTCCCGGTGGACAAAAAAGACGAGTTCATCCGGCGCATCGCGGGGGAACTGAGCAAGGCGGGAGTCGCCCACGATATCGCCGCCTACCGGGACGCGCCGCCGGGCTTCCGCTTCTGGTGCGGGCCCACGGTGGAGCCGTCCGATATCGGGACGGCCCTCCAGGCCCTGGAGGACGCCTACAGGCGGCACAGTGCGTCGCTCGGCTGAGTGTTGCGGCATACATTTTTTCGGAGGGACCCGTTTCATGAAGAAAGTGCTCGTGAGTGACACCATCGCCCCGGAGGGGATCGCAATCTTCAAGGAAGCCCCGGGGATCGAAGTCGACGTGATGACCAACCTGACGCCCGACGAGCTGCGGGGCGTCATCGGCGAATACGACGGCCTCGCCATCCGCAGTGCCACGAAAGTGACGAAGGAGATCGTCGAGGCGGCGAAAAACCTGAAGGTGATCGGCCGGGCCGGCATCGGTATCGACAACGTCGACGTCCCCTCGGCCAGCAAGCGCGGCATCGTCGTGATGAACACCCCCGGCGGCAACACGATCACGACGGCGGAACATACCATCGCCATGATGTTCGCCCTGGCGAGACGGATCCCCCAGGCCACCTCGTCCATGAAGGGGGGCAAGTGGGAAAAAAACAAGTTCATGGGGTCCGAAGTCTACAACAAGACCCTGGGCATCATCGGCCTCGGACGGGTGGGCTCCGTTGTGGCCGAGAGAGCCAAGGGGCTCATGATGAATGTCATCGTCCATGATCCGTTCATCGCGCCGGAGGCGGCAGAGAAGATGGGCATCACGCTGGTGTCGATGGATGACATCCTCAAGAAGTCCCACTTCATCACGGTGCATACGCCGCTGACGAAGGACACGAAGGGCCTTCTGAACGCCAGGACCTTCGCCCGGATGAGAGACGGCGTCTTCATCATCAACTGCGCCCGGGGGGGCATCGTGAACGAGAAGGATCTGGCCGCCGCCATCCGATCGGGCAAAGTGGCGGGGGCCGCCCTCGACGTGTTCGAGGAGGAGCCGACGAAGAACACGGAACTGCTGGCGCTCCCCAACGTGATCAGCACCCCCCACCTGGGCGCGTCCACGGACGAGGCCCAGCGCAACGTGGCCATCGCCATCGCCGAGCAGATCGTCGATTTCCTGACCAAGGGCGAGATCCGAAACGCCGTGAACTTCCCCTCCGTGAGCGCCGAGGTGCTCATGAGCATCCAGCCCTACCTGATGCTCGCCGAGAAGCTCGGTAAGTTCGAGGCTCAGATCGTCAAAGGCGGCATCGAGGAGATCGACGTGGAGTTCAGCGGCGAGATTCTGAACTACAACGTGGCGCCCATCACGATCGCTTTTCTGAAGGGGCTCCTGACGCCGATCCTGAACGCGAACATCAACTTCATCAACGCGCCCGTCATCGCCAAGGAGCGAAAAATCAAGGTCGTCGAGTCGAAGAGCAGCGAGATGAAGGACTACACCAGCATGATCTCCGTGACGATCAAGACGACGGAGGAAAAGCGCTTTGCCGCCGGCGCGATTTTCGGGCGGCAGGACCTGAGGATCGTCCGGATCGACAAGTTCGCCATGGAGGCAATCCCGGAAGGCCACATGATCGTTCTCTACAATTATGACAAGCCGGGCGTCATCGGCAACATCGGGACCACTCTCGGCAACAACAGCATCAACATCGCGCGCCTCCACCTCAGCCGCGAGCAGGTTGACGGGCAGGCCGTCGTGGTGCTGAGCACCGACAGCATCGTGCCGGAAGAGGTTCTCGACAAGCTGCGGGGACTGCCCAACGTGATCTCGGTGACGCAGATAGAAATATAAAAGACCGTTTTGAATAGAGTGCGTTTCTCGAGTAAAACCGTTTCAACGGAGATGCGTCATGGCAAATGTCATCGTGGTCGGAACCCAGTGGGGCGATGAGGGCAAGGGGAAGATCGTCGACCTCTACGCCGAAGACGCCGACGCGGTTGTCCGCTTCCAGGGGGGCAATAACGCCGGGCACACCCTTGTCGTCAAGGGGGAGCAGACCATCCTGCACCTGATCCCGTCGGGCATCCTCCACGACCGCAAGACCTGCATCGTCGGAAACGGCGTCGTCGTCGACCCGAAGGTCATCCTCGCGGAAATCGACGAGCTGAAGCGCAGGAACCTCTTCCCGCGCAACACCCGGCTCTGGATCAGCGAAAACGCCCACGTGATCATGCCCTACCACCGCAGGCTCGACAGCGCCCGGGAATCCGCCAAGGGCGACCAGAAAATCGGCACGACAGGAAGAGGGATCGGCCCCTGCTACGAGGACAAGGTCGCCCGCACGGGGATCCGCTTCTGCGACCTCCTCGATGACGAGACCTTCCGGGCGAAGCTGAAGCGAAACGTCGAGGAGAAAAACTTCTACCTGACGAAACTCTTCAACGAAGAACCCGTCGACGAGAAGTCCGTCTACGAGGAATACCGGGGTTACGCGGAGCGCCTGAGACCCTTCGTCACGAACGCCTCGGTGATCCTGGAGGAAGAGATCCGGCGGAAGAAGAACGTCCTCTTCGAAGGGGCACAGGGTACGCACCTCGACATCGACCACGGGACCTACCCCTACGTGACCTCTTCCAACACGGTGGCGGGAAACGCCTGCGGGGGGGCCGGAGTCGGACCGACGAAGATCGACGTCGTCGTCGGGATCGTGAAGGCCTACACGACGAGGGTGGGCGGCGGGCCCTTTGTGACGGAGCTCACCGACGAAATCGGCGAGCACATCCAGAACGCGGGCAAGGAGTTCGGCGCCACGACGGGCCGGAGACGCCGCTGCGGCTGGCTCGACATGGTCCTGATCCGTCACGCTGTAAGGCTCTCGGGGATCAACGGTCTTGCCATCACCAAGCTCGATGTCCTGACGGGGATTGACCCGCTCAAGATCTGCAGGGCCTACCGGGTGAACGGGAAGGAGATCACCGACGCCGTCCCGTCCAACCTCCGGGACCTCGCGAAATGCGAGCCCGTCTACGAGGAATTGAAGGGGTGGAAGGAGCCGATCGGTCGCGCAAAGACCGTCCGGGAACTGCCCATCCAGGCAAGGAGGTACGTCCAGAGAATCGAGAAGCTCTCCGGTGTCAGGCTCTTCCTCGTCTCCGTGGGCGCCGACCGGGATGAAACGATCGTCCTGAAGAATCCCTTTAAGAAATAAGCCGGGGCTTATCTCTGTTTTGATTTTTGAGGTGAACTGCAATTAACCTCGTCCATACCGGGAAGCCACTACAGTTGCTTCCATTTTGAGTTTTGAATGAAAGAAATTTTTCGAACCCAAAACTCAACATTCATCATTGCTGGTCTTCCAGACCAGCGGGCCGTTAGCTCAGTACGGTAGAGCAGCGGACTTTTAATCCGTTGGTCAC
>Ga0116145_1004758_pt1 | contig 10666 bp, 7 predicted proteins | sample AD_JPNHG1_MetaG_FD_89747 | JGI IMG/M metagenome (GOLD analysis project Ga0116145, IMG submission 89747) | Active sludge microbial communities of municipal wastewater-treating anaerobic digesters from Japan - AD_JPNHG1_MetaG | ecosystem: Engineered > Bioreactor > Anaerobic > Digestate | place... | reverse complement strand
GATTGGCGGGGATTTTGGCCCCGCCCTACATGCTGATCTCGAACCGGGCCTGCCCGGGACGAGCCGCGCTGTCAAAGAGCTGAGCGAAGCGTGTTATGGCGCTTCAGACAAAGGGTAAACTCACCCTGTGAGCGAACTGCGCCTTGCGGCGTTTCAGTTTGCTCCGAGGCTCAGGGCCTCACGGCAGTCGAAAACTGCTGTCCTTTAGGTAAGCCATTTAGGTGAGGACGTCAAGAGCCGGAGTGAATTTTTATGGGAAGACGGGGTGAGGGGGGGAGACGTGAAAGTAAAAAGTAAAAAGTAAAAAGCAGAAAGCAGAAGACAGAAAGCTGATTTAGGAGACCATGGACCATAGACCAAAGACCATAGACAATGGGACTATGGGACTATCCGACTATCCGACTATCCGACTATGAGACGGGGGGAGGAGGGAGGGGGGATGAGGGATGAGACCTGAAAGTAAAAAGCAAAAAGCAGAAAGCAGAAAGCAAAAAGCAGAAAACAGAAAGCAGAAATTCGGAGGATGCCGTTACTGGCTGGCGAGAGAGCCGCCCCATGTGTGCCTCCTTGCGGGTTGGCAGCAAGGGTCTATTAAAATGGTCCTTCCGAGGGCGGCGGGGGTTCGAAGTGAAGGAAGATGGCTTTGAGATAATGGGCTTCGGGGAAGGTCGCGGGGTGGTCGGGGGGCTCGGTGGCGGTTCCCAGTTCGAGGGAGGGGCGGCCGGATTGGGCTGCGGCCCGGCGAATGGTTTGAAAGAACTCCGGGGCGCTAACGTGAGCGGAACAGGAACAGGCCAGGAGAATGCCGCCGGGCGCCAGGGCGCGGATGCCCAGGGCGGCGAGACGCTGGTAGGCGCGAATCGCACCGGCGCGCTCGGCTTCGCGCCGGGCGAGGGAGGGGGGATCGAGAATCACCAGGTCGAAACGGGGTGACGGGTTTTGACTGAGCCAGTCGAACGCGTCGGCCTGGACGCAATGGTGCGCACAGGCCGACACCAAAGGGTGGGACTGGTTGAGGGCGAAGTTCCGGCGCGCGCCTTCGAGGGCATGCGCGCTGATATCGAGGTCCGTGACTGCCGCGGCGCCACCGCGGGCGGCGTAGAGGGAGAAGCCGCCGGAGAAGCTGAAGGCATTGAGGACGCGCCGGCCGCGGGCGAGTGATTCGATCCGGCGGCGGTTTTCGCGCTGGTCGAGGAAGAAACCGGTTTTTTGTCCGCGAATGACGTCGGCTTCGAACAGGAGGCCCGACTCGTGAAACAAGACGGGGCCTTCGAGGGGCGGACCGACCAGGATGTCGCCGTCGGAGCGGCTAAAGTGCTGGAGAGCGGCGGGCTGAAGATTGCGGCTGAGACGAAGGACGATTCGGGCGGGTCGAAACTGTGCGCGAAACAGATCGAGGAGGTGACTGAGGCGCGGCAGCCACGCGAGGGTGTAAAGCTTGAGGACGAGGGTGTCGGCGTAGCGGTCCAGCACCAGGCCGGGCCAGCCGTCATTCTCGCCGTGGAGCCAGCGAAAGCCGGTGGTTTGGTCGTCGAAGAGCGGGCGGCGGAGGGCACAGGCGCGTTCGAGCCGTTCCTGCCACCACGCGGCATCCAGTTTTCGGGGTTTGCCGGCTTCGAGCACCCGGAGGCGGATGGGGGATTCGGGATCGAACAGACCGAGGGCGAGGAATCGGTTGCGGCGGTCGTAAACGACGGCCAGCTCGCCGGGAGAGCCGGGGCGGTTCTGGTCGCGGATACTGTCGGCGAAGAGCCAGGGGTGTCCGGAGCGGAGGCTGGTTTCGGCAGCCGCCGAGACGCGCAATCGGAGGCGGGGAAGGGGTTCAGGAGTTGTCACCATCCAGCAGGCCGCCGAGTCCGCCGAGGATCGAGCCTTCGCCGCGCGCCCGGCCGCCGCCCTGCGGGGCGGCGGCGTAGATGCGGCCGGCCAGGCGGCTGAGGGGGAGGGATTGCAGCCAGACCCGGCCGGGTCCGCGCAAAGTGGCAAAGAAGAGTCCTTCGCCGCCGAAGAGGGCGGTTTTGATGCCGCCGACCAGTTGGATGTCGTATGCGACAGAGGGCTGGAAGGCGACGATGCAACCCGTGTCCACGCGAAGCAATTCACCCGGGGCGAGGTCGCGCTGGAGGATGGTGCCGCCGGCGTGGATGAAGGCGAGGCCGTCCCCCTGGAGGCGCTGGAGAATGAAGCCTTCGCCGCCGAACAGTCCGGCGCCGAAACGTTTGGTGAAGGCAATGCCGAGGCTGACGCCTTTAGCGGCGCAGAGGAAGGAGTCTTTTTGAGCGAGCAACTCGCCGCCGATCTCGTGGAGATGAACGGGGATGATCTTGCCCGGATAAGGCGCGCCGAAGGCAACGCGGCGCTTGCCGTGGCCGCGGTTTTGGAAAATGGTCATGAAGAGCGACTCCCCGGTGAGCAGACGTTTTCCCGCGCCCATCAGGGCCCCGAGCAGGCCGCTGCGCTGCTGTTGCGAGCCGTCGCCGAAGATGGTCTCCATGTGAATGCCGTCGTCCATGTACATCATGCCGCCGGCTTCGGCGACCGCGGCTTCCATGGGGTCGAGTTCGACCTCGACGAACTGCATTTCCTCGCCGTAAATGCGGTAATCAATTTCGTGCATGACAGCCATAAGCTTTCAATCGTTAGTGAACCTGTCTTCGTCTGCTTCGCCACGGCACATTTGCCGTCCGGCGCGCGGCGCGCCCGACCGAGGCGACGCGGCACGGGGCGGCGAATTGTCGGGCATTGGTTAACCGGTTTCGGGTTGGATGTCACGCCCGTAAAGGGCAGAGACACGGGCGAGGGTTTGTCTGGTGCATGCCCGGGGCTGGTGGGGGGAAGGCTGGCGAGAACGTCCACGCACGCGGGCTTGCGGGGAAACACTTCGGGCTTGGGATTGAGGGAGGGAGGCGGTAATTTGCGGCGCAGGCGAAGCTTATGACAAATCAACTTGCAGCAATCGAGCACGTTAAGGAGAAAGCCATAGACCTCAGCATGCAGTATGGGCCGAAGGTGTTGGTGGCGGTTTTGATCATGGTGGGCGGTTTCTTTGCGGCCCGCTGGGTTTCGGGGGTGTGCGAGCGGTGGCTGGGGAAGCTGGAGCTGGAGCCGCCGGTGCGGCAACTGATTCTGCGGCTGGTGCGGATGCTGGTGATCTTGCTGTTTTTGCTCATCGCGCTGACGAATCTCGAGATTCAATTGCTGCCGCTGATCGCCGGACTGGGCGTGGCGGGAGCCGGGGTCGCGTTTGCGATGCAGGGGATTTTGGGCAACCTGTTTGCGGGGTTGACGATCATCTTCACGCGCCCGTTCCGCGTGGGCGAGTATGTGGAGATGGCAGGGGTGGAGGGGCGGGTCGAGGCGATTGAACTGTTCAGCACGATTCTGAGCCATCCGGACCGGTCGCGGATCGTGGTGCCCAACCGGAAAATTGTTGGCGAAATTCTGCACAACTACGGGAAGATCCGGCAACTGGACGTTATCGTGGGGGTGGCCTACAGCACGGACCTCAACGCGGCGCTGGCCGCGGTGAACGATGTGCTGCAGCGCACGCCCAGTGTGCTGAAGGACCCGGCGCCCGTGGTGCGGGTATCGGTGCTGTCGGATTCCTCGATTAACATCGCCATCAAGCCGTGGGTGCCGGTCTTGGAATACGGCCCGGCGGCGGGCGAGATCAACAAGGCGGTGGTGGAGGAATTCCGGGCGCGCAAGATTTCGATTCCGTTCCCGCAACGGGAGGTGCGGCTGCTGAACCCGGCCGCGTGAGCGGCGGGAAAAGGCGGCGTGGGACGGTATTGCGGATGGGAACGCTCGTGCCCAACGCCACCCGAAACCCGGGCGAGCATCCCGCTTCCGGTTCCGTTTTAAGCGGTTGGTCCGAGGTTGTGCGCCGTTAGATTGAGAAGGTGGCGGCGGCGTCCTGCGTCTGGAGGTAATCGAGGATGCGGGCGACGGATTCGGCGATCGAGAGCTGGTCGGTGCGGAGTTCGAGTTCGGGGTGGAGCGGCGGCTCGTAGGGGGCGGTGATGCCGGTGAACTCCTTGATTTCCTTCGCGCGAGCCTTGGCGTAAAGGCCCTTGGGGTCGCGCTGCTCGCACACCTCGATGGGGGCGTTGACAAAGACCTCAATGAACCGCCCCGGGGGCAGGAGCCTGCGCACCATGTCGCGGTCTTCGCGATAAGGGGAAATGAAGGCGGTGATGCAGATGACCCCCGCGTCGGCAAACAACTTGGCGACTTCACCGACGCGGCGGATGTTTTCGGTGCGGTCGCGGGGCGAGAAAGCGAGGTCGGAGCAGAGGCCGTGGCGGATATTGTCGCCGTCCAGGACGTAGGCATGGCGGCCGAGGTTGAAGAGTTCGCGCTCGAGCTCGGTGGCGATGCTGGATTTGCCGGAGCCGGAGAGGCCGGTGAGCCAGAGGACGCACCCGACGTGGCCGTTGCGGAGTTCGCGCTGCTCGCGCGTGACCTTGCCGCGGCTCCAATAGATATGGTCGCTTTTGGTGTGGGCGTCGTGAGTGCGCCGGGGGTAATTGTCGGCGGCGATGATGCCGCCACCGGAGACGTCGAAGCCGTCCACGATGACAAATCTGCCCGTGGCGACAATTTCCGAGTGGATGTCGAAGGCGATGGGTTTGCGGGTGTGGAGGGTGAGCTCGGCGACTTCGTGGCGGGCGACGCCGGTGGTGGCGACGTCGCGGGCCACCGGCTCGAGGGTGGAAGCGTCAATGACCTTCTGGATGCTCTCGATGGAGCACTCGACCTCCTGGGTGGCCAGTTTGAGTTTGTAGGTGCGGCCGGGCAGGAAGGGTTTGCGTCCCAGCCAGAAGAGGCGCGCCTTGAAACTCGACAGCTCGTAAGGGGGGGCGCTTTCATGGGCGGCCACGGCGCCGCGGGCCACAAAGATTTGCTCGGTGAGGGTAATGCCGATGGACTCGCCGGCGGTGGCGTAGTCGCGGGGCGGGGCGTTCCAGCGTTCAATGGTCTTGACGGTGCTGGTTTTGTCGGTGGGGGAGAAGACGAGTTTGTCGCCGACGCGGAGGGTGCCGGATTCGATGCGGCCGGCCAGGATGCGGCGTTCGTCGAAGCGATAGATGTCCTGGACGGGGAAGCGCAGGGGCTGGTCCTTGGGCTGCTCGGCGAGCTGGAAGGCGTCGAGGGCTTCGAGCACGGTGGGCCCCTGCCACCATGGCATGTTGGGGCTGAGGGAGGCGAGATTGTCGCCGTGCTTGGCGGCGATGGGGATGAAGACCAGGGGTTCGACCCCGATGGTTTTGAGCCAGGCGCGGTATTCGTCGCGCACGTGCTCGAAGCGGGACTGGCTGTAGTTTTCGAGGTCGAGCTTGTTCACCAGCACGGCGATCTGGCGAATGCCCAGGAGGTTGAGGAGGTAACCATGACGGCGCGAGTTTTCCTGGACGCCCTCGTGGGCGTCAATGAGCAACAAGGCGGCTTCGGCGTTGGCGGCGCCGGTAATCATGTTCTTGAGGAACTCCTTGTGGCCGGGAGCGTCAATGATGACGTACTGGCGTTTGGGGGTGCGGAACCAGATCTGGGCGGTGTCAATGGTGATGTTCTGGTCCCGCTCCGACTGGAGGGCGTCCATGAGGTTGGCCCATTCGAAAGGAACGCCGCGGCGCTCGGCGGCGAGCTGCAACTGCTCGAGTTTGCCCTCGGGCAGCGAGCCGGTATCATGAAACAGGCGGCCGACAAAGGTGGACTTGCCGTGGTCCACGTGGCCGACAATCACGATTTTGAGTTGCTCGGCGGCCGCGGTGGGCTGGCCGTTGCCCGGGGCGGCGGCGGGGACGGGCACGGGCGGGCTGACGGCCGCGCCCTCGCGAGGCGAGGCGGTCTGCGGGATTGCGGAAAGGAGGGCCCCGCGGGTTTGATCACATGTATCCATCACGTCTGAGTTTTTCAAAGGCATCTTCGCTTTCCTTGTCTTGAGCGCGGCCGCTGCGTTCCGGGGTGCGCGTCTGGCGCAATTCCTGGATGATCTCCCGGACCGTTCGGGCGTTGGATTTGATGGGGAAGGTGCAGGGGGCGCAGCCGAGGCTGCGGTAACGTTCGCCACGGTCGTTGGCGAAGTAAAGGGGGATGACCGGGATGTTTTCGCGTTCGATGTATTCCCAGACGTTGAGCTCGGTCCAGTGCAGCAGGGGGTGAATGCGGATGTGCGCGCCCTTCTCGTAATCGGTCTTGAACTGGTCCCAGAGCTCCGGAGGCTGGTCCTCGACGTTCCACTCCATGTTCTTGTCCCGCGGGCTGAAGTAACGCTCTTTGGCGCGGGTGGGCTCTTCGTCACGGCGGACGCCGACGATCACGCCGGTGAAGTGGTGTTTGTCGAGGACTTGCTTGAGGGCGTCCTTTTTGAGGGTGCCGCAGCATTCGACGCGGGTGGCTTTGCCGTTGGGGTAGGTGACGCCGCTCTTGAGCACCGGCTCGTTCTTGCCGACCACAAGCTGGAGTTTCCAGTTCTTCACCAGGGTGTCCCGGTATTCGATCATGGAGGGGATTTTGTAGGTGGTGTCCACGTGGACGAGGGGAAAGGGCACATGGCCGAAGAAGGCCTTGCGGGCGAGCCACAGGAGGACGGTCGAGTCTTTGCCGATGCTCCAGAGCATGGCGAGGTGTTCGAACTTGTTAAACGCCTCGCGGAGAATGTAGATGCTCTGGTTTTCGAGTTTGGCCAGGTAGTCCATTTGCTAATTCAAACAAGCGGGAACGTTATGACAGGCGCCGGACGGCGGCAATTTCCATTTCGCTCAGATTTGGAAATCCAGTTTCTTGGGCAGGAAAGTGTGAATGCCGCACTCGACCTTGTTGAAGCCGGTCCACCGTCCGGCGCGCTCGTTGGCGTCCGGGGCGGCCAGGGTGGTGCACGGCTGGCAGCCGATGGACCGGTAACCGCGGTCATGCAGGGGGTTGTAGGGGATGCGGTGCTGCCGGAGGTAATTCCAGACCTCGTCGCGAGTCCACTGGGCCATGGGATTGAGTTTGACGATGTCGCGGCCGGAGGCTTCGTCGAAGGCGTAGAGTTCGACCACGCCGATGTCGGCGCGGGTGGCGGACTGCTGGCGGCGCAGGCCGGTGATCCAGCAATCCAGGTCGCAGAGTTTGTCGCGCAGGGGCAGAACCTTGCGGATGGTGCAGCACAGGTCCGGGTTGCGCGTCCACAACTCGGGGCCGTGGATGTCCGCCTGTTCGGCCACGGTAAGATCGGGTTCGAGGGTTTCGATCGGGAATTCGAAGAACTCCTCGAGGCGCCGCTTGAGCGCAACGGTTTCGGGAAAAAGCAGGCCCGTATCGAGTGTGAAGACGGGGAAAGGCAGCCGGTTGAGCTTGGCCAGGTGCATCATGACCAGGCCCGCGCCCTGAAAGCTGGTGCCGATGGCCGCGCGCGGGCCAAACCGCTCCCATGCCCAGCGCAGAATTTGCGCCGTGGGCTGCCGGCCGAGGGACTGGTCCAGCCCACGCACCTCGGCGGGGGTGAGCATGCGAGGCGGCTGCGCCGGCGGGGCGGGCGGAGTGGATTCCCCAAGCGGCTGCGGGGCAGGGGGCGGTTGCAAAGAAGAAGCGGCTGGCATGGAAGGCAGGGCGTTTGCGAGATTGAACAGTCAAAGCGCGCGAGCCGGCGCCGGGACCGTGGTGTCGTTCCAGAGCACCCGGGCGCAAAAATCACCAAAGCGTTCGCCCGGCTGGCGCCCGGCCACGTAGCGGGAGAGAACCGCGCGCAGTTCGGCCAGCAGCTCGTCGCTCCTGAGCCCGTCCTTGTACAAGCGGTTGAGCCGGGTACTGGCCTCGTTGCCGCCGAGGTAAAGCTGATATTTGTTGGGGGCTTTGCCGACGAACGCGATTTCGGCCGTGTAAGGGCGCGAGCAACCATTCGGGCAGCCGGTCATGCGAACAATCAGCTCGTCGTCCTGGAGCCCCAGTTCGGCCAACAATGCCTCGAGTTGGGTCAGGAGGCCCGGCAGAGCGCGCTCGGATTCGGCCAGCGCCAGCCCGCAGGTGGGCAGTGCCGGGCAGGCCATCGAGGCCAGCCGCGTGCGGCTGAAAGGGTTGGAGGTGGAAATGCCGTGCTCGGCCAGGAGGGCATCCATGCCGGCCCGCTGGTCCGGCCGCACGTTGACCAGCAGAAGATTTTGCGAGGGAGTCAGACGGACCTCGGGCAGGAAGGTTTCGATGACGCGGCGCAAGCCGGTCTTGAGCCGGTACCCGTCGGAATCCTTGATCCGGCCATTTTCGATGAACAAACCGAGGAACCAGTTGCCGTCGGTTTGCTCATGCCAGCCCAGCCGGTCCCCCTGCCGGGTAAACTGGAACGGCCGAGCGGGCTGCAACCGAATCCCGGTTCGTTGCTCGAGCTCGGACCGGAACCAATCCACGCCGCGCTCGGCGAGGACATACTTGAGCCGGGCGTGTTTGCGGTTGGTTCGGTCGCCAAAGTCCCGATGAATGGTCAGCACCGCCTTGGCCACCGCCTCGAGATGCTCCGGAGTGAAAAAGCCGATTACATCGGCCAGGCGCGGAAAGGTCTGGGGGTTGCCATGAGACATGCCCAGCCCGCCGCCGGCGACCAGGTTGTAGCCCGCCAGCTTGCCACCCTCGGCGATGGCCACAAAGCCCTGGTCGTTGGTCAGAATATCCACGTCGTTGAGCGGCGGGATTGCGAAGGCTGTCTTGAACTTCCGCGGCAAATAGGTTTGGCCGTAAAGGGGGTCTGCGAAGGTGGCCAAAGCCTCGGGCTTGAGATTGAGTTCCTGGCCTTCGATCCAAATCCTGTGATAGGCGGGCGTTTTGGGCGCCAGCACGTTTGACAGGTGTCTGGCTTGTGCCAGCACCTCATCCACCAGCGGGCTGGTGGCGGGCGTGGGAGGGGCCATGACGTTGCGGGCCACGTCGCCGCACGCGGCGATGGTGGTCATAAGCGCCTCGTTCAACGCGCGCATGGTTGCCCGCAGGTTCGACTTGAGCACGCCGTGGAACTGAAAGTCCTGGCGGGTGGTGATCCGCAGCGTGTTGTTGCCGTAACGGCTCGCCAGATCATCGCACACCAAGTATTGCGTCCCGCTGAGGACGCCCCCCGGAAAACGGGTCCGCACCATCAGCATGTAGTGCTTTCCCACCTTCCGTTTGTCCCGATCATCCTGTTGATAGATCCCGTGAAACTTCAGGAACTCATAATCGTCGTCCGAAAACCGGTCGGCGGTTTCATCGGCCAAAGTCTGGGCGATTGTACCCGAAAGGAAGGGATTCGCATGCTTAAGCCATTCATTTCGAGTAAGTTTAGACGGCTGCGCCTCAATCATAAGTGTCTTACTAATCTTATTTATGATTAAAACTAGTCTGTTGCGTTGGATTTGTCAACCCCCCTCTTTTTAGAGCAGAAAAAAATTCGTAGGGCATCGCTTCGGACGGCGGTGTTGCCGCAAGCAAGAGGGCACGGCGACCGGCCACGGACAAATGGCAGGCTAAAACCGCGCGCTTTACAGTGCGGGAACGGCGCCTAGACTCTGCTGCACTCGCGACCGGTGTCGCGGGGGAGCAGAGATTTCCTTCCGCCACGTTTTTCAACGATTGTGAAAGACAGCAAGATGATAATGAAGCGAACGCCTCTTTTTGACGTGCATCAGCAACTGGGCGCCAAACTGATTGAATTTGGCGGGTGGGAAATGCCTGTGTATTACTCGGGCATCGTGGCCGAGCACCTCGCCGTGCGGCAGGCGGCGGGTCTATTTGACATTTCGCACATGGGGGAGGTGTTTGTTCGCGGTCCGGGAGCGGCCGCATTTCTGAATTACGTATTGACCAATGACGTGGGGCGGTTGCGGCCGGGACAGGGGCAGTATTCGCTGATGTGCAAGCCCAGCGGGGGGGTGGTTGACGATCTTTACGTCTATTGCCTGGCGCCGGAGGAGTTTTTGTTGGTGGTGAATGCCGCGCGGATTCGTGCGGATGTGGCCTGGCTGCAGGAACAATGTTCGCAACGGCCGGACCCGCGGCAGGTCCGGGTGGAGGATGCTTCCGAGCAATGGGGAGCCATCGCGGTGCAAGGTCCGGCGTCGTGCCGGTTTATTGAGGTTTGCTGTGAGGGGCGCTCGGATCGGGGCACGGCTGTGTCCGTGGCCACCGAATTGAAGAAGAACGAGGTGGCCGGATTCAGGTTTCGGGGCGATGAGGTGTTTGTGGCGCGGACGGGATACACCGGCGAGGACGGCTTCGAGGTGGTTGCACCTGCGGGGCTGTTGGCGCCGCTTTGGACCGCGTTGCTTGAGGCGGGCAGACCGTTTGGGGCGCAGCCAGCGGGCCTGGGCGCGCGGGATACGTTGCGGACGGAGGTTTGCTATCCTCTTTACGGGCACGAATTGGACGAGAACACGACGCCCTTGGAAGCCGGCCTGGGGTTCTTTGTGGCGCTGGAGAAGGGCGACTTCATCGGCCGGTCGGCATTGATCGCGCAGAAGGAGGCGGGCGTGAGCCGCAAACTGGCGGCGTTCAAAATGATTGAGCGGTCGGCGCCGCCCCGGCCGCAATACGCCATTTGGAAGGGGGGCGCCGACGGGATGCGGGTGGGGGTGGTCACCAGCGGCACGCAAAGCCCCTCGCTGGGGATGGGCATTGGGCTGGGGTATGTCGTGGCCGGGTGCGCAGCGCCGGGGACACG
>Ga0116145_1004751_pt1 | contig 10676 bp, 12 predicted proteins | sample AD_JPNHG1_MetaG_FD_89747 | JGI IMG/M metagenome (GOLD analysis project Ga0116145, IMG submission 89747) | Active sludge microbial communities of municipal wastewater-treating anaerobic digesters from Japan - AD_JPNHG1_MetaG | ecosystem: Engineered > Bioreactor > Anaerobic > Digestate | place... | reverse complement strand
CCTGCATTTAATAAAACCAACAATGGATGATAATTCAAAATATACATTCCTCTCCCCCATTGAAAATAACCACTCCATATTCCTTCTCTGGACGATCCTGCTCTAGTTTCTACGTATTTTGTTGTTTCTACTACTTTGTTGGTTCTTCCTTTTTTAATATTTTTAACTATTAAAACAGTATCTGGACACGGGGTTAAAGGATATCCTCTTTCTTCTTTCAAAAATGAATATCTATAAACTCTATTATCGTTCATTCCTATAATTCCATCATTGTTAGGTTGTGTTGGAATTGCATTTTTATCCATATTTAAAAATATTTCTTTTCCACAAACAAATGATAATTTTTTATCTTTTTCCAATTCATTTATTAACGTTTCAAAATAATCATCATTTAATTTAACACTTGCATCTATTTTAGCTATATATTTAAATTCTCCGGTTTTTTCTATCTCCTCAATAGCTTCATTTATAGCTATAGCAAAACTAATATTCCAATGTAAAGAACTATACGACTTCTGTTTTATAATTTTTACAAAATTTAAATTAGAAAAAGATTTTATACATTTTTCCAACGTACCATCTGAACTATCAGCCACAACTATTATCCATAAATCTGGAACTTTAGTTTGAGATAAAACTGTTTCTTTTAAATTGTCTATATTAGCATATTCGTTTTTTACTGGTGTGATTAATGCAAGATCATTCATTTTCTTTTCCTTTATTGACAATATTTATTAATATTTTTTCTAATCTTTTACCAGAATCAGAGGCATTGAATTCTTCAGATCTAGTCATAGCCGCTCCTGCCAATGTTTTCTGTAATTCAGCATCCAATGATAATCTGACCATTTCTCTATATAGCTCGTCCTCGTCTCTTGGTGTAACAAGAATTCCATCTATTCCATTTCTAACAACCTCGCTAGATGCTCCAGTGTTTGTTACTATCATAGGCAATCCAATTTTCATAGATTGGATATTTACTAAAACAATTCCTTCTTTTAGATATGTTGGATTGACAAATATATCAGAATCCGCTAATGTTTCAAGCATCTCATCTTCTGGTAAATAACCCATTATTTTAATTCCTTTAACATTTTTATATTTTTCTTTAAATTCCTCTAAATATTCTCCACCACCTATAAATATACATTCGCTATTTGGATAAAAACTATTATATTTTTTAAATGCATTTAATAAATAATCCATTCCTTTTGCTTTAACAAATCGTCCAACAAATACAAACCTAAATGGTTTTCCTGTATCTGAATATTGTCTGTATATCTCTTTTTTTCTATGAGGAGGAAGATCAAAACCAATATATGAAACTGAGCATTTAACTCCTGTTTCTTTTTCTATTATTTTTGATAATGTTTGAGTATCTGATATTATTCCATCCACCATTTTTGTAAATATTCTATTGAAAATAAAAAATAAATTGAATGGTTTTCTAAATCCATAAACTTCAAATTCATCATGAATAAAGGAGGCTACTTTACACCCGCATAATTTAGCTATAAAATATCCATGCGTAGTATAAACATAAGTTGACATTAAAATTATATCTGGCTTAATTTTTTTAGCAAGTTTAGCAAATCCCGGAATCCTTGAAAGTCCAGACATTCTGAATCCTTTAACTCTGTATGCATCATATGTATCTTCTATTCTTTCAAATTTTGGCTTTCCGTCTCCTATATCAAACGATGCTATAGAAACTTCATGACCTAAATTGGCTAATGCTTTAGCATAAACATACATTGCATATTCTCCGCCTCCTCCTGGTATATCTTGAATATGATATCTATTTATAAATAATATTTTCATACTGCCCTTCTTAGTTTAGTTAAAAACCTATTATTGAAATATAGTTCATTATACATTTTCATTGTTTCAATACAAATGACCGGAACATGACTTTTATCCCATATATATTTCGCCTCAGCATCCCCACTTTCTATAAAATAATCCACTCCCAATTTACTAACTTGATCTGCTTTATATTGAGAAGATGTATTTGCATATCTATAAGACCAGTCTGGCAAATCTAACATTATTAATTTATCATATTTAACATTATTATTTCTCAACCATTCTTCTGTTTCTTTCCTATATTTCTCCAATCTAGAAGTTATTATAAAATCAATATTATAAGACGGCACATACAATCTTTTTGCCGTTTTTAAAAAAATCATATATTTATCTTTTATATCAGCAGCGCCAATTGGACAGTCTTCACATAACACTCCGTCCATATCTACTCCAACAATTCCTATCTTCTGATGCCTAAAATTCCATTCTCCTAATATCGGCTCTGGCATAACTTTATAATATTTATCTACTTTATTTTTTCCTATATCAGATACAAACATCGCTGCTGTATCAATATCATAATCTCCAGATATTTTTTTTACTTCATTTTTAACAGTTCTTCCAGTGCTCGCTGTGTCATCTACCACTAAAATTTTTTTAATCTTCCTTTTTATAATTTGACTGCCTGCCCACGTTTTATCTGGAAAATTATCACATGAAGAAAGTGGCAACGCTAAGTTCAAAGAAATCATACTTGCAATCATCATTCCGCTTCTAGGAATTCCCAATATCAAATCATAATTTTCTCCAGCTAATTCTCTGCACCAATCACTAACTAACATTGCAACTTCAGCATTAGATAAAAAATAAGGATTTCCATAAAACAATTGTCTTTCTATAGATTTAACAGTGGACGATATTATTCTTATATCATTTCGTTTTAATTTATTAAAAATCATTGTATGATTATAAATACAGTTTACTATTTAATGTTTTCTATTTCTTTTTTTTATTCCACTTCTGTCTTCTGTATGTTTTTTCACAATCATAATCAAAATCTTCAATCAAAATTTTTTCTACATCAAAAGTAGAAATGTTTTTAGAATTTTTTTTCATTTATATCACGCTTTACATTTGTGGAGGAATTTCTGGAGACAGTCCAACTGGAGCTGGTCCTAATAATGGTTCACCTTCTGTTGGTGCTATTCCTGGAATTGGAGGAGCCTCTTCTTCTGGGGGCTCTTCCTTCTCTTTTTGCTTTTTTAACCGTTCTGAATCTGACATGAACAATTCATCCAATATTCTTGATAATTTAGTACTTGATCTCTTCTTTGTTTTCTTTGGTTTTTCTCCAAGTCCGAGCATTTCTTTCATTGAATTGGTTAACTCAGACAATTCTTGTTTTTCTTGAGCATCTTCATCAGGAGGGGCAACTTCTTCTGGAACTTTTCCAGCTGCCATAGCATCCAATGCACCCAATGCTTCAGCTTGAGGAGCACCGCCCATTTCTGGAGTTGGGGCCATCCCTCCCATTACATCCGGAGTCATTGGAACACCTGGTACTGGACCTGGCACTGGAGCGCCCGCAGACGGCATTATAGGAGCCTGTGGCAATCCGCCTCCAGCCCCCGGCATTGCTCCTCCCATTCCCATCAACATCATTTCTGGGGTCATTAGAGGGCCTTTCCCAACAGTGTATTCATCGCCTTTCCATACAACTTTCAAACCTAAAGAAGCTAATCTTTGAGCATTGTTTATTTGTGCTGCTCGTACTTCTTCTTTTTCTAATTTATTTTCATTTATATTTGGTTCACATATAAGTTTCCAATCTGTAATTCCCATTGATATGGCTATCCATCTTAAAGCTTTTTTATCAATCATTTCCTGCAATGATCGAATCGTTCTGTCTGCCATAGATATGGCGTTTTTATCATTTTTAAGACTTCCTCCCTGGGTATCATTTGTAAATGCAATAGTAACTCCAAATTGAGATGCAATTCTCATCCTTAATTCTTCTTTAATTGAAATTAATTCTCTGTTAGGATCTTGCATCATTTTAATAAAGTTTGCATTTGTTGGTGCAATTTCAGACAGCCCCAATACTGCTGGAGTAAAAGGATCGTCTTTTGTTCCATCTCTTACTTTCTGCCACATTTCCTGCAATGCTTCAGGATCATCAGTGGGTATAAATAGAATACCTGGAACCTTACAATACTCATAATAATTTCTCACACGCTTTTCAATCATGTGATAAGTAATTAATTCATCTTTAATTTTTAAACATTTTGGAAATCCATAAATTATACCAGGATAATAAAATATCATGTGTAATATTTCATCATCAATATAATAAGTCGAAGTCTTTGTAGCTGTAAATACTTGATAAAATGCTCTAAATGTTGGTTTACCACATTGCGGACATTTTAAATCTGTTTCACCTAATAAAGAAGATCTGTGATCCAAACATACTCTGCCTTTTCCAGGATATCCTGTTTCAAAATCAAAAAGTTTTATAACATCTCTCGGATCTAAAGCAAAATATTCCCTTGGGAATGCTCTTAAAGTTCCATCTTCCCCCCAAAAATAATCTTTATGAGCTAATACATATCCATTATCAGTTAAAAGCATATGAAACATTGCAGTTTTCATTACTTCAGTCAATGATTGTTTATTTAAATTTGCTCTTTCTATTATAGTATTAAATTGATCTACCCGTGAATATCTTAATTGAGCTTTGTCAGGCTCTCTTAGTGCTTTAGATTTGCAAATTTCACACTCTTCTACATCATCTAAGTACTCTTGTCCACATACCGTACATTTTTTAGCAAATGCAGGAGACCATTTAAATCCATATCTAAATACTTCATCTCTTATTTTCTGTAAAACATCAGACAAAATGGAAACTTCATCTTCATACCAATAACACCATGATAACCACATTCTATTAGAATATGCTGGAGAATAATCGTATGAAGGGATACCTGGTCTAGAAGACCTCATATTTGCATAAGCATTTGAAGATGCTTTATTTATCAACTCAGAATTATAATTAAAAATTTCAGAAATTCTATCTAGCCAAGTTTTTTGCTTTTCCTTGACCATGGATCCGCCATATGTAAACACTGATAAACTAGACATTTTTTACACTCATTGAATTATATATGTATTAAAGAATTTTTTGCTCTTGCATTCCCTTAAGTCTTCTTCTTGTATTATAGTCTGAAAATCTATTATTAAATTCCCGTATTTTAAGCTCATTTAATTTTCCAGTTTCATCAAACATAGAACCTAAAATTTCTTTTTTATCTTCTGGAATTGAATTCCAATTTCTGATATATATCTCTCCATTTTCATCTCTAAAAAACTCTGCCTGATTGAATAATTCATCCAATTGTTGAATTGCTCTTTTTTTATTAAATTCTTTAGTTCTTTCTTCCGAATTTATAGAAAATAATTTATTAGGATCTACTACTGTATTTGGAATATATTCATATTTATCCCTTCCAGGTTCATAAATTTCTCGGTTTAATTTTATCGCTCTCTCACAACCAGGTTTTACTATTCCCATATTAGTGTATCTTTCACATGCTGAAACTGATTTTCTATTGGAAGGATCATACTTCGGTTTTCTGAATTTGCTCCAATCATCCCATGTTTTTTCTATTTTTTCAAACGTTTCTTCAAAGTATGGTTCTGCAGCTTTCTCTATTTTTTCTCTCAGTTCCTTAGAATTATGCCTGGATTTGGATTCAAATCTTATTCCACGATCACCACGGAATTTTTTATGATGATCAAACCTTCCATATATTATTTCATTTGGAATTCCTTCTGGAAAAGCTAAACATGTGAACCAATGATTATTTTTATTCACTGTAAAATGTCTACATTGTAAACACAAAGGAACAGTAATAATCATAGTACGATCACCTTTTTTTGTAAGAATTCTAAAATTCTATCTCCAACCATTATTGCCGTTTTTCTTGGTGTTGGGGATATTACATATTCACTCCAGCAATCTGCAATAAATTCTTTAGGATTTAATTTGGCATTTATAGATACTTCCTTTAAAACCCCTTCTCCCTCCATTACATCTATTTCAGTTTGTCTAATAAATGGGTCTCTGGACAAATCATAAACATGTATCATTCCATGAGCAAATTCGTGCGCTGAAATATAATCTAATGTATTGCATTTTTTTGGTATCCAATTAACTCGCTCTGCTTCATTTAATACAGCTTCTATTTTTCTAGTATTTTTAGAAAATGGATCTGAAACAGCAATTCCAAATTTACTCTTATTATAAAAAGTAGTAGACACTACTTCGCTTTTTTCTTCAAAATCTTCTTCTAAATCAAATATTTTATCTGCAAATGAGGTTGTTCCTATAAATGTTATTTCTTCGTTTATAAAACTTGAAATCTTTGTATATAATTGATATCTATTTAAAATGTCCGTAGCTAAGTCATCATCAAATTTATATATGTCTGTCTTAATACTGGGATTTTTATATTTCAATATATTTTGAGCTTCTTTAGCAATATATTTATTTTCATTTATTTTATTAAAAACTTTTAATAAAGTTTCTCTTGTTTTTATTTTAGATGGTACATGCTCCCTAAATTTCAACCCTAAACCGGACATAAATCCATTTTGAAAATACATTTTAGCATATCCTTCCTCTGTAAAATAAAATTGCAATAAATCATGAACGTCTTGATCTAACTCGGAATAATTCCTAATAAACACATAACCTTCTGGGGAAATTTCCAAATCTAACCCATGTATTATATTGAATGTCTCAAACATTCTTTTTTCTTTTCGACCTTTAGGTAAATTTTCTTTAATAAATTCACTGGATTTTCCTGGATACGCAACTCCCCTATTATCAAAATATGGAGAAAATATTTGTTTTTCTTGATTGGAAAGAGAATACCAATTTTTAATATACACTATGTTCCTTTCTGTTAACCCGAACTGTACTTTTGGTAAAATAGAATAAATAGATAATTTTCTCTCATCAATATCGAAAAGATTTTTACCAACCTGTTTTTCATACTGTTTAGCCTGAGAAAGCACCATTTTACACTCTTCTCCAGCTATCCCTGCCTCATAATAGCGTTTACATGCGCTGATGGTTCTTCTATTTAATGGAATGTAACTACCACCAACAACCATATTAAACCACCATTTCTTTTTTATTGCTAATTATTAATATACTTTCTGTAAAAACATATTGTTTTTCAATATGCTTCATCTTCTTCGGCATCAAAATACTCTCCAACAGAATTGATTACCATGTACGCCAAAATATCATTTAAAACCTTAGATCTGTCTGTATATTTTTTTATTTCTTCTTCTGAAAAATTATCCTCATATTTTTGTATTAAATAACACATTTTGTTATATTTATCATTACTTTTCTCTATAACAAATCTTATATCAACCAATTTCATTTTACTAAAATCATCTATTAAATTAGAAACATACATTGAACTATCTGCATTTTTCTTCAATTCGTTATCATAATTTTGTAAAAACTCAAAAAAATCTTTCTTTTGCTTCTTAATATCAATTTTATCTAATTCTTTAGGTTTGACTAAATTACGATTTTTTCTGATTTTACTCTTCAGATCTTTCATTAATACTTTCAAGTCGTCTTCCATAGGCATTATCACTCTTTATATATGTATACATTACTCAGTACTTCTTAAACTTCTTTGATTTCTAATATTTAATGTACTCTCTCGAATCAGTAATCCTTCTCTCTGAATGGATCTGAATATCTTACGGCATCAATTATCCGCTTTTTACGTTTATATTTTTCGGTTGTATTCCATGTATCAAATACTTTGAAATCAAAATTATAAGTCCTGGCTGCCCTTGAAAGTATTGCTCTTTCTTTTCTATCAAAAACATCTTCTAAAATCCAGTGCAGTGTCATCCTAGGAATTCCAGTTTCCTCTGCTATTATCGTGATACTTGCCTCACGGTTTCTATTTTTACTAGCCCACTCTAATAAAACTATACAATCTGACATCATTTTGCAATCTTCTTGTTTTTCCAATGGATTATATTTTTTATAGTAGTGCTTCAATTATTCCTCACACCTTTAAATTAACTATTTTTCTAAGATGCAAAAAACTTTTTGTACCGCACATTATACATCGCTCTGGTGGCATGTCTAATTTATATTTATATCCACAAACAGGGCATGTATAATCTGTATTAATTGGAATTGTTATACCTAATTGATCTCTAACAACTTTTTGCCATGGAACTTTATAAGAAATATCGCCTATGTCTTGTTTTCCTAAATGTCTTCCTTTAGCATAATCTTTAGGATCTTCTGCAATTGATCTTTTTTTATTTCTTCGTTTAAACTCTTCATCTATTTTTTTATCCCAGTATTTCTGAATTTCTGGATCAACGTTTGCATATCTCTTTTTTAGAGCTTCTTTAATATAACTCTCTTCTTCTGGCATAGGAGTTCACATTAGTTCACATTATTACATATAATATATGTATTATAACAATACTATATTATAATAATATATTTATAAATTACTCAAGTATAAAAAGATTATTATTGATTTAATCATATATCTTTGGTGCAATATAATATACTACTTTTCCAATACTCGGAATTTCTTGCGTTACTTTCATAGGATAACGATTTCCCAATTCTATTGTATATTTGCCATCTTTTTTGACATTAAACATTGAAATTGCCATGTCTTTATCGAATCCAACGAATGTTTTTTCTGTATTGCTATACGAAATAACATCTGTTGGCTCGAAAACAATGTTAGTTTTCCTAATTTCATTATCTGCTTCAAATTTTATTGAATCGTTGTTTGCAAAAATTTTAATATCCGTATTTTTAATATCCGAAAACGAATCATTTATCATTTCCATGTTTTTATCCGACATTTCTATTTTTGTTGTAACTTCAATCGCTGGTAATTTTTCTGGAGTACTTACATTTGTCGGATGAGGAAAATGCTTTGTTAATTTTTCAAATCTAAATATGGTCTCCCCAGGATTAACTGTAAAATTAGCTTTACCTTTCTTAACTATAGATAAAACGGTTTTAATATCTTTTACAAACATCGGAATATCAACTGTCAAATCTTTTATATCTTCGTAAAATTCTGATTCATAAACAAACATTCCAGAACATTCTGCATTTCTATGATAAACTTTAAATCTTCCTTCAGATACACTTATTTTAACTTCGTCCAAATCCATTAATTTTGATGTTGCTGCTGAATAAATTGTATTAAGTACTTCTGATGGAATGTCTATAACGCCAACCATTATTAATTCTCCTCCTCTGTTCTTCTTTCAACTCTCATTTGATCTGCCTGTTTTAATTGTTGTTCCTCCAATAATTTTTCCATCATTTCTACAGTGTTTTTAAACTTTTTCATTTTAAAATCAAAATAATCTTTTTTTAACTGATTAAACGCCTGAGTTCCTTTAGAAGATAAAATCAACATTTCTAAAATATTTAAATTTATCTCCACATCTGCTAACTCTTCTGCTAATTTCTCAGTATTTATAGTTCCTTCTACTGCAATTTTTGCACACTCCGCCGATAATGTAGAAAATGCCTCACTGCATTTCATTAATTGCTGCACTGGTCCATTTATATTTATTAATCTCGCCAGAACACCGTGATATTCTTCTTCATTCATATTATCCCTTTTTTATTCTTTTTTCCAATTCTTCATATATTTCATCTACCGTTTTATTTGGAAACAGTTTAGAAAGTATATCCATTTTAAATTCTATCCATTCCTTACTTACTTCTTCATATCTAGCAATTCCTCTTGGAGTAAGATATTTCCTTCTTTCTTCATACTCCTTAACTATATTATCAAGTTTATTCTGTGAATTTTTATGAATTGTCTCTAGAGATTTAATTAATTTTTCCAGTTCCACTTTTTTAAATTCTATCAAATCTTCTGTATTTGATATTTTTTCTTCAAAGACTTTTTCTATTCCGTACCTAATCATTTCTGAGGTATTTTTAAAATAGCCTCCTTTTATTAAAGCATCGGCCATTTTTAATTGTGATTCGTACACAGTAATAGAAATTCCTTTCCCTCCCTCTTGCTGTTTGGGCCGTCCCATTTATAATTACCTCAGTATTTTTTATATTGTTTAATAGTATCTCTCCAATTGTCTACTATTTTATATGAAAGCTCTCCTTTCTTAGAAAGAAGCTTTAGTGCACACATATGGTCAATGTGTGCTTTTATAGTATTTGGCTTTATTTTATCGGTTACAATTACAAAAACGGATTCTAAATCACTCAACATGACATATCCATCTTTATCTTTGAAACTGGAACTCTCTAGAACGGATAGGACTCGTTCATAATCTAACACATTTCTCCTAGCCATTCTTCTTCACTCCTTAATAAGACTTCTTAACAAATCCTGCCTTTCTCTTAACCTGACTAACTGCACCGATAATATCAAAAGCTTCCTGCTTTGACAATTCTTCTGCTGAAGAAACATTTGCCTCTAGTAACATCTTTGTAACTAAATCAGACACTTCTGGATTTTTTTGATCATTAAGATATTCGTTTATCTTATTAACCTGTGCTTCAGATGCTCTTCCTTTAAGACCTGTAGTTGGTCCTACATATTCATTCCTGCCAGACTTTTTATCCTGGGGAACCTGTTGCTGCTGTACATTTCCCCTGTTTTGTGGTGCTACCTGTGTTGGTGGTGATGATACTACTGGTTTATTTTTCAGTTCTACGAATGTTTTAAAATCTTCGTCTGATACTGCCTGAGTTTCATCCCAGGTAATTACTCCTGGTGTGTCCATTCCAGATGCCTTGCAAAAAGCTATCATGG
>Ga0116145_1004737_pt1 | contig 10709 bp, 8 predicted proteins | sample AD_JPNHG1_MetaG_FD_89747 | JGI IMG/M metagenome (GOLD analysis project Ga0116145, IMG submission 89747) | Active sludge microbial communities of municipal wastewater-treating anaerobic digesters from Japan - AD_JPNHG1_MetaG | ecosystem: Engineered > Bioreactor > Anaerobic > Digestate | place... | reverse complement strand
ATCAACGACCAACCCCGCTTCGCTTATCGGGGAATGATGCTCGATGTGGCACGCCATTTCATGCCGGTGGATTTCGTTAAAACCTATATCGATATCCTCGCTTTGCATAACATCAACCGGTTTCATTGGCATCTGACCGACGATCAGGGTTGGCGAATCGAAATAAAAAAATATCCCAAACTCACACAAATCGGTTCTGTTCGCAAGCAAACCGTCATCGGCAAAAATACAGGGAAATACGACAGCAAAGAACATTCGGGATTTTACACACAGGATCAAATTAAGGAAATCGTAAACTACGCTGCCGATCGACACATTACGGTCATTCCCGAAATCGATCTTCCCGGTCACATGTTGGCTGCGTTGGCAGCTTATCCCGAGTTGGGGTGCACCGGCGGCCCGTATGAAGTAGCGACTACATGGGGTATTTTTCCCGATGTACTCTGCCCTGGTAAAGACACCACATTTGTTTTTCTGGAAAATGTTCTCACAGAGGTTATGGATTTATTTCCTTCGGAATATATTCACATCGGAGGTGACGAATGTCCGAAAGTTCGGTGGGAAAAATGTCCGAATTGTCAACGACGCATCAAAGAATTGGGATTGAAAGACGGCAAACACAAAAAAGAATTTTATTTGCAAAGTTATGTAACCGCACGCATCGAAAAATTCCTGAACAATCACGGAAGAAACATCATCGGTTGGGACGAAATCCTCGAAGGCGAGTTGGCTCCTAACGCCACAGTCATGTCGTGGCGCGGAATGGAAGGCGGATTGGAAGCAGCCAAATTGAATCATGACGTGATCATGGCTCCCAATTCGTACTGCTATTTCGATTATTATCAGACTCAGGACACCCAAAACGAACCTTTTGCTATCGGTGGCTATGTGCCCGTTGAAAAGGTTTACAGCTTCGAACCCGTTCCGTCAGAACTGACACCCGAACAGCAAAAACATATTCTTGGGGCGCAGGCAAACTTGTGGACAGAATACATTGCAACGCCCGAACATGTAGAATATATGGTGCTGCCGCGCATGGCTGCTTTGAGTGAAGTACAGTGGATGCAGCCCGAAAAAAAGAATTTCGATTCGTTTCTGAAAAGGCTTCCGCAATTGATCGCCCTTTACGATAAATTGGGATATAATTATGCAACCCATGTATTTGATATTCAGGCCAAAATGATACCGAATTTCGATACCAATATGCTCGACGTAACACTTTCAACCATCGATCATGCCGACATTTACTATACACTCGACGGATCGAATCCTACAACGGCATCAACAAAATATACCGGCAAAATCTCGATTAAGGATAATACCGAACTCAAGGCAATTGCCGTTCGCTCGGGAAGTATAAACAGTAAAATGCTTCAGGAAAAAATTGTAGTGAACACTTCAACTTTCAAGCCGATTCAATTGCTTACGACACCTGCAAACAATTATTCGTTCACCGGTGCATCTATGCTGGTGGATGGATTATTTGGCAACGAAAATTATCGCACCGGAAAATGGCTTGGCTTCCAGAAAAACGATTTGATTGCCGTAATCGATTTGCTTCGTCCGACTTCCATTTCGAAAGCACAAATCAGAACAAACGTCGTAACCGGCGACTGGATTTTTGATGCTTCCGAATTTAGTATCGAATCATCGAATGACGGCACCAACTTTACCTCTGTGAAATCCGAAAAATATAACGATAGCCATTCGGACAACTATAGCGAAATCATAACTCACACTATGCAGTTCGACCCCGTTACAGCCCGATATTTCAGAATTACTGTTCAACCGTCTGTTATGCCTGATTGGCATCCCGGCAAGGGAAATCGCGCTTATATATTCGTGGACGAAATTGTTTTGAATTGAACCAATAGAAATACGTAAATAAATTCGGGAAAGCTGTCAAGCGATTGGCGGCTTTCTTTTTTCTCCGGTTGATTAACTTTATTCATATTTCGTCATTTTCAACCTGTTAACGAGCAAATGATATGCCTGCACCAGACAGACTGCCGTATTGGAAATAATAATCGGCCATGCCCACCCGAGCAGTATGCCGTAAATTACAAAGAACAGACAAGCCACCAAGTTTATCATTCTTACTGCTGTTAACTTCTTCGGCAAAAAGGAAATTACCAGTAATGTCATGGCAAGATAGCCCGTTACATCGCACCAAAATTGAATATTCATTTCGATAATGGATTAAATTTGCCTGCAAGTTAGCACCTTTTCAAAAATATTGCCATTCGTTTTTAGCATAAAAATATCGGATGTTACTTCAACAGATATTTTTGCACTTCCCATAAGCAGCAATTAATCGAACACGCTTAGGTCATGATTAAAAACTATGACGTTCATCGTAATTCTGATTTCGCGTATCCACAAAAGTAGAATCAACAATAGTTAGTATAAATTTACACTTTTAAGCCATTTTTTTGACTATTTCCTCCTCCTTCTTCGTGAGGGGTTTCCGTCGTATTTGCGTCGTACTTCCGTCGTACTTGGTTCGAATGAAATCCAAATCATTTTTTTTACTCTTTCATGATAGCGACGAAAGGTTTTTTTAACATTCTGCAGAAACTATCTCTTTCTTCATTCCCGCAAACTCCTATCTTGTTTTGAAAATATCGGAGAAAAAACCGAAGAATTATTTTTGCAATGAATCTGACCGGTAATTTTAAAAAATATTTTCTATCTTTGCCTCCGAATTGTTGGTGTTACACATTTCAAATTCATCTTCGAAATGTGTAATGAAAAGGGAATCAGGTGAAAATCCTGAACAGACCCGCTGCTGTAAGCTCCGCTTACGTGTTGAACATTACTCTTTGCCACTAATCGGCTTTATGTTTCGCCTTAGGCGATATCAAATGATTGGGAAGGCGTTCAAATCACGGGAGCAAGTCAGAAGACCTGCCACAATTTCATCAAGTTGTATAGCTTTCGGGGAATAAAGCTTGAAAACGACTCGCGAACTTTTTTTATTTACGCGCCTCATTTTCAGTATGCTTTACCGAAATAAAAAATTCGGTACAGATGAAATTTTACAAAAAAGTATCTATTGTGGGCATTGCTATGCTCTGGGCTGGTACAAATCTTGCGCCACAGAACGTGGCCGACAGCCTTCACCAACTGCCGGAAGTGGTGATTACGGAAAAATATGACGATCGCGAAATTCGTTCGTCGGCTCCCTTGCAAATCCTAACCAAACAAACCCTTCAGAATCTGAACGTGTTGCAGGTGTCCGATGCCGTCAAATTTTTTTCGGGAGTCAATGTAAAAGACTACGGGGGAATAGGCGGTTTGAAAACCGTATCGGTGCGCAGTTTGGGAGCGGCTCACACGTCGGTGAGTTATAACGGAATTCCTTTGTCCGATGCCCAGACCGGCCAAATCGACATCGGCAAATTTTCGCTCGATAATGTTGAAGCACTTACCCTTAGTTTGGGGCAAAACGATCAGATCTTTATGCCGGCACGCTTGTTTGCCTCAACCTCTGCACTCGATATTCGCACGACTTTGCCTTCCTTCGAAAATAACAGGCAATTTTCGGGTAAAGCATCTATTAAAGGCGGCTCGTTCGGATTATTCAATCCTTCATTCTACCTGGCTAAACAGTTCTCAAATCGCTTAGCGGCCACTGTCAACGGCGAATGGCTTTCGGCAAACGGCAAATATCCTTATCTCCTCCGATACGGAAATGCCAAAGGAGACAGTACTTCGTGGGAAGAAAGAAAAAATACGGACGTGCAAAATCTCCGTCTCGAAGGTGCACTCTTCGGAAAAATATCAGAAAAATCGGCTGCCGACATCCGACTCTACTATTATCGGTCGGATCGTGGGCTTCCGGGTGCAACCATCTTCTACAACACCGATGGTTTTTCGAAACAGAGACTTGACGAGAACACTTTTTTCGTGCAGGCACATTACGAGAACACGCTTTCGCAGCTATGGAGCATTCAAGCCAACGCCAAATATAATCGGGGTTATGTGCATTATCTCGACCCGACTTACCTGGGCTCGGAAGGTAAATTGGAAAACAAATACACACAAAAAGAACAGTATGGATCATTGGCTGCATTGTTTAAAGCCTTCCAACATCTTTCCTTTTCGGCGTCTTCTGATCTTACCCGACAAACGCTCGATGCCAATTTCTATAACTTTGCCTACCCTACTCGCCTGACCTGGCAAAGTGTGGTTGCCGCAAAATATGTTTCAGATCGCATTCTGGCTACCTCAAGCCTCCTTTTCACCCAAACGTTCGAATCAGTGAAAGTCGGAGATCCTGCCGACAACCAGAACCGATGGTCACCGTACATTAGCGTTTCTGTGAAACCGTTTGAGAATCACGATTTACGTTTGCGCGCATTCTACAAAAACATTTTTCGAATGCCGACTTTCAACGACTTGTATTACACGGCTATCGGCAAGCGAACATTGAAACCGGAAGATACCGATCAGTTTAATCTGGGTGCAACATACAGTACTTCCTTCGGAACTATCGTTCCGCTACTGACATTCACTGCAGATGGTTTTCGCAATAACGTAAAAAACAAAATCGTGGCTTATCCGGTGAAAAATGTGTTCGAATGGTCGATGATGAATTACGGAAAAGTAGAAATATCGGGGCTTGATCTTTCTCTGGAAACAATCGTTCGTTTTTCTGAGAAAATCGGATTGCTTGCCGGCAGCAATTTTACCTATCAAAAAGCATTGAACATGACAGATCCCAAATCGTCAGCCTACAAAAATCAACTGCCGTATACACCTCGCCATTCCGGTGGGGCGCACGCCACACTGCAAACGACTCTGCTCGATTTGTCCTACTCGTTGTTGTGGTCGGGAATTCAGTATGCCGGGGCACAAAATGTCAAGCAGAATGAAGTATCGGGATATACCGATCACAGCATTTCGATTTCGAAAGAAAAGAAAACCCGATTAGGTAACATGCGACTGAGCGTAGAAGCACTCAATATCGGCAATAAAAATTACGAGATCGTCCGCTATTTTCCAATGCCCGGACGCTCTTTCAGAGGAACACTATCTATTTATTTTTAAACCATAAAATTATTTTGAAATGAGAAAAAATCTGTATTTACTGCTCATGTTTTTGGCAGCATTTTTTACTGCTTGCGACGACACCGACAAAATCGTTGATCCTACCGAAGTTCCACCCTCGCAAACCAATAAGCTAATGATTCTTTGCGAAGGGAGTTTCAATGGCAACAACAGCACACTGGCTTATTATGATTTATCGACCAAAAATATCGATAAAGATTTTTTCAATACCGTCAACGGTCGGGGGTTGGGCGATACGGCCAACGATATCCTGAAATATGGCTCGAAAATATATATCGTGGTCAACGTATCCGGTTCGATTGAAGTGTTGGATGCCAAATCGGGTAGATCAATCAAAAACATCGATATGAAAACATCCACGGGTGAATCAAAACAACCGCGCTATGCAGCTGCTTACGGAGGAAAGGTGTACGTAACCTCCTACGACGATACGGTTACCCGTATCGATACTGCTACACTCGCTATAGATGGGTCGGTGAAGGTAGGTCGCGATCCCGACGGAATCTGCATCAAAAACAACAAAATCTATGTCGCAAATTCCGGAGGACTCGATTATGCTACGGGAATTTATGACACCACCGTCTCAATCATTGGCCTGCAGAACTTCACGGTGGAAAAAACAATTGAAGTGGGTACAAATCCTTATCAGGTTTTCGCCGACAGCGAAGGGGATGTTTATGTAACAACACGTGGAAATTATGACGATATCGCACCTACATTCAACAAAATCAGCCCCAATTACGAGGTAACCGCCATCAATAATGTGCAGGTCTCGGAATTTACCATTGTCAACGACAAGGCATACATTCTATACAACAAATGGGGAAATCCGAGCACAATAAAAGTATTGGACTGCAGTACCGAAAAAGTTGTGACAGAAAATTTCGTAACGGATGGAACCTCAATTTCCAACGGATATAAAATTTCGGCCGACCCATACAGCGGAGAAGTGTATGTAACGACTTCCGACTATTTTACTTTTGGAAATGTATTTTGCTTCGATAAAAATGGAAAATTTAACTTTCAATTATCGAGTGTTGGATTAAATCCCAACAAAGTGGTTTTCCTCAATTAAATTCGATAAACAATAAAAGTGCAGGAAAAACTCTTAATCTCTCTGCATCTCTACTTTTAGTTATTTATTTTGGGAAGAAAGGCACAACCGCTAAAAAAGCGAAAGTGCCTTTCGTTTTTGCCAACAAGTTCATTTTTACCCGATGCCACTCACCACCTTGAAAAAACATCGAATCGAAAATTACAGAATTATGCCAACATTCACAAAGTTTTTTTGCATCTTTGTATGATTTGTACGAATAGTTTTCATGTGTTCAATTCTCATATATCATTCAGATGATTGTTTACAATACCACCTTTCAGGTTGACACCGATATTCAGGAAGAATTTGTGGAATACCTACTGCAAAAGTTTATCCCCGCCTGCACCAAAAGCGGATTGCTTACGTCTCCCCGACTCGCGCGGGTATTCGGGACTGACGAAGATGAAGGCGAAGGAGCTTCCTTTGCAATTGAGTTCACCACAAAAGATTTGTTTACACTCGAAAAATGGAACAATGAAGAGAGCTATTCGATTCATGCTCCGCTCATCGAAAAGTTCAGAGATAAAATTGCGGGATTTTCCACCATTTTGCAAACCATCGAATACTGATATGCCAAAAGAACGAATCATTATGGGAATCGATCCCGGAACTCAAGTGATGGGATATGGCATTCTGCGAATCGTTGACAACAAACCCGCCCTCGAAGCTATGGGCATCATGCAATTAAGCAAGTACGAAGATCATTATCTGAAACTTGCTAAAATCTATGCCCGTGTAATCGGCCTCATCGAAGAATACCTCCCCGACGAGCTTGCCATCGAATCGCCATTTTTTGGCAAAAATGTGCAAAGTATGCTCAAACTTGGGCGGGCGCAGGGCGTAGCGATGGCCGCAGCCATTTCGAGAGATATTCCGATTTACGAATACGCACCTTTGAAAATTAAAATGGCTATCACCGGCAATGGGCGGGCAGCCAAGGAACAAGTTGCCTATATGCTTCAACAAATCTTGCATATTCCCAACGAAAACATGTTGCCACAACTCGATGCCACCGACGGATTGGCCGCAGCACTTTGCCACTTTTATCAGTCGGGCGTCGAAAACGGAAAATCTGAATATAAAAATTGGAAAGACTTTGCCGAAAAAAATGATTCACGCATAAAAAAATGACAATAAATTTTCAATCTTTCGAGAGGTGATTTAACAAAACTTTTTATCTTTGCGTTATGAATGAGCTTGTTTCACATATCGAATTTCTATTACACACACACCTGTGCGTCATTGTTCCACACTTTGGCGGATTCGTGCTCAATTGTAATCCTGCTCGAAAAATAGGATTAGCCTCTTTCGCACCTCCTGAATATGAGTTGCTCTTCAACCAGGAACTCTCACACAACGACGGCCTGTTAACCGAATCATTCATGCGAATGCATGATATCTCATTCGAAGATGCTAATCGGCTCATCGAAAAACAAGTGGAGGAGCTGAAAATATCTTTGTCGTCCGGCGAATCGCTACTCTTTGGTGATTTGGGCAGTTTTCGGGTTAACGACGAAGGACATTATGTATTCTCTCCCAATAAATATATTCGTCCCGAATATTTTGGTTTATCGCAAGTTTCGTTGAAACCGATCATTCAGATGCAGCCATCTGCACCAAGTGCACGAAAAAAAACACGTCGTCTCCAACCCCCTCTTCGACACATAGGCATTGCAAGTGGCGTTTCGGCCGTGATAGCCGTTTTTATCTTTTTGATGACGCCTTTCGATAAAAATGTTCCTGCCTCACAAAGTGCAAATATTTTATCTGAAAGTGCACTTTTTATGAATAATTCATCGAAAAATTTCAGCGATCCTGTTTCCCAACCTGTTTTGGGGAAACAAAATTCAACACCTGCCTTATCCGACAACAAACCTCATGCCGGTAAATTATCGGCGAACCAAGAATCGGACACGGAAGTGAAACCCGAAACAAAGTATTATATCGTTTTGGGTGTTTACGAACTTCGTTCAGGTGCTGAATTTACCGAACGAACATTGAAGGCTGAAGGATTTTCACAAGTGTATTGGTTGGAAAGACCCGGACGTATCGATTTATATACGGCTGTTTTCACGGATCGCACCGAAGCAGAAAATTACTTGAGAACACTTCACAAACAATATCCCAACCATTCCGATGCTTGGATTATGAAACGTACTCACTAATCTTCGATATGAATTCTGTTTCCTTTTTCTGAACTTATTTTTTCGGTCTCGGCAATTTGCAACTTTTTCGAGAAAGTATCGGACAAAATTCTATAAGCTCTGGTACGAAATGCAACCAACGAGATTATCAACATCAAAATCCCCGCTATTAAAAAGGTCAATGCTATTCCACGTGTAGATCCTTCACCCAGCAACCATCCGAACGCTTTTTTGCCCGAATCACTGTTCATAAACGGGATAAGCGAAAATTGCGCGAAAGGGCCGATGATAAAAATAGAAATCGGAGTTGCTGCAGATTCAACCGTTTGAGCAAATCCAAAAACACGTCCTTGCGTATGTTTTGGCACTATTGTTTGAATAATTGTTTGTTCGGCAGCTTCGATAAAAGGGACAGATATCATATACAAAAACATCCCCAGTACAAATAGTGGTGCCCATTCGCGAAGAGTAAAGACAACACAGATTAAACTTGTAATCACATATCCCCAAAGAAGGGTTTTTACCGGCCGTTTTCCCAAGCCGAGACGACTGATGATCAGTCCGCCAAAAATGAAACCCGATCCCGTAAATCCGAGCACGACTCCCCACACTTCGACGCGAAAAATCGACAACCCGTACGGATCAAGCAAAACCATAATGACTCCGCCTATAAAATTGTTGAAAGTGGTAAAAATAATAAGCCCCATCAGTCCCGGAATAACATGAATGGCTCGGAGTGCTCCACTAAAATCTATTCTTTTGTTTTGCAATTTTGGATCGTGAACGATGTGATCTTCGGCTATGGGCACAAAAAACAGATGAATAAGCATCACTGCCGACACAATCAGGGTAATATACATTGCCCAGTCCAGGCCTAACTGCCCAATGATTAGTCCACTGAAAACGGTATTGGCAATCATCCCTATCCCCTGCACCATTCCGATTAATCCGTTTGCACGTGCATAATTCTCTTTTTCTACCAGAATAGAAACCGTAGTGGACAATGCTATCCCGCGCAAATTGCAGGCGAGAGCTGCCAACAATAAAGGTATCGAAAAAAGCCAAAACGATGGAGACGATAATTGTGAAATTTGAGACTTCGGTTCAAAGTGCATTACCCATCCCGATACACACAGCAGAGCGAGTGTTACAACAGATGCCAACGTGATGACTCGTTTCTTTTTATATTTATCCACAATCGTGCCGAACAGCATGCTTGACAAGGTAACCAGCAACATATAGGTTCCACTCAAAATGGATAGGATCAGTACGGATTTGGTTTCCAGATATATCCAAAAAGAAAATGCACTCCACAAAAAATAGGCGCTGGTGTTGGCAGTTGCAACATTTATCAGGATTGGGAAAAATCGTTTCATCAAAGAAATTATCCGATGCGAATGCTCAAAGAACGTTTATATGAGCACTTTTGTTTAAATACAATTTAGTACCGCAATCATTTTTTATAAGAATGCGAAAAGCGGCCGGCTAAATCACAGCCCGCCGCTCTCTAAATAACATGAAAATACAACTTACATGTTGTGAATGAAAATTTAGTTATTAACCCATTTAACCTGATTTTCGTTACAAAAATATGTTTGCTGTTTGTTTCGTCCAAAACGAATAGACTAACTGTTCGATTTCATCGACCAACCAGGATTTTTCATCTTTAATTTGGATAAAAGCCACACGAATAAAATCCCCCGAAACAAATTACATTTTCTTTCGGAGGATTTTTTTGATAAGTGACAATTAGCTTTCTCGGATGCAAATTTATTTGCCGACTTTAGGTTTGTTTCCCCTCATTCCATTTCCGTTGCGCATATTCCTCATCCGTTCGGCACGTATGGCTTTCCATTGATCCATTTTTTCCTTACCAATGATTTGCTCCAATTCGGAATCATTGGCTTCAATCTGTTTTTGCCTTTCAGCTCTCATTTCTTCCCGAGTAGCTTGCTGATTCTCTCGCATCTCTCGAGCTTTTGCCATTTGTTCGGCACGTTGTGCATCTTGTTTTTCCAACACTTTTTCTACCTGCGCCTTTTGCTCTGCCGTCAGCTCCAATTGTTTTGCCATTTGTTCGGCACGTTGCGCGGCGGTCCATTTCATTTCTCTGGGAGTAGTTTTCTGTCGGATCGTATCTTGTGCCGAAACAGAAATACTCATTGTAAACAGGGCGACAAACGCCAAAATACCAATTTTTTTCATTTTCATTTCATTTTAATGGTTCTACATAAAAATCGTAATATTGACTCTCAAAAGTAAGCAAACGTTTAATCCGATGTTCATCTATTAACGATTCTTATCCTACTGTTATTCATATTATTAAAAGCGTTGACAGGAGAAAAACATAGATTGATCGTTTTGTATTTCTATTTCATCGATAAAAATAAATGATT
>Ga0116145_1004732_pt1 | contig 10717 bp, 7 predicted proteins | sample AD_JPNHG1_MetaG_FD_89747 | JGI IMG/M metagenome (GOLD analysis project Ga0116145, IMG submission 89747) | Active sludge microbial communities of municipal wastewater-treating anaerobic digesters from Japan - AD_JPNHG1_MetaG | ecosystem: Engineered > Bioreactor > Anaerobic > Digestate | place... | reverse complement strand
GGGGGGAGGGGGCGGAGAAGGAGCCCTATCTCGACTGGCAGACTGAACGCGCCCCCATCCCTTGGCAAACCAGGCGCGCCTTTGCCAACGGCAGGGGGGCGCATTTACATTGTCAATTCACCTCCGGCCGATCTTCCGGAGTTTTTTCCTCGTTGGGCTTGCCAGCGCAGGTCGTTCCATGGCAGAATGCTTGTCCATATTTGGAGGCAGGCAACACTTCCACAACCGGAGAACACCGATGATGCGAACGGCGAGCAGGATATTGGCGGGATTGGCGTTGGTTTTGGGGCTGGGCGCGTGCGCGAACTGGAACGTCGACGTGGGCCGGCTGCAACTCGGCATGGAACCGGAAGCGGTGCGGGAAGCCATCGGCAAGCCGTTCCAGATCCGCGCGGCCAAGCTCTACGAAGGCGACGAATTCGCCGAGGTTTGGGAATACCTGCCGCCGGCGTTCACCTGGACCCCGAAAACCTACTGGGTGTATTTCGAGAACGGCAAGGTCGTGCAGTGGGGCGAACCGGGCGATTTCTCGGGTTCCACGGCCGCCGCGGTCAAGGAATACAATCCCAACAAGAGCATCCGGTAGGACTTCCATGCCGCGCGGCTTCGGGCCGCGGCGATGGGCTGCATGCGCGCGTTGACCCAGACTGCCGGGTTGTTGCATCCCCCGACCGGGCGGAGCCGTCGGTTCCCCTGGGCCGGGGGCCGGCTTTGGGCGGGCGGGCTGTGCGCCGCCGCGCTGTGGTTCGCGAGGGCGGAAACCGCTTCCGCGCAGACGTTCCGGATGGGCGGAGTGGACTTCGACCTGATGGCCACGGCCACGCTGGCCTACGACAGCAACGTGGACGACGTCTATCCGGAAGACGAAGAGCCCGGCCGGAAGAAAGACGACTTCTATTGGGTGCCAAAACTGTCGCTCCAGTCGCGGCCGGTGCCGCTGCGGCCGGGAACCACCTACAACCTCGGTGCGCAAGTCGCCTATGAGGATTATTTCGATCGGAACGACCTCGATACGGAACTGTACGACCTCGTCCTGAATTTGCAGACCGTCCATCCCCGGCTCACCCTCGGCGGCATGGGGCGCATCGCCAACGAGGTCGAGGGGATCGAAGACGAGTACGTGCCGGGCTCGGCCAGCCGGGATCCCGTGTTGACCACGGAAGGCAACGTTTTCGCCAACTGGAACTACCGCAAGGTCCGTCTGGAGGCCAAGGCGGAGTACACCGAAGAATTGCACGAGAAGGAAGAATACCAGGCGGGCGACAACGACGAAACGACGCTCACCGCCGCGGCGTACTGGGATGCGTTTTCCTGGGGCAGCCTGTACTACAAGTGGGAGAAGAGCGTCACGACCCTGCTCCAATCGGAAGAAGAGACGGACGAAACGACCCACACCTTCGGCATCGACGGAGCCGTTCCCGTGAGCCTGCTGCGCCGGCCCAAGATCACCTATTCGTTCGGATTCTCCTACGAGGACGAACAGACCGACGCGACCGAGGGCGAAGAAGAGCCCACCTGGAAACCAACCCACACGATCGGCGTTTCGGACGAGTACGAGCTGTCCAAGAGCCTGAACCTGAAGTACTCGGCGTTGTGGGAAGACAGTTGGGAAAACGACGCGCCCGAATTCTTCCTGCCCGGGGAAAAACGGGGCGAGGAAAACGACGAGGTCACGTTCGAGTACAACGTGCGGTTGACCCACAAGCTGGGCGCACGGGCGGAACACTCGCTGACGTTTTCCCAGGAACCGGAATCCACGTTCGGATCGAATTCCGAAACGGAATCGACGAAATTCGCCTACGATTTCGCCTGGCGGGACGTGCTGGTGTACGGTCTCAACTTCTATGCCTCCGCCCTGTACGAGCTGGAAACCCCGTTGGGCGACGAGGAGGCCGAGACCGAAAAGACCACCACGCTGACGGCCGGGATGAACCACGTGCGCCAGTTGTCCCGCCGTCTGAGCCGGGTGCTGGCCTACGAATACAAGTGGGAAAACTCCAATTTCCACGATGAGGGCGCGAACGAGAAGCACTTGGCGACATACTCGTTCACCTACGCCTTCTAGGCGCCGGCCGCGCCAATTCCGCCGCGGCGCCAAATCCGCCATTGTCTTGCCGGAGGATGTCGGGTAGATTGCCCGCATGAATGGCGGCAAGTTTTCACGGGCGGCTTGGGGCCGCCGGGCGGCGGTTTTCGCGGCGGTTTGCGGCGTGGCGGTTTCGGCGGCGGGCCAGGCGCCGGCCCGCATGGATTCCGCGGCGCGCCGCATCCTGGCCGGCGACCGGCTCAACATTTCCGTCCGCGAACAGCCGGACATGAACAAGACCTACGCGGTGGCCGGCGACGGTTCCATCGACTTCGCCTTTGCCGGCCGGGTGGTGATCGCCGAACTCACCTCCGACGAAGCGGCGCGCAAGCTGGAATCCGTCCTGGAGGAGAAGTACTTCAAGGAAGCGAACGTTTCCATTTCCATCGCCAACTTCGTCGAGGGCGACGTGCTGGTGACCGGCGCCGTGCGGAATCCCGGCAGCCTGCCCTTCCGCGGCGATTCCATCCTGACGCTGGTGGAGGCGATTTCGCGCAGCGGCGGGCTGGCGGAAAACGCGGCGGGCGATCGGGTGCGCATCTTGCGCTGGACTCCGGGCGGCAGCATGGAACGGCAAAGCATCGAAGTCGACGTCCAGGGCATGCTGGATACCATGGATTTCTCGAAGGACCAATATCTCCGGCCGCGGGACATCATCATCGTGCCGTCCCGCGGGGCGGAGGAAGGGCGCAACGAATTCCTCGCCTTGGGCGAAGTGCGCTCTCCCGGCTTTCATCCCTATTCCGAGGGCTTGGACGTCGTCAAGACCGTTACCCTGGTCGGCGGCCTCGGCGAGTTCGCGGATTGGAGCGGCGCACGCATCCTGCGGCCCAAGCCCAGCGGCGAGTACGCCATCGTCCCGCTGGATCTGAACCGGCTGTTCAGCGCGGCCGACATGGCCATGAACCTGCCGCTGCAGAAAGGCGACATCTTTTTCGTGCCCTCCGTCCGCAATCTGGTGCGCGCCCAGGTCTATCTGCTGGGCGAAGTGAACCGCCCGGGGGCGGTCTCGCTGTCGGCCGGGCCGGGCGCGACCGTGGCGCGGCTGATCCTGGATCAGGGCGGCGCGACCCAGTTCGCCAATCTGGGCAAGGTCCAGATCCAGCGGACCGCGCCGGACGGCAGCAAGAAGGCCTTGGTCGTCGACGTGGGCCGTATCCTGAAGGAGGGCTCGTTCGAGGAAGACGTGCCCCTGCAGGAAGGCGACGTGGTGATCGTGCCGGAGAAAGGGCTATTGGGGCTGTGACATGCGCGAGATGATCCAACGACCGGATGCGATGGAAGCGCCGCGGGCGCTGGACCCCGAAAACGCGCTGGGCGGCGCCAAGGGCGTGGACGTCCGCAAGTATTTCTACATGATCGCCAAGCGGCTCTGGCTGTTGCTGCTGTGTTTCATGACGTCCATCGTGATCATGCTGGTCATGATGGCGCGGCAGGTGCCGGAGTACCAGGCGACCGCCAAACTGCATCTGACCCGCTCGGTCGGTCTGCCGGCCAACCTGCAGCAAAAGGATTTCGAAGCGATCATGGGCGACTACGCCCAGACCCAGCGCAGCATCATCCTGAGCCGCGAGGTGATGCAGCGCGCCCGCGACAAACTGGGCCTGACGCCCCAGGAATTCGGGGAGAAATACCGCGAAATATCGGTCAATCCCGTTTGGCAGACCGCCATCCTGGCCATCAGCGTGACGGGCCTGGATCCCGCGTTTGCCGCGGATTTCGCCAATGCGGTCGCCGACGCCTACATGGACTACAAGGCGGCCGAGCGCACCGGCAGTTCCCAGAGCACCGTCGACAACCTCTCGCGCCAGGCCGGCGATCTGGCGGACAAGATCGCGAAGATGGAAGAAGACCTCTTGGCCTTCGTGCGCCAGAACAGCGTGGTCGGCATCCAGGAACGCGGCAACGTGGCGGCAAGCCTGCTGGCCAGTTTGTCCAAGCAGTCCGCCGAATACCGCACGCAGCGCATGTTGTTGGAAGCCCAGCAGCCCCTGCTGACGCAGGCGCCGGACGAGGTCGTGCTGGCCACGCTCGAATACGGGCTGCCGGCGCCCGCGCCGGCGGCGGCCGCCGGCGGCGGCCGCGGCGAGGAAACGGCTTCCACGGAGGCGGAAAGCCTGCTCGAGCACGGAGTCGTTTCGCCGCCGCATTGGGATTCCCTCAAGCGCGAAAACGCTTTTCTCGAGGCCCAGTTGCTCGCCTATCGCAAGAAGTACAAGGACGAACACCCTCTGATCCAGGAAACCCAGCAGAAGCTGCGGCAGAACGAGGACGCGCTCAAGGTCGAGATCCAGTTTGCGCTCAAGCAGTACTATTCCCAGCTGGAAGCCCTGAACATCAAGGAAAAGGCCGCCCGCCAGGTGGAGCAGGAATGGGAAGAACAGGCGCTGGAAATCGACCGCAAACAGAAGGAGTACGAAGGCCTCCAACGCAACCTGGCCCGCTTGCAGGGACTCTATGATTTGATTTTCAACCGGCTGCAGGAAGTCGACATTTCCGCCGGCATCCAGACGGAGTCCGTCCGGATCCTGGAGCGGGCCGTCGCGCCGGGCGCGCCGCTCAAGCCGCGCAATTTGCAAAGCCTGTTCCTGGCGGCGCTGATCGGTCTGGCGATCGGCATCGGCCTGATCTTCGCCTTGGAATTCATGGACGATTCCATCCGGTTCCCGGAAGACGTCGTGCGCAGCCTGGGCATGCCGTTCCTCGGGCTGGTGCCGACGGCGCATTGGAAGCAGGCGGACGACGCCTCCTACTGGCTGGGCAACGTGGATCCGTCCAGCGGCTTCGCCGAGGCCTACCGCAACATCCGTTCCGCCTTGCTGCTGAATCCGTCCGGCAAGCCGTTCCGGACGTTGGCGGTCATTTCGGCGGTGCCGAAGGAAGGCAAGACGACGACCAGCGCCAACCTCGCCACCAGTTTCGCGCAGACGGGCCACAAGGTGCTGCTGGTGGATGCCGATCTGCACCGCGGCGGCGCCCACCGCTTCTTCGGACTGCAGGCCGGCCGGGGACTGTCCGAGATCCTGACGGGTCGCGCGACGATGGACCAGGTCGTGCAGCGCACGGCGGTGGCGGGGCTCGACGTGGTCGGCACCGGCGCGTTCCCGGAAAATCCCGCGGAACTGGTGCTGCGGCGCGAAATGAAGGAATTCATGTCGTTGGCCGCCGAACGCTACGATCTGGTGGTCCTGGACGCGCCGCCGACCCTGGCGGTGTCGGAGTCCGCGGTGATCGCCTCCCTGGTCGACGGCGTCCTGCTGGTCATCTGGGGCGGCCGGACGTCGCGCAAGCTCGTGGCGGCCTCGGTGCGCCAGCTGCTGGCGCGCGGCGCCAATCTCCTCGGCTTCGTGATCAACAACCTCGATCTGGCCCGCATGGGCACCTACGGGGCCTCCGGCTACTACCACTACTACGGCTACGACTACCGCTACGAGGAAGACGTGGGGCCGGCTCCGGCGGGCACGACCCCGTCGGCGGGTTGAGGCGCGGAAGCAACGCGGCATGGTCGTCATTTTCCATCGCGGCATGCGGGTCTCCAGCCGCCACCTGTTCCTCACGATCGGCGACTGGCTGATCATCGTGCTGGCCCAGCTGGGCGCGGTCTACCTCCGCCTGGGATTCGAGATCGGCCACGAATACCTGCGGGACAACTGGGGCTCGCTGATCGGCGCGGTGCTGATCTACGGCCTGGTGTTCTACGCCGGCGGCATGTACGAGCCGCCCACCCGCCGCCGCCGCGTGGATTTCGACTTCCTGCCGCTGATCGTCACCGCCATCGCCGCCGGCATCACGGGCCTCGTGCTCTACGCGCGGCCCCAGATGACCATCGGCCGCGGCATCTGGGCCATTTCCACCCTCCTGATCCTGGCCTCGGCCTACGGCTTGCGCCGGCTGTTCATGGCGATGGTCCGCCGCGGGCTGTTCCTCAAGCGGGCGCTGGTGTTGTGCGACCATCCCGACCGCGCGGCGGATCTGCTGCGCCTGCTGAAGGACAATCCTTCCTCGCTCTACAGCGTCGCCGGGCTGGCGATCTGCGGCGCCGTGCCGGCGTCGGCCTACGTCGATGCGCCGCCCGTGCTGGGCAACGCCGACGACCTGGTCCGCCTGGTCGAGGCGCAGGACGTGTCCGTCCTGCTGCTGTCCGTCTCGCCCATGCGCAGCCACGAGCTGCTCTCGCGCCTGCGCCCGCTGCGCTACGCGGGCGTGGAAATCATGGACTACGTCTCCCTCTCGGAAGAACTGGCGCAGGAAATCCCGCTCGCGCACATCAACGACGAATGGCTCATGACCGTCGCGCTGAACAGTTCCGTGGTGCAGATCCGCAAGGTCAAGCGCGCCACGGACATCGTCGTCGCGGCGGTCGGCCTCGTGCTCGGCGCGCCGCTGCTGCTGCTGTCGGCCCTGCTGATCAAGCTGACCTCGCCCGGTCCGGTCGTCTACCGCCAGACGCGCGTGGGCATGGGCGGCGAACCCTACGTCCTCTACAAGCTGCGCTCCATGCGCACCGACGCCGAGGCCGCCGGCGCCGTCTGGGCCTGCAAGCAGGACGCCCGCGTGACCCGCGTCGGCTACTACCTGCGCAAATGGCGCATCGATGAAATCCCCCAGCTGTTCAACGTGCTGAAAGGGGAAATGAGCCTCGTCGGCCCCCGGCCCGAGCGCCCCGAATTCACCGCCAAGCTTGCCGCTTTCATTCCGTTCTACGACGAGCGCCACCTCGTGCAGCCCGGCCTGACCGGCTGGGCCCAGGTCCGCTATCCCTACGCCGCCAGCTTCGAAGCCGCCGCCCGCAAGCTCCAGTTCGACCTGTACTACATCAAGAACATGAGCTTCCTGCTGGACGTCTCGATCCTGCTGCGCACCTTCAAGACGATCCTGGTCGGCCTGCGCCACGAAGACGACAGCTTCCTGCCGCAAGCCGACAAGCTCGAGGAACTGCTGGCCGCCGCGGATGCGCCGGAGACGGCTTCCCAACCCAACGGAGGAACCCCATGAGCATCGCCCATGAATTCGATTACGCCAAGCCGGCCCGCCTGAAAGAGGCGCTGGCCCTGCTGGCCCGGCCCGCGCCCCGCGCCGCCGCCGCCCTCGCGGGCGGCAGCGTGCCGCTGGCCGGCGGCACCGACCTCGTCGCGTGGCTGCGCGACGGCGCGGTCCGTCCCGGCCGCCTGGTGGACGTCAAAGGCCTCGCCGAACTGCGCGGCATCCGCCTCCAGGGCGGCAAGCTGTGGATCGGCGCGGCGGTGCCCTTCGCGGAGATCATCGAATCGCCCTTGGTGAAGAAACACGCGCCCGTGCTTGTCGAGTCGTCGGGCATGGTCGCCTCCGTCGGCGTGCGCAACCGCGCCACGATCGGCGGCAACGTCTGCTCCGCCGTGCCGTGCTGCGACAGCGGCCCGACCTTGCTCGTCCACGAAGCGACCGTCCACGTGGCGACGCCGCGCGGCACGAAGCGCATTCCCATGAAAAAGTGGTTCCTCGGCCCGCGCCGCACGGCGCTGGCCAAGGGCGGCATCGTCCTGGGCTTCAGCCTGCCGCTGGCCAGGCACGCCGCCGCGTTCGCCAAGCTCAAGCGCTACCGCGGCGAGGATCTCGCGCAGGCCAGCGTGGCCGTGCGCGTGGACGCCAAGGGCGCTTGGCGCGTGGCCTACGGCTCCGTCGCCCCCACGCCCATCCGCGGCCCCAAGGTCGAACGCCTGCTCAAGGGCGTCAAGAAGCCCGACGCCGCGCTGCTCAAGAAGGCCGCCGCCCTCGCCGAGGCCGAAGTGGCGCCCATCACCGATATCCGCAGTTCCGACGTCTACCGCCGCCTGATGGTCGGCGTCATGCTCAAGCGCGCCGTCAAGCTGGCCGCCGCGCGCCTTGCCGGCCGCGGCCCGGACTACGGCATCAACGTCATGGAGGAGGACGCGCAATGATCCGGGAAATCGCCATCCGTTTGAACGGGGAGGTCCGCCGCGCGGCGGTCGCCCCCAACGAAACCCTGCTCGACGTCCTGCGCGGCAAGTTCGGCGTCAAGACGCCCAAGGAAGGCTGCGGCCGCGGCGATTGCGGCGCCTGCACCGTCCTGCTCGACGGCAAGGCCGTCCGCAGCTGTCTCATCCTCGCCATCGAGGTCGACGGCCAGTCCGTCGTCACCCTCGAAGGGGTGGGGAAGGACAAGCCCACCGCCTTGCAGAAGGCGTTCGTGAAGAACAACGTCTTCCAGTGCGGCTTCTGCGCGCCCGGCATGATCCTGTCCTCCGCGGCCCTGCTGGCGGAAAATCCGCAGCCGACGGAGCACGAGGTGCGCGAAGCCCTCGCCGGCAACCTCTGCCGCTGCACCGGCTACGAGCCCATCGTCGCCACCGTCCTCGAGGTCGCCAAAAAATCGGCCAAGAAGAAACCCGCCGCCCGGAGGGCCCGGTCATGAGCAAAACCCGCATCGTCGGCAATTCGTCCGTCCGCGTGGACGGCCTGGCCAAGGTCACCGGCGCCGCGCAGTACGTGGACGATCTCGATTTCGGTCCCGGCCTGCTGCACGCCGTGGTGGTGGAAAGCACGCGCGCCCACGCCAAGCTCAAGAAGGTCGACGTCTCCGCGGCCGAAAAGGCCCCCGGCGTCGTCCGCGTGGTGACGGGCAAGGACTTCCCGTACATGTTCGGCCTCTACATGCAGGACCGCTACGTTTTCGCGCAGGACCGCGTGCGCTTCGTCGGCGAGCAGATCGCCGCCGTCGTCGCCGAAACCCCCGAGGCCGCCCTGCGCGCCGCGAAGCTGGTCAAGATCGACTACGAAGAGCTGCCCGCCGTGCTGAGCCTGGCCGACGCCCTGAAGAAGGACGCCGTGCTCATCCATCCGCACCTCGACCAGTACAACAAGGTGCCGTGGTTCTTCCCGCGCGCGGGCACGAACATCGCCCACTGGCGCAAGACCCGCAAGGGCGACGTCGAAAAGGGCTTCAAGCAGGCCGATTTCATCCTCGAAGACGTCTACACCGTGCCGCGCTATGCGCACTGCCCGATCGAAACCCACGCCGTGACGGGCCTCTTCGACCTGTCCGGCCGCCTCACGCTTTGGGCGTCCTCGCAGTCGCCGTTCGCCCAGCGCAACGTGATGGCCACCGCGCTCAAGCCCTTCGGCCTGACGCACAAGGACATCCGCATCGTGACGCCGTTCGTCGGCGGCGGCTTCGGCGGCAAGGCCGGCGTCTCGATGGAAATCATCGCCGCGGTGCTGGCCATCGCGATGAAGGGCCGGCCCGTCAAGCTCAACTGGACCCGCGAGCAGGAGTTCATGAACACCTCGCAGCGGCAGGGCGTCATCGCCCGCGTCAAGATGGGCGTGAAAAAAACCGGCCAGATCGTCGCGCTCGAGCATACCCTGCACTGGGACGCCGGCGCGTCGGCGGAATACGGCGCCAACGTCGTCAACGCCGTCGGCCTGTCGGCCACGGGCCCGTACCGCGTGCCCAACGTCAAGATCGACTCCGTCTGCGTCTACACCAACATGCCGCCCTGCGGCGCCTACCGCGGCTTCGGCTACTCGGAATTCCACTTCGGCCTCGAGTCGCATATCACGCGCGTCGCCCAGGCCATCGGCATGGATCCGGTGAAGTTCCGCAAGCTCAACGCGATCAAGGAAGGCGATACGCTCGCCTACGGCGCGCACATGAACCCCGGCGACCTGCGCGGGGCCATCGACCGCATCGCCAAGGAAATCCGCTGGGGCAAGAAGGAAAAGGCCAAGCCCGGCAAGGCCGTCGGCAAGAGCCTCGCGTGCTTCTGGAAGGCGCCGGCCATGCCGCCGAACGCCTCCTCCGCCGCGTTCCTCAAGTTCAACGAGGACGGCTCGCTGAACCTGACCGTCTCCGGCATGGAAATCGGCCAGGGCTTCCTGACCGTCATGGCGCAGTGCGCGGCCGAAGTGCTGACCGTCCCCGTGGAGAAGATCCGCGTCGAGACGCCCGACACCGACCGCAACCCCTACGAATGGCAGACCGTCGGTTCCCACGTCACGTGGAGCTGCGGCAACGCCGTCCGCGCCGCCGCCGAGGAGGTCAAGACCAAGCTCCTCGCCACCGTCGCGCGCGCCAAGGGCTTGAAGGCCGAGGATCTCTACCTCGCCGACGAATGCGTCAAGAGCCGCAAGGACAAGAAGTTCGCGCTGCCGTTCCGCAGTTTCGTGATCGACGGCATCATGCGGCCCAACGGCAACTTCATCGGCGGGCCCATCCAGGGCACGGGCATGTTCATGCCGGAGTTCACCTCCGCGCTGGGCGATCCCGAAACCAGCCAGGGCGGGCACCCCAACGTGCACTACACCGTCGGCTGCGCCGGCGCCATCGTGGAAGTGGACAAGGAAACCGGCAAGATCACCGTCCTCAAGACCGCGCTCGCGGTGGACGCCGGCAAGGCGATCAACCCCGAGCTCGTCGACGGCCAGATTGTCGGCGGCATCGTGCAGGGCCTCGCCACCGCCCTCTACGAAGACATCCGCTACGGCTCCACCGGCCGCCTGCTCAATCCGAACTTCACGGACTACAAGATTCCGACCGCGCTCGACTGCCCCGGCGAAATCGTCCCGATCATCCTCGAGACCGCCCAGCCCGACGGCCCCTTCGGCGCCCGCGGGGTGGGCGAGCACACCATG
>Ga0116145_1004725_pt1 | contig 10721 bp, 19 predicted proteins | sample AD_JPNHG1_MetaG_FD_89747 | JGI IMG/M metagenome (GOLD analysis project Ga0116145, IMG submission 89747) | Active sludge microbial communities of municipal wastewater-treating anaerobic digesters from Japan - AD_JPNHG1_MetaG | ecosystem: Engineered > Bioreactor > Anaerobic > Digestate | place... | reverse complement strand
GGCGGGGCGCTTTTGTTCTCCTTGCTCCCTTCTTCTGCTGTTATTAATGATTTAAACTCTGAATTAATGAATGTATATAAATGTATTAAGCATGACACACAATTCCTTAGACTTCTTAAAGAGCTGGACCGACATCAAAGTTTACATAGTAAGAGCTATTATTATTTAATAAGAGATATAGACTGTTCACCATACTATAAGAATTGGCGAGACTACGAAAGAGCTGCAAGAACTATCTATCTTAATAAGACATGTTTTAATGGTCTATATAGAGTAAATAAAAAAGGTCACTTTAATACGCCTATTGGAACAGAGAAATATAAGAAGTTATATGATCTAGATAACATTACAAATATGCATGAATATCTTAAGAATAATAATGTAAAAATACTTTGTGGTAGTTACTCATCTGCAGTTAAAGACGCAAAAGCGGGAGACTTCGTTTATTTTGATCCACCTTATGATTATCAAGATGGTGATGGCTTCACCTCTTATACAGCTAATGGTTTTACAAAAGAAAATCAGGTTGAGCTCTTTAATTTATTTAAAGAATTATCTGATAAAGGTGTCTATGTCATGCTAAGCAATAATAACACAGGTTTTATTCGAGACCTATATAAAGACTATAATATAGATGTTGTTCATGCTAAAAGAGCTATTAATCATAAAGGTGATGGCCGTGGTGCAGTTGAAGAAGTAATCATTACAAATTATTCAAATTCCTAGTTTTGACCCCAGAATTAAAAGTTATACACTATTATATAAGTAAAGCTAGGAGGTTGATAACTATGATAAAACCATCACCTGAGCTACTGAAGCTACTAGTTAATCAAAAAATGTCTTTAGTTAAAATCCTAAAGAAAGCGAATCCATCTGGACTATACGAAGTAGGGAGACCTATTTATTGTCCTTTTCATGAGAACTACCATACACCAGCAGCTGTAATTTACGATGATAAAGACAGTCAGCGCTTATGGTGCTTCTCTGAAAGAAAAATGTATTATGCGTCTGATGCTATTAATATGCTTTTAAATCAAAACCCATATGATATTGGTTTGATTTTATGGAATCGATTAACACCACTAGAACAGCAGCAGTTTGTGGATTCTCATAGTCATAGCTCTTTTGATGTTCCAGTAGTAGAAAAAACAAAAGTTACTAAAGAGTTTGAAGAGGCAAAGCTAAAGTTTAGGTATGGACAAACAGATTGTATAAGCCTCTTGAAAACTTATATATTAAATTTGTAACCTGCCTTAAAAATATATCTGTTTATAATATTGCACAGTGCAAAACAAAACCCCAAAAGGAAAAGTTTTACACTATATAATATGAATAGAACCTAGAAAAGGATACTAAAATAATGAAGATAACGGAGGAAAGAAATGATTAAACCACAACGTAAAGTTCTAATATTGAGCTTCCCAGTCAGCTCAAAAAGTTTTGAGCTGTTTAATGATATAATGGACGCCACTAGGGACTGTTATATTGAAATTATCAATACTACTAATTATAAAGATTATAAAGAAGTAGTTGTTTGCGCTATTGAAGAAGAAGCCTGTCTCTATTTAGAGGCTATAGCTGATTTCTTTACTAAAGAATATAATACAAATACACAAGCAGCATGGCTTAATGAATTATCTAAACCAAAGACACCTAATGTTAAAACAAAAGAACAACCTGTATCTAATAGATCCCTAAATAGAGATACACAACCTGATAGAGACTGGCTTTTAGATGAGGACGAAAAAGCAGTCGAAAACCTAAAAAGTAAACCAACTAGTGCATCTGGACAAGCCCAAGATGCAGTAAAGACTACAATTCCAAAGTCTTTAAGTTTTAATCAAAGTCTTAAAGAACTCGAAGAGCTAGGAAGCATACTTGCTCTTAGTTGGCTTGATGAGTTATTTAAAAAATAAATAATAAAGAAAAGGAGTTAGTTAATTATGTCTAGATTAGTTAGAAACAATGATGGAAAAATTATTAGAATTAGAGTTGAGAATGCGGTAGTATCTTACCCATATCTAATTGCACCACGCCCAGAAGGACAATTTAAAACTGGTTCTTATGGTGCTGAACTTATTGTATTTGATGAAGAAACTATTTCATTGATTAAGCAATATGTAAGAGAAGTCGCTGATGCAGCAGTAAAATTAGTTTGGAATGATAGAATTCCTGCTACATTAAATCTTCCTTATAGATTAGGCGATGAAGACAACGAGATTGAAGCTGGTGGCTTTGTACTTAAGACTGGGTCTCCTAAGTTTCAACCTAAACTATTAATTCGTGATCCACAAAGTGGACGAGCACATGAGTTAACTGAAGACGAAATTGGTGAGTTTTATGCTGGTATGATTGCTGATGCAGATGTCACTTTTAAAGCCTATAACTTTAATGGTATTGCTGGCATCACCGCTTACTTAAATGCCATCTGTAAAGTTGGTGAAGGCACACCTATTGCGGCTATGGCTAGCATTGAAGACTCATTTAGTGCACCGTCTGTATTTGATGCAGATCCACAACCTCAACCAGTAAAGCCTGCTAAAGCTACTACAAAACCACAATCAGCAAAAAGCCTTGACGATTTATTAGAAGCAGCTGAACAAAAAGCAACTGAACAAAAAGTAACTGAACAAAAAGCAGCTAAGCCAAAAGGCGCATCTTTAGATGACCTATTACAAGCAGCACCTAAAGGCGGACAAGAATCAGGCCCAAAAGACTCGGTTGTTACTCTTGATGACCTATTAAAATAATTATGGTTTATGCCGCAATAGACCCTAGTTATTCAAGGACTGGTTTGTGTATTCTGCATAATAACACATTTATATTTGTCCCTATTAGCCCAGAAGGTAAAAACCAGTCCTACTCTGATGAAATAACAAGAGCAAGAGCAATAGCAGCTGAAGTTTATAGTAGGCTCTCATTCTGTAAAATCTATGATCTAGCCTGTGGTAAGCAACAAGATAAAGCTGCAGTTGTTAAACTCTTAATAGAGGAGCCGATGATTTCCTCATTTAAAGCATCTAGTCTTGGCGTTTTATCAGGAGTACTAATTACATCAATTATTAATACAGAGCTTGTTAATGAAATATATACAGTAAACCCTAATACTATTCGTCAACTTAATTCTGCGGTTAGTAATAAAGAAAAGGTAACTAAGAAACAATTAAGTCTCAAGGTTGCAAATGAAATACTTGAGTACTTACAAAGTTTAGGTTTTAAAGTTGTTCTTGAAAAATCTGAAAAGAGAAAAAGAAAACTTAGCCATGATGAAGCAGAAGCATTCCTGTTGCTTCTTCTCCTTCTTAATTATGAACAGTACTTCTCAAAAGAAATATGGACTAAAATTGTTTCTATTCACAAAGGTTATAATAAAAATGTTAAAATTAATAAGTTAAAAATTGAAATGCAGGAGGTAGCATAACAAATGGCAAATATTAAACTTAAAGAAAATACATCGCTTAGTGCTAATGTTAATCAGCTGTCTAATATGATTACCCAAGCTATTGATTATCAAGTAACAGTCATGCCTATCTTTAAATCAATAGCAGATAGCATCTTAGGTATTCTTAGTCAAGAAAATGAGTTAAATAACTTAGAACCAAAAGACCTAATTAAATTACTAGAAGTTGCAAGCAAAGCTCAAATTGCACCGGTTGAACAGCTAACTAAGTTAGTTCAAGCAGTAACAGCTCTTCAAAACCAAAGTGAACTACAATCTAAAATTGAGGCTCTAGAAAAGGTTGTTGATATCATTAAAACAGAAGCAAAAGTACCAGCTTACGACGCTAAACCTTATGATGAGTCTCAAACATTAGAAGGCATTTTAGAAGAACTAGACGACTAATAACTATGATTAAAGGGGATTAGCATCATGTTATTTAAGGCAAAAATTACTAAAGATACACTACAAGATGAAGACTTACTCGTTGAGCAGTTTTATATATTTTTAAAAGAGTTTGTAAATGTTAAACTAAAATATGAAGCAGCCTCCACAAAAGAAGATTGCATTCAAGACACAATAATGTTTTTACTACATAAAGCCCGTCAATTATCTGAAGAACAAAAAGAAACTATTAATCTTGAGAAGTACTTTTATAACAGGGCTAATTCCTTTATTTCATCTATATGGCTAAATAGATTTAATAATTATAGAAATAAGGTCGTCCTAGAAAATTCCCTAGAGCGACTCGCTAAATACCCAGAATCATTTAATGCGGAAGTCGCGCTATCTAAAGCATACTATGAAAATAACCAATGTGAAAACGGTAAATGCTATCACGATACCATTGATTATACTATTCTAAATCGTATTATTAATAATTATTATATTCCAAAAGATCTGGAGCCTCTTGTGTTACAAGTAGTAGAACAAAAACTTAACGCTCTCGGCGTTAGTGGGGATAGATATAAAATTGGTGTTCTACCCCCTGTTTTGCCAGAGAGCACTAATATTATTGCGCATGCAATTATTGACGAATATATAATTTATGTGAGGGAGGAAAGTGTTGCTTAATCAAGACCCATTATACTCTGCTAATTATAGGTTGACTTCAGTAGAACGCGAAGTTCTAACTAAGTTGCTTTTAATGGGCTCTAAGCATACTGGTTTTAAGTTTTCTGCGACTACTTTGCTGCTTCTAAAAGAGTTTGATTTTGATATTAGAAAAATTATCAGGATTGTTCAAGCAGATCTAAAATCTACTTATCCTCTATTCAATCGTAGCTTTTTTAAAAGGTTCTTGATGATTATTAAAGAAGCCATTGTTTTAGTTGCATTAGAAGCAAATATTAATTCAGAAAACCCTAATTCGCTTAGCTCATTAACACAGAAAGAAAAGTTCAAACGTATCGGTATAGACCGGAATATGATCTACCGTGTTGTTAGAAAATACAATATAGACTTGACAGATCAAAGCATGCTGGACCGGATTAAAAATTGTGCTTAAGCTCAATTTTTTTCTTATTTATACATATAGTTAACCACAATCTAATAGTTTTTACACTATATTATATGAAGATAGCACTAGGAGGAATAATGACTAAACAAGAAACACCATTAGAAGCTTATAATGAACTTATAGACTTATTGTTATTTTTCGTTGAGAGCTTTGGTATACGTAACCCGGAGAAGCAACGAGAAATTGATCAAAGAATACAATTAGTTAGAGAAGCACTAGAAAGAAAAGGAAATGAAAATATGAAAAAGAATTATTTTTACAAAGCAAAAATTAAAAGCACACAAGGCCTCGAAGACCATGATTTTATTCAAGATAGCCTTGTGCAAGAATTAAGCACAGGTGAAGTTGGCGAAAGAGACGTAAATTATAAAATAGAAAAAACAAAAATTATTCCTTGTGTCAATGACTTTATTACAAGTGGGCTAATGAAAATAAATAACATCATAATAGAAGATTACCACAAGCAAGATTGTTGCGAGCATGTATATGCAGATTTTTCAGCGCTGGAAGATACAACGTTTTTTGATGAATTAAAGGGCAAAAATCTAACAGCAAAAGAAGTTGCAAATAATATCGAATTAGTAGAAGGAAATGGTTTTAGAATTTTTGGTTATTTTGTTCCTTGCTATAACGTTCAAGATGGTTATTACAGTAGCAACTTAACTTTAATAATTACAGAGGAACACAGAAAAAACAAAATAGAAATTGACCTAACGAACTGCACTTCTTGGAGATCACCCAGCCTATGGTGAGGTAGAGTATGAAAGCAATCCTATTAAGTGTTCCACCTAAATGGCTAGAAAAGAAAGAAGTTAACAAAAAGAAAAAAGGAGTAGCTATAGCAAATGAAAAATAAAACTGTTATTAACATGCTTAAAGACCTTAAAGGTCATATTGAGGACCAAGAAATAGATGATATAACCTTTAAGCAAGCTATTGAAGACGAGTTCAGAGCTGGTCGTATTATTAGAGGCATTGATAGTGACTTCTTAGATGAGTATGATATCGTAGATAGCTATGGTAGTGCTGTGTGTAGCTTAGACGAGGTTGTTTCTACTGTCATTGATAAGATTGTAGAATATACAACAACTATTGTTGAGCTCTATATTATGGATGCAGAATCTGATAACTTTTTAGATGAGTTTGTGGATGAAGACTATAATTGAATATATTACATGAAGGAGGAAAAAGATGAATAAACCTTTATGGGAGAAGAAGAATGATTGATATTAAAAATATTAAATATGGAGCATTGTATACAGAAAATGACAATCTTAGGTCGTATCTACCACGATATTATGAGTGTTTAAATAATCAAAAATATCATTTGTGGATACCTATTAGAGTAAAGACCGACACGATAGATAAAGTATATATGATTGACACTTATCAAGCATATAGAGAGTATGGCGACTATGATAAGCAATTAGCACAATTAAAAATGTATGGTGAAGCGAAAGATAATAGTTGGTATGCTAATCAACCTTATAATTATTATTACAGTGCGAGAGTTGAATTAAACGAACAAACTATTGAAGCATTTGATTTTTATATTGACTTGGATGACTACAGAGTTATGAAACGCAGTGAAGAATATGACTATAAAAGCGAAGACGTTGTTAGAAACATTCGATTATATAATGAGCATAATTATCCAAGTGGACTAACTTTAGTGAGAAAAGATGCAAAAATAGATTACGAATACAAAGTGGATAGATTATTTCATAAAATAATATATGACGAACTTAATCCGCCATGTATTTCATCTTATTTTCTATCAGAAATAAATGAATTATCGGACAAAGTGAGTGATACTAGAAAAATAGATGTCATTAATAAATTACAAGAAAAAATGAAGTCGTTAGTAGAAGAATACGAAGAATATTATAAAGATTTAATTAAGGATGTGAAATAGATGAAATCCATAATCTTATCCGTATTATTACATGAAGGAGGAAAAAGATGAATAAATTTTTTAAAATTGCTAGTATCCTTTTATGGCTTGCGTTTCTTATAACATTAATTATAGTTGCATTTTTTCCACAAATTCATGTAAACAAAGAAATGTTACCATTTACATTTATTCTTTGTCTTCTAAATACGTTGGCAGCGTGGAGTGATAACTAATGGCAATATTATTAAGCATTAAAAACATTTTAGCAAAGCACCTCAATGTTAAGCCAAGTGAATTATGGGTTAACGTTTGAAGTATGGTTGGTAGAGAAACAGTAAATGAAATTGAATGCTAAAGTTATATTAGAATATCAAGAAAAAGTTAAAAGAATTACCCTTATGATAAGTGAGTTTGAAGCCATCGGCAGAGAATTACGCGACAAATATAATTTAACCGATAGAGAAGCCATTGATATTTTAAATGATAGAAACGTTTTGGAAATATTAGCAAAAAAGGAAAAAAACTTGAACTTTAGCCCCGAAATAAAAACTTTTACACTATATAATGTGTAAAAGCTTAGGAGGGAAAATAAATGAAAATAAAAGGTTTTAATAAGGATTTGCAATGCCGAGGCATGCAATTCGAAGTCGGCAAAGAATACAAAATTGAATTAAATGGAAGAAAATTAAAATTATGTACTGATACTTGCTTCCATTATTGCAATTCCTTGCAACAAGTTCACGAGTTTTATTCCGTTTTAGAAAACAATCGCTTTTGCGAAATTGAAGTATTAGGGGAAGAAGTAAGCGATGGAAAAAAATGCGGAAGCAACCACATTAAAATTGTAAGAGAAATCGTTGGTGAAGAATTGAACATTTTAAAAGGTATAACCAATGGAAATACAGGAATTTTCAACAGCGGACACCACAACAGTGGAAGTTTCAACAGTGGAGACCGCAATAGCGGAGACCGCAACAGCGGATACTACAACAGCGGATACTACAACAGTGAAATTTTCAACAGTGGATGCTACAACAGTGGAAGTTTCAACAGCGGAGACTACAATAGCGGAGACTTTAATAGTGGAAGCTACAACAGCGGAAAACGCAATAGTGGATTATTCAATTCCTGCAATTTTTCTAGTGGTATATTCTGCACCACCGAGCCAAAGATTAATATTTTTAATGTATCAACCGATATGACCATGCGTGAGTTTTTAGATAGCAGATATTATAGAGCTATTACATCATCTGATTTCAAACTCACTGAATGGATACCTTACACCGAAGAAGAAATGGAAAAAGATGAAAGCAAAAAATTAATCGGTGGTTATTTAAAGACTTATACATATAAAGAAGCGTGCAAAAATTGGTGGAATGGAATGAGCAGCAAAAATAAGGCTATCATTTGTTCAATGCCTAATTTTGATGCCAATGTTTTTAAAGAAATAACAGGGATTGAGGTAAAAAATAATGGGTGAAAAATTATTAAAAATTTTTGCATGTATATCTATAGTGTTGTTAGTGCTTAGAGGCACATACGTTACACAAGATGGAATCGAAGGCTTAGAAAACGATATAGATGATGTCTTTAATGAAATATACACTTCCTATAATGAATTAGAAAACCGAATTAAAGAACTCGAAGAAAGAAACGCTTCATACGAAGACGAATTATTAAGACAAAAAATAGAATTCATTGAAAGTATGGAGTTTGGACTTGGAACGGTTAAAGAACGTGTTAGGAACGATAACGGTTATCATTATGTTATTGAAATTGGTGGCCAAATAGGATTATTCGAAAGTGAAGATTTGTTTTCAGTAGGCGAATTTGTGCTAGTCGTTGAAATCGAAGAAGGCAATTCACTATTGGTAGATTTGGATTAGTTTATGTGGATTAGAAGACAACCACAAGATAATGAGGTGGAAGAATGAAAAAGTATTATTTTAGTTGGGATAAATTCGTAAAAGATCAATTTGATTTAAATGTTTTCGTTGGAAGTATTGAAGAAGAAATTTATAAACCTTTAAATAATCGTGAGGTTATAAATGGACTAATTGATAATATTCCTATTCACAAAGACTGGTGTATTAAAAAGAGGGTGAAAGGAGGTAAAAATATGTGGATAAGAAGTCAAGATAAAGAAGCCTTAACAAATGGCGATATAATTTATTATTGCAACAAATATGGAATGTATACCGAAATTAGATGCGGCAAAGCCGGAATTAGCGACGATTATGATTTAGTTTTAGCCGCATACTCAACCAAAGAAAAAGCGTCAAAGGTGCTAGATATGATACAAAAATTTATTTGTGATTATCAGCATGGAGAAGTCTTTCAAATGCCACAAGATGATGAGGTAGAAGAATGAAAAAGTATTATTTTAGTACAAAGACTGGTGTATTAAAAAGAGGGTGAAAGGAGGTAAAATATGTGGATAAGAAGTCAAGATAAAAAGATATTGATAAAAGCTATTTGTATATATTTGTGTGGTGAAAACCATATTTGCGCTTCTAGTGTAGAGGGGGATAGATGGTATATTGGCAAGTATTCATCCGAAGAAAAAGCGTTAAAGGTGCTAGATATGATACAAAAACGCATTTGTGATTATCAGCTTGGGGGACTCTTCAAAATGCCACAAGACGATGAAGTAGAAGCATGCAAAAAAATAACTGCGAGTGTTGTTTTAAAATACCAGAAAGAAGCCAAAAAGGTAACAATGACCCCTGGGGAATTTAAAAGACTTGGTAGAGAATTGTGCGACATTTATGGCTTAACAGATAGGGAGGCTATTGATATTTTAAACAACAATAATGTTTTAGAAATACTAAGAAAATATGAAGAGGTAGAAGCATGAAAAAAGTAAAGATTACTTATGAAGAATTACAGAAATGGAAAGCAACAAGATACGATAATTCATTTATTAAAAGCATTTTAGCAAAGTATCTCAATGTTAAGCCAAGCGAAATTGACGATTATGACCAAGTGAATTATGGGTTAACATTTGAAGTATGGTTGGTAGAGGCAGAGAAAGAACTCGAACTTTAACCTTTATTAAAAGCTTAATAGAACCACAGTAAATTTTGGCGCCTTAACCCCAAAATAAAAGTTTTTACACTATATAATATGAAAAATACTAAATATAGATAACCGGAGGTCGGATGAAACTTTATAAAATAACGTTTAAATATAAAGGTCAAAAGAATATATGTGTTAATTTTATTGAAGCTAAAACTAAAATCGGTGCAAGAATTAAACTCCGAAAACTGAAGGATAACCCTATTAAAATCTTAAGTGTGGAAAAGATTATAAATGCGATTTATTAAGTTATTTAAAAAACAAGGTAAGCCTAAGAATAACTGGTACAGAGTAACCTCTAGATATGCAAATAAAGCTTTAAATAGTGGTATACCCCGGATTTCGTTTATTCAGGCTCCGTCTTTAGAAGAAGCTGTAGAAGCCTTCACTATGAAAAGAAGCCAAGGTGAAGAACTAGTTAGCATAAGATTAGACAATAGTGTAAATTTTAAAAAATAAAACACATGTTAGCCATATTATATAATAGGGGCTAGAGATAATGGTTTTATAGTATACAGACTAAGGTTAAAAACTGCGGCGCCTCTTGTTATTAAAGCGTACCAGCGCAGACACCTTCATTCTAAGTACTGAGAATGAAGCCGTAAAATGGTAATTCATAACCGAATTACAGGCGGCATTATTCTACCTTTCTAATGCGTTAGAAAGGATAGTCGGCCTAGAGACTTAAAACCTATGCCATTGGTGTAAGGCTAGTGAGGTTAGAAAGGTTCCTAACGCACTTCTTATAATTAAGAAGTACCTGAGATGGTGGAAGACCGCCCACCCACTAG
>Ga0116145_1004715_pt1 | contig 10744 bp, 5 predicted proteins | sample AD_JPNHG1_MetaG_FD_89747 | JGI IMG/M metagenome (GOLD analysis project Ga0116145, IMG submission 89747) | Active sludge microbial communities of municipal wastewater-treating anaerobic digesters from Japan - AD_JPNHG1_MetaG | ecosystem: Engineered > Bioreactor > Anaerobic > Digestate | place... | reverse complement strand
GCCCGAGGGAATGGTCGTTAGGCTTCCACGCCGCGGGCGTATCCGCGTTGGGCGCAGGCGTGCTCGCCATGACGACGTTCGACGACGGCAGCGGCCCGGCACTGTACGTGGGCGGCAATTTCTGGGCCGCCGGTGATGTCCCGGATTCGGCCTATATCGCCAGGTGGGATGGGATGCGCTGGTCCGCCCTGCCGGGCTTGACACCCTGGGTCGACGCCCTGGCGGCTTTCGACGACGGCAGCGGCCCGGCCTTATACGCCGGAACCATTTTTGGCGTCAAACGCTGGGACGGTTCGACGTGGCAGGACTTTGACGACGGTCCGTCGTACGACGTCCTGGTCCTGGGCGTTTTTGACGACGGCGGCGGGCCGGCGCTGTATGCCGGCGGCCGGTTCGTCAGCCTGCGCGACGGCACGGTGGTAAACAACATCGCGAAATGGGACGGCCAAAGCTGGTCCGCCGTCGGCGGCGGAGTGTTGGGGCGCTTACATACCGATCCGGAGGTCAAGGCCCTGGCCGTCTACGACGATGGGAGTGGCCCGGCGCTCTACGTGGGGGGCCTTTTCGACTATGCCGGGGGCTTGCCGGCGATCGACATTGCCCGCTGGGACGGGCAAAGCTGGTCAGTTTTGGGCGGCGGCAGATCGAGCGGCTTACCGAGGTGGGGCATTGAGGCCCTAGTGGTACACGACCCGCCTGGGCCGGAGGGGCCCGGACTCTACGCCGCCGGCGACATCGAGTACGCAGAAGGGCAGGCGGTGAATGGGCTGGCCCGCTGGGACGGACTGAGTTGGTCCGGGGTGGGAGTGGACGCGCCGGGCGTGTGGACACCAGAGGGGTGGAGCCGGCTGCGGGCATTGGCTTCGTACGACGATGGCACCGGCCCGGCGCTCTACGTGGGGGGCCTGATCGAATGGTTTGAGGGCGATGGGTGGGCTCAGGACGGGCTGGTGAAGTGGGACGGCGCAGCTTGGACGCGCCATAACGTGGAAGGCACCCCGGTTTGGGCGCTGCACGTGTTCGCGCCGCCGGGCGGTACTCCAGGTCTTTACCTGGGCGGACCCTTCTGGGTGGCGGGCGGAGTGGCAGCGACGCACATAGCGCGCCTGGACTCGGACGGCTTTTCACGCTTGGGCGACGGCGACGGGGCGGTGCCGTTCGTGAGGGCCCTGTGCGCGTACGACGACGGGACGGGGCAGGCGCTGTACGTTGGCGGGCCCGGCATCGCCGGGGACGTGGTGACGCGCGGTCTGGCGCGCTGGGACGGGTCTGGCTGGTCGAGCGTGCCGGGATGGGTCGGAGGTCCCTTCTACGACACCATAGCGCTGACGGTGTACAATCCGCCGACCGGCGAGGGGCCGGGGCTGTACGTCGGTGCGTCCGTCTATATCCCCGCGGAGGACCGATGGCTTCACGTGCAGCGCTTTGACGGTACATCCTGGTCGGCGCTGGGCGAGGATGTTGCCCTGGGCATCAGGACGATGGCCGTCCATGACGACGGCAAGGGGCCGGCGCTTTACGTTGCCGGAGAAAATTACGAGGGCCTGACGGGCTTCCAAGCCAACGGGATCGCCAAGTGGGATGGCACGAGTTGGTCGGCGCTGGGCACGGGAATATCGGAGGATCACGTTGAAGCCTTGTGCTCGTTCGACGATGGGCGTGGGCCGGCGCTGTATGTGGGGGGCAGGTTTCACAAGGCCGGAGGCGTGGTGTCGCCCGCCATTGCGCGCTGGGACGGCAGTGCCTGGTCGGACGTGGGCGGCGGCCTGCGCGATAGTGGTTACAGCGGCTGGTACGGGCAAGCGGAGGTCCGGTCGCTGGCGGTTTTCGACGACGGCACCGGGCCGGCTTTATACGTCACCGGCGGATTCACGTGCACGTATCCGGATGGCGCAGTGCCGCTGCCGGGCTTTGCCAAGTGGGACGGGCAACAGTGGTCGCCGGTGGTTATTCCGATTGTTGAGGCGCGATATGCGAGGTTATACGTTGCCGACACGGTCGAGGGGCCGCGTCTCTACGTCAGCGGCCGGTTCGTTTTAGTGGGCACGGAAGCGCGCCATGATCTGCTGCAATTTGACGGCGTGGAGTGGTCGCCGGTGGGGCGGATATCGGGGCCTTCCGTCGTAGCGCACGTGCGTGAGGGCGGCGAGGACATACTGTATGTCGGGGCCAACAACCTGATACTCCTCGGGGAGGAGCAAATTCCGGCCTTCGGGTTTGGCAAATGGAGCTGCCGCGCCGACTTTCGGCGTGGGGATCTCAATTGTGACGGTTTGGTAAACGCGTTGGACATCGCACCGTACGTTAGTGCGCTCACATGCGCGGAGTTGTACCAGGCGGAGCACCCCGATTGCTATCTTGAAGCGGCCGACTGCAACCGCGACGGCGCGGTGAATGTGTTTGACATTGATCCATTTGTGGAGATCCTACTGCAACGGTAACGAACATTTGCTATTCGCTTGAGGCGTAGGAACGCCGTAGACCACAGGCCACTTCATCATTGACGCGTTTTGGCGCGGATCGCCGGGACGGTCCCGGGAGGATGCGCGCGTCTTTTCGCACAAGGAGGTAGTTATGCGCAAAGTCAAGTCCTTTGGAGATCGGAGGCGGAGACATTGTTTTCTTTGGCCAGTACTCTTGGCCGGCGCTCTAGTATCGACGCCAAGCAGGGCTGGCGAACTCGAGGTACCCAGCGCACTGTACGACAGGATCGCTGAAGCGCTCGAGGCTGCGGCGGATGGTGATGAGATAGTTCTGGTCAACGGGACTTACGGAGGGCCCGGCAACCGCGATATATACAGCGATAACAGTGCGCCTCTGATTTCTTACTGCACTTTCGTTGGCAATGGCGCTTATTCGACTCCGGCGCTTGCCGGGGGGGGGCGATTTACTGCCATAACAGTCGGCTCGTCATGAGCCATTCGCAAGTTCAAGAGAACATTGCTAATTGGAGCGACGAGCAGTCCATCTGCCGTGGCGGCGGCGTATGTCTCGAATCATCGATCGGCGTGCTCAAGAACTGCCTGATCGCGGGGAACGACGCGGATAACCCCGCCCACCTCGTCGGCAAGGGAGGCGGGCTCTACATTAACGGCGCGCATGTCCAACTGGAGAACTGCACTATTGCCGGCAACAGGGCGCGCCCGGCGTTCGGGGCGCCCTGGCACCTGGCAGTTTGGAATCGTGAGAATTGCGTCGCTGCTGATGAGATACCCGAACTTACGGCGCTAACGGTGGAAATCCGCGCCTCGGATGTCATGACCGAACTGCCGTTGCCCCTCAAGATTACCCGCACCGGGCGCCTGGCCCAGACCAGGCCGCCCGGTGCGAATTGCTCTTCCGCCGCGGACCCGTGCCGTCCGCCAAAAGGCAATCACGCATACCAGAGCCGCTTCGTGTCGAGCCGGAATCGGGAATGCCCACCACTGTGGCAGAGGCATGCCCGCGCTTACAGCTTGGGCATGGCACCCGCGTGATCCGCCACCCGCGCCACACGCCGCGACTTCAGTCCCTCGTCCCCACCCGCCCGCCTCACCCGTTGCCCGGCGGCCGCGGCGGCTCGTAGAATCCCGGCGTGCCTGAACTTCCCGAAGTTGAAACTATTGTTCGCCGCTTTCGGCCGCTGCTCGAGGGGCGGCGCATCACCGGGTTCGATACCCGCTGGAAGAAGCAGCTTTCGCCCAGCCTCGCCGCCGTTCGCGCGGGCTGCGTCGGGCGTCGCATCGTGCGGCTTGCCCGCCGGGGAAAATTCATCGTGTTCCAACTGGATCCGCCGGGCTGGCTGCTCGTACACCTACGCATGAGCGGGCGCTTCGAATGGGGCGCTAACCGCGAGTGCGAGCCCGGCCACCTGCGTGCGATTTGGACGTTCGAAGACTCAGAGCGGCTGCTGTTCTGCGATTCACGCAAGTTCGGACGCATCATTTACGCGCCGGATCTCGCCACCGCGACCGGCGAACTGGGCGTCGAGCCGCTCAGCCGCGCCTTCACCGTCGCCAAGCTGGCCGCCTTGCTGCGCCGGCATCGCCGCCGCCTCAAGCCGCTGCTGCTCGACCAGCGCGTCATCGCCGGCCTGGGCAACATCTACACCGACGAAGCCCTATTTCGCGCCGGCCTGCACCCGCTGACCGCCTCCGACACGCTTGGTCCGCCGCAGATCGCGGCCCTGCAGGCCGCCATCCGCGCCGTGCTGCGCGAGGCCATCCGCTACCAGGGCACCACCTTCGACCAGGTCTACGCCGGTGGCGACATGCAGCGCCGGCTGGCCGTCTACGGCCGCAAGGATCAGCCCTGTCCGCGCTGCGGCGCGGCGATCCGCTACGCGCGCATCGGCCAGCGTGGTACGCACTTCTGCCCGCGCTGCCAGCCGGTTGGCGGCGGACGGCGCAAGCTGACGCGGCGCGCGAAGCGGCAAACGCAAGCCGGCGCAGCGCGGTAGCACCGCCGCCCGACTCGTCTTATCGTGAGACGCCATGTGTGGAATCGCCGGCATCCTGAGCCTGTCGCCCGAGGCGCGCGTTGAGAACGCGGCGCTGCGCACCATGGCCGATCAGCTTCGGCATCGCGGCCCGGACGACGCCGGCTTTTACCTCGATCCGCAGGCCCGCTGCGGCTTCGCGTTCCGCCGCCTGTCGATCATCGATCTCAAGACCGGCAACCAGCCGTTGAGCAACGAGGACGGCACCATCTGGACCGTGCTCAACGGCGAGATTTACAACTACCGCGAGTTGCGCGCCGAGCTTGTGTCGCTCGGCCACAAGTTCGCCACCCAAAGCGACACCGAAACGATCGTCCACTTGTACGAGCAGCATGGCCGGGCGTGCTTCGAGCGCCTCAGGGGCATGTTCGCCATCGCCATCTGGGACCAGTCGCGCGGCCGGCTGCTGCTGGCGCGCGATCGCTTGGGCAAGAAGCCGCTGGTGTACGCCGTTTGCGGCGAGCGCTTGTATTTTGCGAGCGAGGCCAAAGCGCTGCTGGCGTTGCCCGAGATGCCGCGCCGGCTCGATCCGCAGTCGTTGCATCGTTACCTGATTTTCCAATACGTCCCCGCACCGCATTCCATTTACACCGGCTTCAAGAAGGTCCTGCCCGGCCACTACGAGTTGTTCGAAGCTGGTGCGGCGCAAACACCGGCGTGGCAGGAGCCTCGCCCTCGCAACTGCTGCGGTCAGGCCTTCTGGCGCGTGCCGGATCCGCCTCCTTTTGACGGCAGTTACGAAGATGCCAAGGCTCGGCTGGGAGAGTTGTTGACGGATGCCGTGGCCGCACGGCTGATCTCGGACGTTCCGCTGGGCGCGTTTCTATCGGGCGGTATTGACTCGTCGATTGTCGTCGGTCTGATGCGGAAGCTGGGTGTTAGTCCGCTGCGCACCTTCAGCATCGGGTTTGCTGATGCGCGCTACGATGAGACGCCGTACGCGCGGCGCATCGCGCAGCTCTTTGCCACCGAACATCACGAGTACACGGTTACGCCGCAGGCCCGGGAAGTACTGGACACGCTGGCGTGGCACTACGACGAGCCATTCGCGGATTCCTCGGCCATTCCCACATACTACTTGTCACGCTGGACGCGCGAGTCGGTGACGGTGGCGCTGACCGGCGACGCCGGGGACGAGTGTTTCGCCGGCTACGACCGCTACCGCGCCGCGCAGCTCGCCGGCAGCCTCGACCGCCTGCCGCACGGCATGCGGCGCGGGCTGGCCAAGCTGGCCGCCATCGTCCCGCATGGCCAGCCAAAGACGCGCACACGCCAGCTCTACCGTTTTCTCCGCGCTGTTTCCCAGGCGCCGGCTCTTCGTTACATGGATTGGGTCAACATCTTCTCACCCGCGATGTTGCTTGCGGGCTATCGACCCGAGTTTCGCGCCCAACTCGACCTTGACGAGCCGGTCCGTTGGTTTGACGGGCTGTACAACCACACCGCAGGTCCGCCGGCCGCGCGCGCGATTCGCACGGATTTCGAGACCTACCTGCCGTACGACCTGCTCACAAAGGTCGACATAGCGTCGATGGCGTGCAGCCTCGAATGCCGTTCGCCGTTCCTCGATCATCGCCTGGTCGAGTTCGCTCTGTCGCTGCCGCTATCCTGGCGGCTGCGTGGGCGCAACACCAAGCGCATCCTCAAGGACTGGGCTGCCGGACTCCTTCCGCCGGAGATAATGGCCCGTCGCAAAATGGGCTTTGCGGTGCCGATCGGCCAGTGGTTTCGGGGCGAGCTGCGCGAGTACCTGCGAGATTTGTTGTTCGCCCCCGAGGCCCTTTCGGGCCGCATCTTCCGGCCGGAATGGCTGCGAGACTTGTTCGAGGGGCATTTATCGGGCCGAGCCAATTACGAGGCGCCCCTGTGGTCGTTGCTCATGGTCGAACTATGGTTCCGCCGCTGGCAGCCGGTCGTTCCATAGGCGTTCGTTGCAATTCTGGGGCGGCACGGCTCTGCCCAGTTTTCAGCCGTTTCTGCCGTTCCGCCGATGTATTTAGGGCAGCCGCTTATGGGTCTGGCGGCGGCTGGAGACGCTGCGCGATGCTGGTTGATCAGGCGGAGATTGACGCACTGCTAGCCCAGGCCACGGGCGGTGAGGCCGAAGGCGGCGGCTGGGTGCCGGAGCCGCCGGCGCCACCCCCTCCAGCGCAACGGGTCGCGTTTACGAATCTGAATGCGGACGTGCGCCGCATTCTGCGGCTTCGGGTGCCGGTGATCGTGCAATTAGCGCGGCGCCGGATGATGATCGCGGCGATTCGGAAGCTGGCGCCGGGTGCGATTATCGAATTCGACGTGTCAGTGGCGCATTCGCACGACCTGCTGATCAATAACCGCCCAATCGGGCGCGGCAAGTGCGTCAAAATCGGCGAGCACTTCGGTCTGCAAATCACGGAAGTCCTGGATCGCGCGCAGCGTATCCGTTCGATGGGCTCTGGGCCCCTGGAGTGATCGAACTCGAGGTGGGCGGCATAGCGGGGGGACATTGTCCGACTCTGTTCTGTTTTGGGAATCCACTGGGAAAAAACGCGCACTTCGCGGGTCGTATCATCCTCAAGGCGCGTCAAGATCTCCAATTTGGGTAATCTTGCGCACGGGCGGGATACGTGAGGAACTGGGCAACGGAGCGGGCATCTCAGTAGCCAGGTGTTCTTAAGTCGTGCTTCACGAGCGGCTTACGGAAAAAAAAGGCAGCACTGGGTTCTGTTCCGCCGCGGGAATGCCGCGTGCTAAGCGGCGGACGGTCAGCGCGCCGCCGGGAGCCTCGGTTCGCTTTAGCAAGTCCCGGATCAAGCGCCGGCCCGGAGGATTGCAGATGAAAACCGAATTGCTGCTCGGCGACGATGCGGTCGCTCTCGGGGCGATACATGCCGGCATCGGCGGCGCCTTTTCTTACCCGGGCACCCCGGCTACAGAAATTTTCGAGTACATCCAGGCTAAAGCCGCGAAACTGGGCGGCATTTCCGCTCGTTGGTCGGCCAACGAGAAGGTCGCCTACGAGGAAGCCCTCGGGATGTCTTACGCCGGCAAACGTGCCATCGTCTCGATGAAGCACGTCGGCCTGAATGTGGCCGCCGATCCGTTCGTGAACTCCGGGCTGACCGGCGTGAACGGCGGGCTGGTGCTGGTCGTGGCGGACGATCCCGGCATGCACTCTTCGCAGAATGAGCAGGACAGCCGGTACTACGGCGAATTCGCTCAGATTCCCGTTATCGAGCCGGGTAATCAGCAGCAATGCTATGACCTGACGAAGCAGGCTTTCGAGCTGTCGGAGGAGGTTCGCCTGCCGGTGATGATCCGGCTGGTGACGCGCCTGGCGCACAGCCGATCCAACGTGCGCGTCGATATGCCGGAAGGCGTGCCGGAGCGTGCCCGAACGCGGCTGCCGCTGCCGAATCCGAATGACTGGACGCTGGTCCCGGCACACGCCCGGCGGCGCTTCCGGCGGCTATTGGACATGCAGCCGGCCCTGCGGGAGTGGGCGGACCGCGCCCCGTTCAATTCGCTGCGCCTGGCGGGGTCGACGGGGATCATCGCCTCGGGCATCGCTTACAACTATGCACGCGAGGCCATCGGGGCGGACGAGAACTATTCGCTGCTGCGGGTATCGACGTACCCGCTGCCGATGAAGCTGCTCCGCGAACTGGTCGGGCACTGCAACGAAATCTGGGTCATCGAGGAAGGTTATCCGTTCATCGAGAGCCGCCTGAACGGGCTGCTCGGGCTGCCCGGCAAGTTCGTGCGCGGCAAGCTCAGCGGAGACCTGCCTGCGACCGGTGAGCTTACGCCGGAAATCGTGGCCCGGGCGCTGGGGCGGCCGTGCACCGCGCCGATTGCAGCCATGGAAGACCTGGTGGCCAGGCCGCCGGCGCTGTGCCGCGGTTGCCCGCACGCGGATACGTTCAAAGCCATCATTGACGCGACGGCTTCGTACCCGGAGTCGCTGCTATTCAGCGACATCGGCTGCTATACGCTGGGAGCGATGCCGCCATACAAGGCGGTTCATTCGTGCGTGGACATGGGCGCCTCGATCGCGATGGCACACGGGGCGTCGCAGGCCGGCGCCCACCCGGTCATCTGTACGATTGGTGATTCGACCTTTACACACTCGGGCATGACGCCGCTGATCGGCGCGGCCCGGGCGAACGCGAACATGACGGTCTTTATCCTGGACAACGCCACAGTCGCCATGACCGGGGCCCAGGAGACGATGGCCACCGGGGACGACCTTCTGAAGCTGTTGGCGGGGCTGGGCGTCGATCCCGGGCATATGAAGGTGATCGAACCGCTTTCAAAGAACCATGCCGAGAACGTCGCGACGATTAAAGGCGAGATCGAGCATCGCGGGTTGTCGGTCATCGTGCCGCAGCGGGCGTGCCTGTTCGCCATGCGGAAGACAGTGGCGGCCAAGAGCAAGCCGGCCGCTGCCCCCGCGAGTGCGTAGGATAGGGACGAGAATATTCCTGCAGCGCCGTGGTGCGCTCACGACAGAGGATCAATCGTGGAACAAAATATCATTCTTGCGGGCGTCGGCGGACAGGGCATTCTCACGATTGCGCGGGCCATCTCGATTGCAGCGCTGCGGCGCGGGCTCACGCTCAAGCAGGCCGAGGTTCACGGCATGTCGCAGCGCGGCGGGGCGGTAGAGTCGCACCTGCGCGTGGCGGACCATGAGCTGTTCAGCGACTTGATCCCGCTGGGCCAGGCCAACATGGTGCTCTCGGTCGAGCCGCTCGAAACGCTGCGCTACGTGCAGTACCTGAACAACGATGGCGTGGTCGTGGCGGGCACGACGGCCGTAGTGAATATCGACAATTATCCCGCGATTGAGCAGGTGCTCAGCCACGTCACGCGTTTTCCGCGGCACGTGCTGCTGGATGCTGAAGGTCTGGCGAAGAAGGCTGGCTCGGCCCGGTCGGCGAACATCGTCTCGCTCGGGGCGGCCTCGATTTACCTCGAAATCGACGCCCAGGACCTGGAGGACGCGGTGGCCGAGATGTTCGCGAGCAAGGGCGAGGAGATCGTACAGACAAACCGGCGGGCGTTCCGCATCGGGCGCAACGCGGCTGACGCGTATCGGGCCGGCCTGGGCGCCGGGCTGACTTCGCGCGCGGTGCGTGAGCGAATCGACGCGCTAAGCCCTGAAGTGCTGCTGAGCTCCGAGGCGGGCGCGGCGGTCTGCGGCAACGGGCAGGCGCGCGTCGATCGGCTGACCGGCGCGGAGGCGCAGGCCTTTGAAGCCACATTGCTACGCGTGTACGAGGAGGGCCGGCGGAGCTTCTACGAGCACGAAGTCTACAAGCTGGTGGAGCTGGTCGGCGCGATTCAGCCGCCGAAATACGTTTTCGTGCCCAAGGGCGGCATGATTACGCCCGAAGTGCTGGCGCAATATCCCGGCGAAACCGTGGTGCTGAAGATTGTCTCGCCACAGATTACGCACAAGACTGAGGCCGCCGGTGTGGTGTTCGTCCCCAAAGACTTCGTGGCCGTCAAGCGCGAGATCGAACGGATGGTCACTGCCCACGGGGCCAACGTGGAAGTCGAGGGCGTGCTGGTGGTCGAGTTCGTCGAGCGCCGCCAGGCCGGCTTCGGGCACGAGCTGTTCGTGGGCGTGCGAGCCACACGCGAGTTTGGGCCCGTGATCGCGGCCGGCCTCGGTGGAGTGGATACCGAGTACCTGGCCAGCAAAATGCGCCCGGGGATCGCCGTCGCCAAAGCCTGCGCGATGGATATTACGGCTGAGGAGTTCCTGGAGCTGTTCAAGCACACGGCGGCATACGACGTGCTCTCGGGCCGGGCCCGCGGGCACGGGCGGATTGTCTCCGATGGCGAACTGCTCCGCTGTTTCCGGGCCTTTATCTCGATCGCACGGCATTTCTGCGTCGATCGCGGAGTCGAGGGGCCGGACATCGCCGAACTCGAGGTCAACCCGTTCGCGTTCCGCCAGCAGCGCATGGTTCCGCTCGACGGCCGCGGACGTCTGGCGCCGGCGGCCAAGGCTCGCCCGGCCCGGTCGATCGAGAAGGTGCGGCGGATGCTCGAGCCGCGGGCGGCAGCCGTGCTGGGCGTCTCCAGCTCATCCATGAACTTCGGCCGGATAATCCTGAACAACATGAAGAGCTGCGGGTTCCCGCCGGAGCATCTGTACATCGTAAAGGAGGAAGAGAAGGCGATTGACGGCGTGCCGTGCGTGCCGAACGTGGCGGCACTGCCCGAGCCGGTGGACCTGCTGGTAATCGCCGCTCCGGCGGCCGCAATGCCGAAGGT
>Ga0116145_1004697_pt1 | contig 10768 bp, 7 predicted proteins | sample AD_JPNHG1_MetaG_FD_89747 | JGI IMG/M metagenome (GOLD analysis project Ga0116145, IMG submission 89747) | Active sludge microbial communities of municipal wastewater-treating anaerobic digesters from Japan - AD_JPNHG1_MetaG | ecosystem: Engineered > Bioreactor > Anaerobic > Digestate | place... | reverse complement strand
TGTCGAGCACGGCTCCGATGGCGATTCTCAGGAAACGGTTACCAGGGCTGACGAGCAGGGCCTTGATCGATCGCGGCGGAGTGACCACGGCGAAGGCCCGGTCGTCGATGGCCAGCGCGTCTTCGCCGGAGAGCCGGACTTCGATCGTGGCGGCGGTGTCGAGCATCATCTCGAACGCGGCGGTTGCCTGGCTGTTGTCGGCGGGATCCTTGGTGTACTTTGCGGCGTGGATCGCGTCAGGTCGCCCATAGGGGGCGAGTTCCGGCAGGTCCTGTACGTTCTTGATCTGGCCGTCGACCAGCAAGGAGATGTCGCGTTTGGCGGGCCTGGTGCCGAAGTTCCTGACGTTGATGAGGGCGCTGATCTGTTCGGGGCGATCGTAGTTGCGGCGAACATCGAGGCTGACGATGCCCACGTTCTCGGTCGCCTCGCCGATGCGGGCGATTTCCATGGTGCCGCGTTCGACGCGCACGCTTTCAGAGTCGGGCAGCCGCCCGTCGGTCAACAGGATGTATTGCGAGGAACCGACCTCCCTCACCTCGCCGATGGGGGTGGAGTGGGCTTCCGCCAGTTCCATCGCCTCGCGCAGCAGGCTGGGGCCGTCGGTCTGTTCGATAGCGTCGATCGCCGCGCGGAGCTGGGGCTTGTCGTTGGTGAATGCCGACATGACTCGGGCCCGGTCGCAGAAGGCAATGATCATGGCGCGCTGCGAGGAGCCCAGTTCGTTGACGATCTTGTGAGCCTCTTCCTTGGCGATCTGGAGGCGGGTTCGGCCGTCGGCCTCTTTCGCGCCCATTGAGGCGGACTGGTCGATCAGAAGGACCATGGCCTTGTCGATTCCGCGCTTGCCGGGCCGCACCGGCTCGCTGATGGCCGCAATCGCCGCGATCAGGATGAGCAGTTGCAAGATGAGCAGCAGGTTGTTACGCAGCCTCTGGAACGGGGAGTTGACTTGCAGATCATGGACCGCCCGTTTCCAGAGCAATGTCGAGGCGATGGGGATCTGGCGACGCTTGAGCTTGAGGAAATAGAGCAGGACCAGCGGCGGCAGGGCCAGGGCGGCGGCCAGGACCGGAACATGCCAGGGCGCGAGGAAGTTCATTTCAACAACCCCCTTTGCCGCAGATAGGTGAGCACGAGCTGGTCGAACGGCACGGCGGTGCTGGTGAACAGATACACTGCACCGCGTTTCGTGCAGAAATCTCGGAGCCCACCGCAATATGCCCTCAGGGTCTGCTTGTAGCGATTCAGCAAGGCCCGGCTGACGGTGATCTCGGCGGTGTCGTTGTCTTCGACGTCGAGGAGCTTGAGGTCGCCGGTGAGTGTGGGGTCGATTTCCTCGGGGGAGAGGAGTTGGATGACGTAGAGGTCGTACTTGCGTCCGATGAGGTATCGGAGACCCGCCTCATAGCCGGTCTTGTCCATGAAATCGCTGAGCACGATGCAGACGCCTCGTTGCGGGTGCCGAATGGCGAACTGTTTGCACGCCCCGGTCATGTTGCCTGCACCCTCAGCGTTGAGGCCGCCGAGGAAGCCGAGCACCTGGTGGATCAGCCGGCGTCCGCGGATGCCGGCCATTTCCGGCCCGTAGCGGTCGGAGAAGGCCGTAAGCGTCACGCGGTTGTAGTTAACCAGACCGATGTAGGCGATGGCAGCGGCCACCCGCCGGGCGTAGAGGGCCTTGTCCGGCTCGCCGAAATCCATCGAGCGGCTGCAGTCGATCAGCACGTTGACGTGGAGGTCTTCTTCCTCGAAGAAGAGCTTGATGAACAGCCGCTCAAGCCGGGCGAAGATGTTCCAGTCGAGAAAGCGCAGGTCATCGCCGATGACGTAGCTGCGGTAATCGGCGAACTCGACCGATTGGCCCTTGCGTTTCGAGCGTCGCTCTCCCTTCATTTTGCCGGCGAAGATCTTGCGCGACACGATGTCCAGCCGATCAAGCTGGTTCATGAAGTCGGGGTCGAGCAACTGGTTGTTTTTCGTCGCAAGGGCCATAAGAAGCTCTCAGCTTTCAGCGGTCAGCCGGGGGCAGTAACACCTGATCGAAGCATCATTCATCGTTCCGCCTTCATTCTTCACTGAACTCCGAACCCTCAAAGGCCGTCGAGGGCATCGGTCCTGCTACGCCGCCTGTTCCGTCAGCGTCGGCGTTTGTTTGAGAATGTCCCTGATCACGTCATCGGTGCTGATGTTTTCGGCCTCTCCCTCGAAATTCAGGAGCACGCGATGGCGCAATGTCGGAAGGGCCACTTTCCTCACGTCTTCGAATGACACGTTGAAACGGCCCTCCAGCAAGGCCTGTACCTTAGCCGCCAGGGTGACGGCCTGTGCTCCGCGCGGGCTCGAACCCCATCGCACGTATTTGTTGGTCATCTCGGTGGCGAATTCGCCGTCAGGATGGGTTGCCAGAGTCATTCGTACGGCGTAATCCTGCACGTGCGGCGCGATGACCACGCGGCGCACCAGTCGCTGGGCGCCGATGATCTCCTCCGCGGTCATCACCGGCTCGATCTTGGCGTCGTAACCGGTGGTCGTTCGGTCGAGGATGGTCTTGAGTTCTTCGCGAGAGGAGTAGTTGACGATCAATTTGAAGAAGAAGCGGTCGAGCTGGGCCTCGGGCAAGGGATAAGTACCTTCCTGTTCGATGGGGTTCTGCGTGGCCATCACAAAGAAGGGCTCTTGGAGGGCGTGTTTCTCGCCGCCGACGGTGACGGTATGTTCCTGCATGGCCTCCAGCAGGGCTGACTGTGTTTTGGGCGTGGCCCGGTTGATTTCGTCCGCGAGAACGATCTGGGCGAAGAGCGGTCCCCTTTGAAAGCGGAAGTCCCGCTTTCCCGTCACGGGGTCATCGGTAATGATCGTGGTGCCGATGATGTCGGCGGGCATCAGGTCGGGCGTGAACTGGATGCGGCTGAAGTTCAAACTCAGGGCCTGGGCCAGCGTGCGGATCAGATAAGTTTTGCCCAGACCGGGCACGCCCTCGAGGAGGGCATGCCCGCCGGTGAACAGGCAGACCAGCACGCCGTCGACGATTTCCTGCTGGCCGACGATGATCTTGCCGATCTCTTCGCGCAGCCGCTGGAACTTGTGGCAGAACTCGCGCGTTGCCTTTTCAACTCGTGGGTCAATTGTCTCGGCCATCGCATGTACCTCCGTCTGGAATGCCGGTGAGCCTCGGGTCAACCGTCTTGTCGCGTCGATCCGGAAGTCACGACTCTTTCTTTTCGTCCTCAATCTGGTCCCGCGCGCGCTGCTTGGCCTTCAGCAGGCGGCCGGTCACGTCTTCCTGTCCGGTGGGCTTGCGGCCCGGTCTTTGTGACGGCTTCTTTGGCTCATCGATTTCCGCTGCCACGGCCCCGCCGAGCGACTCGGTCAGGTCTCCCGCCGGTTTGGCTGCAGTCTCTTCATCCACCTCGAATCGCTTCTTCGGGTCGGCGGCCGGTTCGAGGGGGATGGTGACCGTGCCCGGCCGCGTATCCGCGTCCGGCTTGGCGGTCAGATCCCCGCGGACCTTGTCGCGAACCCCCTTGAGGTGGGAAAGCGACTGGGCGCTTCGTTGGCCGGCGCGTGCCAGGGAGGTCACCGACGAGGTGAAGAAACCGATCGTCGGAATGATGTATCGCCGGCGCATGGTCCAGCCGACCAGTTCGGCGAACACCAGGGCGCCGAGGTATCCCCAGAAGCCCGCGCCGGCCGTGTAGAGGATGCCGATCAGCACCGCCAACACCGCGAGTTCCACATAGATGGACATGGCCAGCGTCGATGCCAGCCGTCGCACGGCCACGTCGAGCAGGAACAGGGGGATGAGCAGCCAGGAGATGACCCATCGCCAGACAGGCTGCCGCATTTCGGCGGGCGGGAGGCCCCTCGGGTCGAAGACCTTGTCGTTGACCGGGTCCATTGCCAGCTTTCGACCGCCCGACCGGGTCACGATTCGTTCGAGCAGCGGCGTGTTGGTTTGCAGCACGCGGAACTCCTGCGAGTAGGGCACGCTGAGTCCGCTCAAGATCAGGCCGGTAGTCTTGTCCGGGTCGGTGTACTTGAGGTTGATGAGGTAGTTGCCCGTGTCGACTACGTCGAAGGTGGCCTCATACTGGCCGGGTCCGGTCTGCACAAGGTGCAGGTCTTCGGTTTCCATGTTGGGCAGCACCAGACGGCCGCCGATCTGCAGGAAATTCAGATAAGATGCGTCTTTCTTGAGCGCCTCGACGACGATTCTGCCCGTATTGCCTTCCAGCCGGGTGGTTACGTCGAAATCCATCCCGGACGACTGGCGCATGGACCAGTTGATGAGTTGTGCCCAGAAGCGGCCGAATTTCTCCCATTGTGCCCATCCGGCTCCCCATTTCTTCCACAGGCCGCTGGTGAACACGGCCATCTTACCCATTTCGAATCGCCGATAGGCCAGGAGAGGGTCGTTGGTTCCGTCGGCACTCTTGCGGACCAGGGGCATGATGATGTCCGCCTTGGGCTCGGTCAGGACCAGCCCGCCCAACTGCGGTATGGGTCCTTCGGCAATACCCTGGACGGTCTGCATGTCGTATTGGGCGACGGCAGGCGTGAAGCGCTCTTCGGACAGCAGCGTCCGGCGGATGACCTTCGCCTCCTTGATGAAGATCTGGGGCAACGTTCGGGGGTTGGTGCAGCGGAAGAACTTGCGGGGATCGCCGGAGGTGCGCCGGGCGATGTCGATGAGCGTGGTCTCGACGCAATGTGCTCCACCGTAGCCGATACCGATGGTCGAGGCAGTGATTTTGTTCTTGTTCATCTGATCGATGACGGCATTGCTCGGGGCTTGCGGATCGCCGTCGCTGATGATGATCATATGAAGCTGAGAAGCGCCCTTGCTTTTGGCCTGCAGCAGTCCGTTGATTGCCATCTGCATGGCGGTGCCGAAGTCGGGCATGTCGCCGATCTGAAGGTTCTTCATTTTCCTGATGACCGCGGACTTGTCCGAGAGGAGGGACATCGGCACGTCCCAGTTGGCCCCGCCGACGCTCCAGTTGTAGGTGATGACCCCCAAGTAGTCTTGCGAACTGAGCGTTTCGACGGTGGCGATGGCGGCCTTTTCGCCGTAGTCGTTGCCCTGGGGGCTCTCGCAACTGTGCATGATGATCGCGAGAGCCCCGCGCGGGATGACTTTCTTCTGCCGGATGTCGAAGTTGACCGGGCTGACCTCCTCGACGGGCTTGCCGATCCAGCCGCCGGCCCCGAACGACTGCTCTCCGCCGATCATGATGAGGCCGCCGCCGGAGTCTCTCACGTAGCTGGCGAGGGCCTTGTGCTGTTCCTCGTTGAACGTATCGGCCGACAGGTTGGACAGAATCACGACGCCGTACTGTTGGAGGGTGTTCAGGTCGATGCTGAGGTCCTCGACGGTTTCGAGCGTCACGTCGACCTTCTCCCGCTTGAGGGCGGCCAACAGCAGGTCATGGTCGGCTTTCTCGTCATTCCTGGCGAGCAGCAGGACTCCTCCTTGCTCGTTGACGAAGCTGAAGGCCGTGGCCCGGTTGTTCTCCATGATCTTGTCGGCGCTCTGGTCGAGCGCCGTCAACCGGGCGTCGAAGATGTGGAATCCGCCCGAGAAGATCTCCACCGATGTGGTGATGACTGTCGGTTGCATGCCGCCGGCGATATCGAATTCCGCTTCGGGAAGGGGCACGGTTTGGCCGTTGTGATAGAGCGTGAGCCTGGCTCTTGTGGGTTTCTTGCTCTTGGCGATGACGCGGATTGGCAGGCGTGTATCCTTGGCGGCTTGGCTGGGCACGACGATTCGGTCGAGGAGGATCTCGCTGTCGTGCGAATACGTGAGCGGAATGACGTCGATTGCCACGCCGCTGGCCGTTGCCGCCCCGATCTCTTCCTCGATGTTGCCGACGTTCTGATTGCCGTCGGTGATGAGCACGATTCGCCGCTTGAAGCCTTCCGGCAGGGCGGCGAGAGCCAGCCGCACGCCGCCGGCGATGTTGGACGCATCGGGCTGGACGGTCATGCCAAAGCCGATGTTGTTGCCCAGTTGGTCGTCGCCGCCGCGGCTGGGGATGAGGTCCACGTCGGCTTTTCCATCGAAGGTGATCACGCCGACGCGGTCGTCACGGGAGGTTCTGTTGATCACTTTGCGAACGTACTGCTCCGCGGCCGTGCGGCGATCGTCGGGGATGCTGTGGGACTTATCGATCACAAACATCACCGCGACGTGCTCGTTGCGGCGTACGAACTGGACGCGGGCAAGGGCCAGGGCCAGCATGACGATGACAGCCGACCGGAAGACCACCGTGAGGATGCGTCGATGCGGTTCGAGACCGGCCAGAGATCGCCGCGAGATGACGGCGATGGCCGGTATAACCAGCAGCAGCCACAGCCACGCGGGTTGCTCGAAAGACAAAGGCCAGTTGAACGCCAAGGCCATCAGCTACATCCTGAACATCTGGACGCGGTGGTTACGGCAGTCCACAACGTACACGCGGCCTTGCTTGCCCACGGCCACGCTCCACGCGTCAAGCATTTGTCCCGGTTGTGTGCCCGGTTTGCCCCAAACCTCCAGGCTCTTGCCGGCGCGATCGAACCGCTGCAAGCGGTTGTTCCCGAACTCAACGACCAGCAGGGTGCCGTCGTCGCAGACGGCCAGTCCGTAAGGATACTGCAACCGGCCGGGCTCGTAGCCGGGGCCGCCGAAGGTGAAGAGCAACTTGCCGTCGCGGCTGAACCGGCAGATCCGATGGTTGCACGCGTCGGCGACCCAGAGGGTGCCGTCGTTGTCGAAAGCCATTGACTGAGGGCGGGACAGCGAGGCGGGGCCGCTGTCGGGACCGCCGAAAGATCCGAGAAACTTGAAGTCCGGCGAGAAGCGGCTGATGCGGCTTGTCAGGCCATATTCACTGACGTAGACCATGCCTTGGGGATCCACAACGGCCTTGGCAACGAGATCGAACTGACCCGGGCCGGTTCCTCCCTGGCCGAACCGGGCCAGCTCGCGGCCGTCGCGATCATAAATGATGATGCGGTGATAGTGCGAGTCGGCCACCAGGACGCGTCCCTGGGCGTCAATGGTGATGCCCGTGGGCTTGCCGTTTTCGCTTTCGGGGGTTCGCCAGACGACTTCGAATTCGCCGTCCGGGCTGAATCGCTGAATTCGGGCGGTCATGTCGACCACGAACACGCATCCGTCCGGAGCGGTGGCGATAGCCCGCGGGCGATGGAACTGGCCCGGTCCGAATCCGTGGCTACCGATGATTCTTTCGGGTGTGCGGCCGGAAATACCGCGCTTCTGGCACCCGACCATTCCGCCCGCGATTGCGATTGCCAGCAGAAGTGTGGACAGCTTGGTTCGTGTCGCGAGCCGGGTGGAAAGATGGTTGTTGGGGTGATTGGCCCCGTCGTGAGTCGCGATGTCCGTCAAGAGCTTCACGGGGCTACCTTTCCCGGGCCGCCATCAGCAGCCGGCCGCATATCTGGGTCAGGACGAACCCAGCGACCACCACGGTCTGGCTGGTGGTGATGACCACATTATCCCTGCCGTAGTGCATCTGTCCAAGGAGCGTGACCGCGATGCTAGGGTAGCCCACCGGTCCGGTCATCTGGGTAACCACCACCTCGAACATCGCCAGCATCGTAACGATCAAGCCAGCCGCCAGAAGCGACGGCCAGACCATGGGCAGCAGCACATGGGCCAGTATGCCTGCCGCCCCGGCACCGTCGGCCCGGGCCTGATCCGCCACGGCGTTTCCTTGCCTTCCGACGGTCAGCCAGACGATCAGCACCGCCAAGGCGCCGTAACGGCTTACCAGCGACAGAATCCAGACACAGGGGGTGTCGGTGTACAAGTATCCTACGAACCCCGGTCGGTTGTAGATCAGGATGAAGCCGACTCCCAGCGCGGCGGGCGGGATTGCCGCGGCCAGAAACGTCGTCCAACCGCCCGTTCTTGCCCATCGGGATCTGGCGGCCGCGTCGAGCATGGCTGTTCCCGATGCCATGGCAATCGCCGCCATGCCGGCCGCGAGCGCGATGCTCAGTGAGGAAAGCCATTCCCGGCTGAGAATCGAGAAACTCGCCGCCCACGATGAACTGCCCGGCTTCAGCGCCGACATGATGCCCACAGGGACACCCAGCGTGGTCACCCAAACCAATGCCGCTCCGGCCCATGTCAGCCGCCCTGTATTGGCCTGGATGCCTGTCCTGCCGGGCCGGGCGAGATTCGCGGTTTCATCGTCCATTCCAACTTGCCCCCAATGGGCGGTCGGCCGAATGATCCACACGACGAGGGCCACCAGCACCATCAGGATAGCGATGACCTGCACGGCCATTCGGATGATCTGGCCCGCCGGGGCACCGGCGTCCACTAGGACCAGCAGTTCGGTGGCGTAAATCCGACACCTCGTCAGGTGCGGGATTGCGTATTCCAGGAGTGAGACGGCAAAGACCGTCGTGGCGGCCGCCATGAGGTGGGGTCGCAGGCTGGGAACCACTGCCCGCAGATACGCCCGCGTGGGTCCTGCATCGAGCAGAGCCAGCGCGAAGGCCGTACGGCCTGCGGAGCGCCACCCGGCAGCCAAGATCATCGCCGACAGAGGCCATAACCATCCGGCCGATATCAGGCCCGCCCGGATGGCTCCTCCGAACCACATGTCCGAGACGTTGTCCGGCATGAACCTCCTCAATGGGCTGGCCGGGGCGGATACCAGCTGCCACGCATAGGCGTAGACCTGCGGAGGAACCAGCAGCGGCAGCAATGCTAGTCCAACCAGCGTTGGCAGTCGCCGGGGCGAGGCCGAACCGAGTACGGCCGCGGGCAGAAGACCCAATGCAACAGCCGCGACCGTGGTTGTCAACGACATTACCAGGCTTCGGAGCAGGAGGACCTGCCATGCAGGCACCGCCACCAGCTCGGTCGAGATTGCCCCGGATTGCCCTGCTGCTAGAAAGACCCCGGCCAGGGGTGCAACAATGCCCCCTGCCAGCACCAGCCAGCCGACCGCGCAGAGCCCGATGACCAGAAGCCTCGCCATGTACTCCGTCCGTTTTCGGCGGACCTGCCACCACTATTGACGCTCAAGAGGCAATAACGTTTCGACGGACACCCGTAAACCCCTGACGATTCCAGCGAAGATATGATACCGCCGTGGCGGCCGGGTTGCATGCGGGCCGACCGCGACAGATCGTCCCTGCGGGCGGGATGCCCCCAGCGTTACGTGCGGCAACGCCGGGTCTTGCTCGTGTTCAGTCGCGATCTTGGTGCCCCCTGCTTTAGGTTGCCCATCCTGGGGGATAGACTGTGGGTTATGTCCGTCTGGACGTTGCTCTGGTGGATTGGCGGGATGCTTCTCGCTTCGGTGTTGGTCGTTGTGATAGCTGCGGTTGCGCTGCGCACCGTGGTGAAGAAACGGATGAAAGAGGAGATCCTTGAGGCCGTACGCGAGCCGGTCGTGCCGGTGTGTTACAAGTGTGGCTATGACATGCGCGGTCAGATCTTTCCTCGTTGCCCGGAGTGCGGGGCTTTGCTGGGTTTTACGGTCTCGACGGATGAACTACCACTGACCGACGAGGAGAGGCAGCTCATAGAAGACCGCTGCCGGGGCATTCGTCGAAAGGAGCCCGAGCAATAGGGTGGAGGGTACGTTTTTCCGGCGGGATTCGCACTCCGGGCTGCCGATTCAGGATGGATGGTCAAGACAGGGAGGCTCGCCGGCGGAGCGGTGTTCAGCGAGGCCAGACGGTGTTGGCATGGAGATCGCTCTTTTTGCCGAGCGAGGAACATGTGATCCCGGTGTGTGGTCCCGGGCACGGCGTTCGGCAACGGATGAGTGTGTTGGACGCATTCACCGATGACCGGGAAGCCGGTCACCCAGGGGTTTGTCTCGACGCGGGGTTGCGGTTGGACAGAATGGTGCAAGAGCGGCGATCGTTACCCCTCTGTTTCGGGAAAGGGCAGTAGCGGTTGATCGGTGGTCATGCGGTGGCGGGCGAGGTCGACGGCGTGGGGGTTGATGTCGCAGCCGAGCCAGCGGCGGCCGAGGCGCTGGGCGACGGCCAGGGCGGTGCCGCTGCCGCAAAAGAAATCCGCGACGATGTCACCGGGGTCGCTGCTTGCTTTGATGACGCGTTCGAGCAGGGCTTCGGGTTTCTGTGTCGGGTAACCGGTACGTTCCAGCGACACGGTTGAGAGGAAGGGGATCTCCCACACGTCGGTCATGGCCGGGCCCTCGGAGTTGAAGTAGAGACGGCCGGCTCTGGTTTGTTTGTACGGGCGGCCCTGCTCGTCGTAGTTCAGGCCGTCGGTGCGGAATCGCCCCTCGCGCTGGACGTGGAACTTCTGCCGGCCCGCCTGGCGGGCGTAGAAGAGAATGGTGTCGTGCTTGCGGGCGAACCATCGCGTGGCATGGCCGCCGGTGCGGTACGACCAGATAATCTCGTTACAGAAGTGGTCGCCGCCGAAGATCTCGTCCAGCATCACTTTGGCGTAATGAACGGCGTGCCAATCGAGGTGGAGATACAGCGAGCCGGTCGGTCTGAGCAAACGATGCATGTGCTGCAGGCGCGGGCGGAGGAAATTGAGAAAGCTGTCCAGGTCGCCTTCCCAAGAGTCGTTGAACCGATGTTTGCCATCGGCTTGCTTCTTGGTCTTGCCGGTGAAGAAAGGCGGGTCCGCGTAGATGAGGTCGCAGCAGGCGTCCGGCAGGCCGGCCATGAATTTCAGGTTGTCGTCGCAGACGATTCTGTTGGCTGTGACGGATGCGGTCGCGGGTTTTTCCATGAGGGCAGATTATAC
>Ga0116145_1004695_pt1 | contig 10770 bp, 7 predicted proteins | sample AD_JPNHG1_MetaG_FD_89747 | JGI IMG/M metagenome (GOLD analysis project Ga0116145, IMG submission 89747) | Active sludge microbial communities of municipal wastewater-treating anaerobic digesters from Japan - AD_JPNHG1_MetaG | ecosystem: Engineered > Bioreactor > Anaerobic > Digestate | place... | reverse complement strand
ATGAAAGTATAGAAAGTGATTGAAAGTCAGCGGTTTTTAAATCACTGTAAATAATTTCACCCCTATTATGAAATCCAAGATAGGCATGAGCTTGAGGTTTTGATTTGATAATTTTTCGTTGTTTTCTCTTAATGAGAAAAGCTGTCCCTTCTTCTAAAACGATCCACTTTTTGTGTGTTTTTTTGATAAAATCAGGCAAAAATTCTTTTCTCTTCACATCTCTATCAAAATGGGGACAGAAATAGAATGGAGCGAAATCTAAGCCTTTTACGATGATAAATCCTGCATCTTTATTGCTAAATTGTCTTGAATCTGACATTCCTCCATGGAGCCAACAAATTCCCCCAGCACTCAGCCCAGAAAGAATGATCCCTTTTTTATGAGCCTGTTGCAAAAGTGGAATAAGTCAGACTTTTTTTCGTAGTTTCATCATTTTAAGGGTATTTCCACCTCCAACATAAATGAGATCAGTTGAAAGGATTTTCTTCTTCAAAACGGTAGGATCAACGAATTTGTCATGCAGCAAAAGCGTATCTACCTCACAGCCAAGCGAAGTATAATAATTGGTAAAATTCGAGATATAGCCTTTACTATCTCAGCTTGCCGTAGGGAGAAAAAGAACTTTTGGATGCTGTTTTTTGGTCAGTGCGATAAGTTCACGATCAATAGCTTCGGTTTCTATTGGTCTTGCCTGTCCGTTAAAGAAACCTCCAATTTCTCCTCATCAAATTGAACAAATAATTTTCATGAGATTTTATTTATAAGCAAATAAATGCTATAAAAGTTCTATATAAAATTTCTAAAATTCTATGCAAACTCTGCAAAAATTTGGTACATTATTAGCAATAACATAAATATCACAACAGCACCTAACACAACTCATACAATAATGTTTTTTGCTTTTTTCATATTTTCAGATTTTCATTGATCTGTAAGGAATAAAAATCCCGCATAAAATATCAAAATTACCAAGGCAGCTCATATTACAAATCCAACTATTTTTGCGACTTCTATAATAAATTCTGTTGCTTGTGTTGTGAAGTTTGGTAATTGAGCAATATAGTATACATAATCTATTATTTTTATAATCACCAATGCTACAACAACATTAACAATTCCTTTTATAGCTACTTTTGTTTTGTCTGTTTGGTCAGCAACCGACATCATTTTGAAACCATAGACTACTACCATAACTATGGCTGCAAAAAAAGCTAAAGCCTTTAGAAATGATATCACTTTAAAAAACAAGGAGTCTGGTCATCACTGTAAAGCATCCACTAATCAATCAGTTCACTGGACATTTTCAATTCAAAGCGAACTTCATAGTATCCATGTAGCTCCAAAAAACAAAGCAGAACCATATAGCATATATACTAAAGATTTTAATGATGTTTTTACTTTTTCAGGATCTCATCAATTCAAAAGCAGGTTTATTCACACTACTACCAAGAATATTACTAATACTGCAAATCAAATATATCTAGCAACATCCCATATTTTTCATCCAGCAACAGTGGTATTACATCAAGCAACAAGACTAGTGTTTGGATAAAATAAACATCTAATATTATCTTTTAGAGACATGTTGCTGTCAATTCAGAGATCATAAACACTTTCTACCCTTCATTCTCTATCTGGTTCTCAACTTGTAAGATATTTTGTAAAATTGTTTTCAAAAGATGGAGGTACTCCAACAGCGGCACTTACATTGTTTTGAATCAAAAAAAATCAAAGAACTCACATGACAAATAAAAAGTATTTTAATATTTTCATCATCTATATTATAATTATGTAAAACTTTTAGTTTAATAACCTGAGTGTCCTGTGGATCATCCAAATAATGATGTAATAAGGGCTACCATTACTTTTATGATAAAGTAAAATCCACCCAGTAATAAAACTCACATTACAACATATCAAATTTTTGTTTTTATTTTTGTCCAATCTCATTCTTTATGAACAGCATTTGTTACCAACAAAAACCCAAGGTAAATCACAGCAATAACCGCCAAAACAAGCCCAACATATATTGCTCGTTGTATATATGGATCTAAATTATTTCTTATGTAATCTAATGTGTTTGTAATTTTAAAAGACCTTGCATATCATCATTGTTGGTCAGTCACTCAATCTAAAGCAGTTTCTTGTATATTGTAATTTCATTCATCATTGGCATTATCTACAAAAGTATTGAATATTTGCATTGGATTTGATCAATAATCTCACCATTTTCAATGTTGAGCTAAAGATGTTCAAATCATTACTATTGAAAATAAAAATATTGATAATGTATGTTTTAAAAATTTCATTTTTTTTTGGAAAGAAACTAAATTCTTAAAGATTATATTCATAAAATATTTTTTTGCAAATTTTAGTGTACTTTTTTGGTGAACTTTATAAACTCTCTAACTCTTTTTCATCTTCTTTTGGAACTTCTTTAATTTTGTTAATATATTTTATAGAATAGTACAACGATATTCATTGTATTCCAACATATAGAAGTATAATAGGAAACAACAATCATCAGGCTAAGTTAGAATGGAATAACAAAACTATATTTACCACTAAAGCAAGCATTGTAGTGAATATCCAAAACAAATAATCTATTTTTCTTAGATATGTGCCAATTTTCGTTTTGTGGACATGGAAGACCATCATTGTAGATATAATGTTCCGTATTATTGCTAGAAATACTACAGATCAGATATTTCATCAAAATGCCGAAAACAAGCTAATATATATGGCAAAATTTATTACTAGAAATGTTAGTAATCTTTGCACTATAGAAGTATAATTGATTCTTTTTAAAAGATAGACATTGATTATAAATCCTACCGTAACTAATCGATAAAAAATTTGTTCCATATTTCATGCCAAGTGTAAGGCATTTTGAAAATATAGATATATCAAGATCAAAATTACTAAAGAGTTTGCAAATTCAAATCAATATTTTACAAAATTTGGAAATCCAAAAACAAAGGAATATAATTTTTTGGAAAATTCTCTATTTTTGTTTACCTCTTTTAAAACTCTTTCTCATGCTAGAATGCGTCTAACTGAAATTTCTTTAATTTCGCTTTCTGTAGGTGGTTTGTTTGATAATATACGAAAAATCAAAACATAAATTGCTCCCAAAGCCAAAACAGAGATTATTAGAAAAATGTAAATGTTGTCTATCTGTTTAAATAATAATATTCAAAAACTTCCTAATGCTAAAATTAAAAACTGATAATTTAAATAATCTTCTATTTTGTACTTTATTGAGAACACGAAAACAATAAATCCTACTATTGCAAAAGTTAAAATCCACATATAGAAAAACACATTCAAACTTGTTTCTACTCCATAGTTTCATAGACTCAACAACAATAAGACTATTATAAATATATAATAAGCAAATTGGGCAATTTTTTTTCAATCCTCATACTTAACGATATATGACAAAAACCAAAATAAAACATTTATAGACATTATTGTACATATGGATCATATAGAGCTTATATCAAAAAATTTAAACAGAAAAAACAATCAAAATTGTATCACAATCCATACAAAAAATAGAGCATAATTTTGTAATAAGCTATTTGTTTTATGTTTGAATGAAATTCAATTTACATTGTAGATGAAAAAAATCAAAAACAGCAAAACTGGTATCAATCATAAATACCAAAATCATATTATATAAAAATACGAAGAAAATGCTGCTATTGATAATATAAGTAGAAGTGCTGTCACTTTTAAAACTTAAAATGATAAATTATTTTTTAACAATCCAAGTATGAAATAAGATAAGGTTAATGCCACGATAATCAATAAAATATTAATTTTTATGGATTTTGTTCTAAATAGTTTTGTTATGTTGATAAAAAATCCAAAAACTCCAGCTTGTATCAAGAAATAGTATAAAAATAAATCTTGCGATATGGAGTATGATATTTTAGAAAATCGAATATATATCACTAAAATCAGTGTAGTAAAGATGAAAAATATCTCGAAAAAATCAAATAAATTAAAAAAGAATAAATAAATGTTTTTAAAAGATTTTTTTAAATCTTTAAATAAAAACTTTAAATATATTCCAGTTGTTTCAAAAGATAAATAATAGCTGTCTGAATTGCTTCTTCTTGTTCAGATTTTTTTTATATTTTGTGCTTTTTGATACTTAAAATACTCTTGCTCTATTTCTACATCGCTAATAGATGATCATGATATTAGTAATTGTGGTGTTTCCCCAAACACAGATTCTTGTTGTATTTCATATATTTTTTGGTATGTACTCTCCAAGACTTCTACCATTTTGTTTACATTTCTTCACATTCTTAATTTTGTAAGTTCTTGTGACAAAAGTTTGATATCTCTAATTTTATCCGGAGAGATTTTGCTTGTATCAATAGTATTTAACAACAAATCTACTTCTTGGGTGGCTGATAAAGAAATATCTAATATTTTGTTGAGCTTGTTGTCCTTGTAAATTTTTCTTTCTTTTTCCTTTTGTTGCTGTAGCTCTTGCTTTGTTGCTTCTTTAATTTTCTTTACTTTTTCTTGTGTGTTACGAATAATTTCTGAAATTTCATTGTCTGAAAGTTTTTGTTCATTTGTAAAATTGGTATAAATAATATCAAATCATATTATCATAAAATATTCCAATGCATGATATATGTTATCAAAAGAGGATATAATTTTTATATTTTGTGGTTTGTTTTTAACCACAATTGCTAAATTTCAAAAAGACTGTAGGGGTTTTGTGTATTCAGAAATATTTAAAATCACAATGTTATGAAAATATAAGAAATCTTTTGCAATAGAAATGGATTCCGATTCTAAAACAATATTTATATTATATTTTTCATTTTTGACTTCTTTTATACCAATTACATGAAAATACATATCAATCTTTGTAGGTAAAAACTGCATTCTTATTTCTCAATAATCATTTTTTATTGAAAAAAAAAGAAAAATCAATATATAGAGGTGTCTATTTTTTCTAGACTAGAAATTAAATGGACTGTTCATTGACAATAATATTATTACTCACAACACATTGTTTATCATAAATTTTGTTTATAGCGATGGTCTGTTCGTATTATATTAATATTATAATAATTTTATTTTTCTCGGCTAAAACATGCAAATAGTAAAAGGATGTGGCAGTATTTTAGACCAGTATTTTGCTGAAAATACTATGTCTATTCATATCAAAGAAAACAATCCTCTTTTGAAAAAAAATGGAGGTCCTGGTGGACGAGAACCAGAAATTTGAACCAAAGTTTTGGACAAGGAATTTGTTGAAAAACTAATTGATGATATTTTTAAGGAAGTAGAAACTAGAGATGATAGTATCTTGGAAATAGATAGAAACCTTTCAAAAGTAATACAACTTGGCCCATACAGAATTGTAATAGTTTATCCACCACTCTCTGATTGACTAGAAATTACTGCAGTCAAACCCATCAAAAAGCTCTCATTGGACGACTACAAAATAGAACAAGAAGTATTGGATTGGTTCAAAAACTCTGCAAAATGAATCCTTGTTTCTGGAGCTCCTGGAAGTGGAAAAACAACATTTGCTCAAGCTTTAGTAGAATTTTATGAAAAAGATAAAAAGATAATCAAAACTATAGAATCTCCTCGTGATTTAATGGTTCCAGAGGCTGTAGTTCAATATAGCTTTACTCATGGATCGCATGATGAGGTTAGAGATATTTTGCTTCTATCTAGACCAGACTATACTGTTTATGATGAGGTAAGAAACAAGCCAGATTTTGAATTATACAAAGATCTTAGACTTACTGGTATTGGATTAATTGGTGTAATACATGCTACTAGACCAATTGATAGTATACAAAGATTTTTAGGTACAATAGAAATGTGAATTATTCCTCAGGTTTTGGATACAGTGATATTTATAGACAAGTGAGAAATAAAAGAAATATTACAATTACATCTTACAGTAAAAGTACCAGCTGGTATGCAATCTGAAGATCTAGCTAGACCAGTTATTGAAGTTTCTAGCTTCTTTGATAAAGAAGTTGTGTTTGAGATTTACACCTTTGGAGAACAAATAGTAGTAATCCCACTTTGAGAAGATGTTTTTGCTCAAGAAAAGCCTTCTAAAATGAATGAATATGCAAAAATAGCTATCGATAAACAACTGCAAGAATTAATGCCTTGTAGCTTTATCTCCAAGGTGAAATGAGATACTGTGTATTTGTTTGTACCAAAATCAGAAAAGTGAGCAATTATATGAAGAGCGGGAAAAAATATTCAAGCATTGGAACAAGAGATTTGATTGAAAATAGAGTTGGAAACTTTTGATGACTTGCCATTATTGGACATAGATGTCAAAGTAGAAAAGCATGGTAATACTGTGGTAATCTACTTCCCAAGGCATTATATAGAAAGAAATGTTTACATAATGGTATGAAAAGATTTATTACATACCCAAACAAACGATCATGCACAATTGATAATAAAAAATAAAAATTATGTAAAAATGATTTGATCAAAATGATTCGTTTTAGTAGATTATGAAAGCATATAAATAATGAGTTTATAAAGTTACAAGTTATAAAGTTATAAGTTATAAAGTTACAAGTTAAAAGTTAAAAGTTAAAAGTTAATTAATGCTTTATAAACTTTACAAACTTGATGAACTTTATAAACTTGATGAACTTTATGAACTTGATGAACTTGATGAACTTTACAAACTTTAAGAACTTTTAACTTTTAACTAACTTAGTATGGCTAATTTCAATTTTTCAAAAATTATTGCATGAGTATGACCTGTTTTAGCAAAAGAAACCGTTCTATCAAAAATTATAAACATGGTTGATGTTTTTAGACTTAATTTATCTGGTGGTTTTGATGATAATAACAAAAAATATATTGAAACTATTATGAAATTGGATAATAGCAAAACTATTATGATGGAAACTAAATGATGTGATATTAGAGTAAAAAATTTAGTGGATATAAAAGTAAAAAAATGATCAACCATCAATATAGATTATTCAGAATATGCGCAGGAATGAGATACTCAAATTTTCGTAGACTACCAAAAATTATGAGATTTGCAGATTGGTGCAAAAATTAAATTTGAGCAGAGTGATATCCTCATGGAGGTTAGTAAAATAATTTCAGAAGACAATATAGATTGTAAGGTGTTGGAATGATGAACATTGTTGCAATTTGATAGAGTTAGGTTTTTAGATAGCCCGATAGATTTTGGTGTTTTGACAGAAAGAGATAAAAAAGATATTTTGCGATGACTAGAATATTGAGTGCATATGATAGCTTTGTCTGGTGTAAAAAGCCCAGATGACATTTTAGAACTAAAAGCTTTTCTAAATGAACAGAATAGGTGAAATATGAAAATTGTAGCGAAAATAGAAACATTGGAATGATTAAAAAATTTGGATGCAATAAATGCTATTTCCGATAGTATTATATTCGTGTTTGATAAAATAGAGGAAGAGATAAAATCATTAAAATTAACAAAAGAGTGACTTATACAAAAAATACAAAGTACCGGTAAACCTGTGGCTGTTAGTTTTATTTCCAACATATGAAGTAAAGACTATCCTTTCAGAACAAAAAAATGAATAAAGGAGTTCTGCGATTTATCTATAGACTCTTTTATGCTAGAATATATCATAGAAGAAGAGGAAACTCTACCAATTGTTTCAGAAGTTTATGAATTAATAGAAAAGTGTGAACCTGAAGTAGAAGATGTTGATGCTCAAAGATTTGATAATGATGAAAATTTTGTAGTTAGAGATTATATTATTTACAATGCTTATAGAGTGACTAGAGAGCTAGATATCAAAGCCATTGTTTGTTTTACGGACAATGGTTATACACCTGCTAGACTTTCGTCTTTAGCACCAAAAGTTCCTGTAATTACTTTTACCAAATCTGATGAAACTTATAGATTTTTGAATATGATACGATGAACTAGATGATACAAAATTTCAGAATCCTTTAACTACGAAAATCTAAAAAGAATAGGTAAAGAAATGATTAGAATAATTTTCAAGTGAAACATTTCTTTAGACGATAAGGTTGTGATTGTTCAGTCAAATGAATACCAAAAAGATGAAAGAAGCGATATGATCAACTGAGTAGAACTATATAGATTCAAAAATATTTAATTTTTTATACTTATTTTTTTTGTATTTCTGTTCAAATTTATTCATAATATCATTAGTTGTAGATAGAAATATTTGCATTTAATGATATTTTTTCGCTAATAAATTTAGCGAGGAAATTTTTGATTTGACATTTGTTTGTCGTTGTTTATAATATGCTTGTATCGTTGTAATAATTTGCAAATTTTTTATTTTGGTATATACTTATCTTAGTGTTTTATATGCTGTAAATAAGACAATGACAAATACAGGACAAAAACCAAACAATATGAATTCAATAAACAATGTAGATTCCAATCTTCAAGAAAGATTGCAAAATTTATTCGAATTACAAAAGTGATTAAAATCGCAAGATTTTCAAAATCTTTTAGAAACTTTTGGTGAGTCAAATGAAGATTCTATAAACTTTATTTCTAAAATGCTTTCAGAAAATAAGATCAAAGTTTCAGATTTGGCAAGTCTAAGTCTAGATTTAAAGGACATATTGGAATATGACGAAAGAGATGTGTTAAATGATGATCTACAAGATATTATTGGACAAATATTTATAGAAAAATTGTACAATATAGTTGCTCCTAATAATGAACTTTTAAATCTTTTCATACTAACTTTTGGTGAATTGGAAAAAGTTAAAAACAAAAAAACATCATTTAAATCCATAAAAATTAATATAAAAGATTTTTTAGAAAAATATCCAAATTTGTTAGATGAAATAAAAATTTCAAATCAAGAAGTTTTTGATGCTTTGAAAAAAAATAGATATAATATAAATGAGAGAAATAGTTTTTGATATCAAGATCTGTCTACTCAACATATTATTGCGAATTTATTATCTTGGCAATGCAAAGAAATTATTCGTAAGTTGGATGGACATCAAAACAATGTTTATTCTCAAATACAAGAGTTAGGAAAACCAGTTGATGGTGAATTTCCATTATGTTGACCTAATGATGCAATATTAGAATTAAAGGGGAAAATATATGATATTGAAGAAGAGTGAGCAACAGATAAACAAAAGGAAATTGATGAAATTAATAAATCAATCCGAAAAGAATACTTGAAGAAGATGAGCGGGAATAAGAAAAATGATGATGTGGTAGGAGTTTTGGAGAAGTTGGTGGAAAATAATTTTAATTTTTGAGAGTTAGACTGAAAAGAACAATCTATATTTGCAAATAAGTTTATTGAAAAAACACTTTGAAGTAACAATGAGTTTCTATCTAGTTTGGATGTTGATAATGATGCTTATAAAGATTTTTTAAGAGAACTTTTTGATTTTGAGAAGCCAAAACATGAGTTAAAAATTACTCTTGCAGATGGTAACGAAGTAATATTAGATATTAAAAAATGATTTCATTCATGAGAGCATAATCAATTTTTAGATGTAGAAAACTTTAAAGAAACAAAAAACTTTCCGGTATTTTTTGATATAAATTTAGAAAAAAATCCTCCAGAAATAATAGAATTGTTAGAGCATAAAGAAAATGCGATTTTGAGTCGTACTCAAAATCATGATGGAGTATTCAGCTCTTATTTCACAAAAAACTGAGAAATTCGTTTAGGTAATGACTATAAAATAAAATTGGAATGAGTAGATCTAACAGTAGATGAATTAGATTCTATGTTCAATGAAGATAAAGATGATTTAGAGATTTTGTTGAAAAAGTTTTGACTTTGGGAAAAAACTAAAACACATTTTTATGAAATAACAAAAGACAAAAAACTGTTAGAAAGCTTCGCTGACAACCCTCATAATGGCTCCATTTTTGAAGAAATGTTAAAAAAATTAGATTTGGAGATAGAGTCAAAAAATCTAAAATTTGATTTGAATAATATTAATAAAATAAGTCATTTATATATGTTTTGAAAAAGTGATTTAGAGTCAGAAGTTGAAGGAGAACAACAATCTACTTGAGTGATGGATAAAAGAAATTTGTCAGAATTGTTAGGATTAAATGAAATGCATTGAGCAGATACTGGTGAAAGTCTTGCTAGAGAGACTTTTGAAGGTTTAGAAAACGACGCTTATGAAGAGGATCCTTATTATAATTTTGATGAAATAAAAAATAAATATAATTCATTAGACCAAGATTGAAAAAATAAATTTGAAGAAATTCTGAAACAGCTTTCTGATGAATCTGATGATGAGTCTACAAAAAACTTAACAAAAGAATTGTTAAATTATTTACACTGAACAGAAAATGAAAACGAAAGTAACGAAGATGGGGAGACACCAAGAGAACATATAGAAGAAACTGAAGAAGAAAAATTTATGAATGAATGGGAATCTTTAGCTTGATTCGATTTCTATGGAGAAAAAGACAAAGGATTCCGTGTTGGTACTAGATTATTTATTAATGCTGGCGAATCTAAATTGCCACCATTTGATAAAAATGATTCTTTCTTTGAATTTGAAATAGTAAGTGTTTGAGCAAATACATTTAATGTAAAGGTTATCTGAAATGAAATACAATCTGATTCAGTATGACAAGTATTTACACTGCCAAAAACAGCTGAACATTTGAGCAAAATGAGAAGTTCTGGAGAGATCTTTAAAGTAGATAAACTCAATTGAGGCGGCTGGGAAGCTTCAATAAATAATATAATAAAATCTAAATTTTTT
>Ga0116145_1004694_pt1 | contig 10771 bp, 12 predicted proteins | sample AD_JPNHG1_MetaG_FD_89747 | JGI IMG/M metagenome (GOLD analysis project Ga0116145, IMG submission 89747) | Active sludge microbial communities of municipal wastewater-treating anaerobic digesters from Japan - AD_JPNHG1_MetaG | ecosystem: Engineered > Bioreactor > Anaerobic > Digestate | place... | reverse complement strand
TTATTAGCATTCTTTTTAGGAGCATTAGGAATACATAGATTCTATGTAGGAAAAACAGGAACAGGAGTAATTATGTTACTTCTAACTTTAACAATAGTAGGAGTCTATATTTCAGGAATATGGGCTATAATTGATTTAGTAATGATAATATTAGATAAGTTTAAAGATGGAAAAGGACTAATTATCAGCAGGTAAAATGAAAATAAATCAAATCAAAATACAAGATATAAAGCCATACGAAAAGAACGCTAAAAAGCATTCAAAGAAACAAATTGAACAAGTTGCCAATAGCATTAAAAGATTTGGATTTGTGCAACCACTTGTAGTTGATAAAAATAACGAGATAATTCAAAGGTATGTAGATTATGTAAATAATCCAAATATTATTAAAAATGGAGAAAAAATAATATGGCAAAAAACAAAATAAAAAAGAAGCCAGGACCCAAAAATAAAGGTGGTAGGCCACCAATAATGACAGATGACACAATCAAAAAACTGGAAGAGGTTTTTGCTTTAGGAGGAAGCGACTCAGAAGCTTGTTTTTATGCTAACATTTCAAAACAAACATTGTATAACTACCAAAAAGAACATCCAGAGTTTGTTGACCGAAAAGAAGCACTTAAAGAAAAGCCAATACTAAAAGCAAGGCAAACAGTAGTGAAAGCATTAGATGACCCTAAAGATGCTCAATGGTTGTTAGAAAGGAAAAGAAAGGAAGAATTCAGCTTGAGACAAGAAGTAACAGGACCAGAGGGAGAATTATTATCACCAATCAAAATAGAAATAGTCAATGGAAATAAAAGCAACAACAGTGTTCCAGAAAAATTGGAACAGCAAAAAGAGAATAGTGGTGAATCAGGGGTCAACAAGGAGTTCTAAAACATACTCTATTGCTCAGTTATTTGTTCTTAGGGCATATCAAGAAAGAGAAGGAGTATTTACTATATGTAGAAAAACACTACCAGCATTAAAAGCAACAGCATTCAGAGATTATCTGGGCATATTAGAATCATTAAAGCTTTTCAATCCCGAGAATCTAAATAAGTCAGATTTGATTTATAGGATGGGAAATTCACAGACAGAGTTTATCAGTATAGATGAGCCACAAAAAATTAGAGGCAGAAAGAGAAAAGACTTATGGATTAACGAGGCTAATGAATTAACCTACGATGACTTTAAGCAATTAGCATTAAGGACAACAGGACAGATTTTTATGGACTACAATCCTTCTGATGAATTCCACTGGATATACGATAAAATACTACCACGAGAAGACTGCGAGTTTATACACTCTACATACTTGGACAATCCTTTCTTAGACGCAGAAACTATTAAAGAGATTGAAAGAATGAAAGATGAAGATGAAAATTACTGGAGGATATTTGGATTAGGAGAAAGAGGTATATCAACGGAGAAAGTTTACTCTAATTGGGATTTAGTAGATGAAATGCCTGAAGGATTAGATACTGTATATGGATTAGATTTTGGATATAATAATGAATCGGCTCTTGTTAAAGTAGGTATTAAAGAGAAGGACCTATACCTTGAAGAATTGATTTACCAGAAATATCTAACTAACTCAGACCTCATAGAAAAAATAAAACAACTACAAATAAAAGGATTGATATACGCAGATGCGGCAGAACCTCAAAGAATAAAAGAAATGATACGAGCAGGCATAGCAGTTAGACCAGCAATAAAAGATGTAAAAAATGGAATTGATTTTATAAAGACATTCAAGATACACATATTAAAACAATCAGTAGGTATACAAAAAGAAATAAGAAGCTATTCTTGGAAAACAGATAAAGATGGTAGAGTTTTAGATGAACCTGTTAAAATAGGAGACCATTTGTTAGACAGCACAAGATATGCAGTTTATACCTATCTTAAAAAGCCAGCTCCTTCTATTACTTGGGTAGGATAGAACTTGACAGGAGTTTTCTTAGATGATAAAATAAATTAAATTAAATGGGGATACTCAGCAGCATAAAAAAATTATTTCAGAAAAGTGAAACAGGATATTTATCAGGTAGTTCTTTAGGATTGGTTGAAAGATTGATAGGGGAGAATTGGACTGACCAGAAGAACATTTCAGCTTACGGAAAATCACTCTATGTTTATGCTTGTGTTAGTAAGATAGCAGAAAAAGTAGCAAGTATAGACTTCAAACTAAATAAGATTATAAACGCAAACGGAGATGCTGAGGAAGTAAAAAGCCACGAGATATTAGATTTACTCTACAAGTGGAACCCATATTTTACTAAAGAGGAAGCGATAGAAATTGACACCATTAACAGAAAGTTAACTGGTGATTCTTTTATTTACAAAGTAAGAAACGAACAAGGACAATTAGTAGAACTATGGAATATCAGACCCGATAGAGTTAACATAATTAGCAATAAAGGAGAATATATTTCTTACTATGAAATTATGAACGATGATGGGACAAGAGAAAGAGTAGAGGTTTCAGAAATGATACATATTAAAGCACCATCGCCACTAAGCGAGCATTTTGGAATGTCTCCACTATCCTCAGCAGGCAATAGAGTTCAAGTAGAAGAGTATGCGATAAAACATCAGGGAGATATGTTCCTTAATAGTGCGAGACCTGATGGATTATTAACAACAGACGAGCCATTAACCGCAGAACAAAGACAAGAATTAAGCGATGACTTCAATAAAAGACATAGAGGATTAGGAAAGAATAGTAAATTAGCAGTATTAGATTCAGGATTAAAATACCAGCAGATTAGTTTATCTCCAAGAGAGATGGACTTTATAGAATCATTAAAAGCAACACGAGATGATATTTTAATAGCATTCAAAGTGCCAAAGCCAATTGTAGCTATATTAGATGACGTCAATCGCGCCAATTGTTATTCAGAAGATACAGAAGTATTAACTGAAAATGGATGGAAAAAGTATTTTGAAATTGGTGAAGAAAAGATAGCAACTGTAAATCCTCAAAATAACAAGATTGAATATCATTTGCCAACAAATAGATTCATTTATGATTATGATGGGGAGATGGTTAATATAGAGACAAGAAATACTTCTATATTAGTTACTCCAAATCATAAAATGTGGAGAAGAACAGATAAACGAGAGGAATATGAATTAGTGGAAGCAAAAGATTTAGAGAATTCACAAATTAAGTTTAAGGCAAGCGTTGATTATGATGGCGATGAATTAAAAGAGTTTATTATTCCAGCAACGAAAAAAGTATTAGGAAGCAATAATTTAACACAAAATCAAGAAATTAAAGTTAATGCTGATGATTTCATAGAATATCTTGGTTATTTCTTATCAGAAGGTGGACTATTAAAAGAAACATCTCCTAATTTTAGATATGTTCATACTATATCACAGAAGGAAGGAGAAAAAACAGATAAAATTAGAGAATGTTTAGATAAACTACCTTTTTCTAAAACAGAGTATATTGGAAAAGATGGGGTTGTTAGATGGAACATTTATGGTAAATCATTAAATAGTTGGTTAAGAGAAAATTGTGGAGATGGTTGTGATAATAAAAGAATACCAAAAGAATTCAAAAACTTATCAAAAAGACAATTAAGGATTTTATTTGATGCAATGATGCTTGGTGATGGAAGTTGGAATAAGATGGAGAATAGAAATAGTGGTTATTATTCAAGCACATCATCTTGTTTAGCTGATGATTTTCAAGAAATAGCATTAAAAATAGGATATAATGTTGCTAAGGCAGTATCTTATCAGGCAAATGGCAATAGGAAAACCTGTTATATAGTCCATATATCAGAAAGAAAAGAATATGATATTAGAAAAAGTGGAGAAAGACAAAGCATAAGAAATGTTAATTACAGCGGAATTGTATGGTGTTTTGAAGTTCCTAATCATATCTTCATAACAAGGAGAAATGGAAAAATATCAATTCACGGCAATTCAGAAACAGCACAAGAGATATTTTTATCAGAAACAATTGTTCCAGAGATGAATAAATTAGTTAACAAACTAAACGAGGCGTTGATTATTCCAGAGTGGGGAGAAGAATACTTTCTAACATTTGAAGACCCAACTCCAGTTAATAGAGAAACAAGATTAGCAGAGTTTAATGCTGGATGTGATAGATGGATTTCAAGAAATGAAATAAGGCAGATAATTGGAATGGAACCAGTTCAAGGTGGAGATGATTTATACACTCAGATTGCTAATGTTCCTATCGCAGGAACCGCAAGAGAAAGAGAATCAAAGGCATACAAAAACCTAAGAGGTAAGAGAGTTGCTAAGTTAAAGTTATCAATGAAGCAAACTATTGAAAAACAAAAAGAACAATTCAAAAAAAGCGTTAAGGATATTTCTGAGATGTCATTATTCAAAGACAAGAAAAAAAGATTAGAGTATTATAACTACTACAACAAAGCAATAGATAATCAGACAGAGAAGTTAGAAAAAGCGATGATTGCTAAAAAAAATGAACAGAAGGAAAAGATATTAAAAGCATTAAAGAAAAAGAAGCCAAAAACAAAAGCAGATATTAAAAAGATATTTAACTTGAAAGAGCAAGTTAAAGATTTCAAAGATTGGATACTACCCCATTACTACAGCATATTCAAACAAGCAGGAGATGACGCAATGAAGTTAATATCAATGGAGCCATTTTCAATAGAGAAAGCAAAAAAGCCGCAATCTAAAATAGCAAAATTATTAGAAGAAAGGGCATTGTTTTTTGCTCAATCAGTGAACGACACGACATTTTTAGCATTAGTTGATACACTCTCAGAAGGAATAACAGCAGGAGAATCAATAAAGGATTTATCAAAAAGAGTTAATGATACATACTTAGATTTTAATAAATATAGAGCAGAGAGAATAGCAAGAACAGAAACAAACACAGTTGTTAATGAAGCCAATCTTGAAGCATATAGACAAGCTAACGCAGAAGGTAAGGAGTGGATAGCAACATTTGATGACAGAGTAAGAGATGAACATTTACTTATGGATGGCGAAATTGTCCCTGTAGATGAACCTTTCAGTAATGGTCTTATGTCACCAAACGAACCTAACTGTAGGTGTGCGATAGCACCAATATTCAAAATAATAAGATAATGAAATGGATTTAGTAATATTATACAAAAAAAGTCCTTCTACTTGTGAAGATGAAATAAGATTTACAATTAGGAGTATGGAAAAATATGTTAAGTTTGATAATTTGATAGTTATAGGCGATAGACCATCTTTCTTAAACGCCAAAGCAATTTATATAAACTTAACATTAGAAAATGACGGAATAAAAAGAGATTGCTTGTTCAAACATATTGATATGTTAGCTAAGGCAAAGGCGATTATAGCAGACGAGAGAATATCAAACGATTTCATATGGAGTAACGATGACTTTATAATGCTACAACCGCAAGAAAGAATACCTTACTACTATAATAAAACGATAAAAGAGTGGCATGACGCACAGAATAATTGGGAAATATCAGGAGGACAAAAAAGTAGCACTTGGAATAAATACATTAAAGAAGTTTACGATGCGTTCCCTGAGGGCAATTGGTATGAAGTTCATTATCCTATTGTATTTAATAAGAAAAAGTTAGATAATGTAATTAGAAAATATAAATTAGAGCATTTGGGAGTAATTAGAAGTTTTTATTGTAACAACTATAAAACAATTAAAGGAGAACAGATAGAGCGGGACTATAAGATTTACACAGTGGATGATTTTAAGAAGTATAAAAAAGCACCATTTATTTCAACGACGAATACGATGGGCAGATTTCAACCTTTAACACAATTTCTAAGGATGAGATTCCCAGAGAAAAGCTCCTATGAAAAATAAAAATATGGAAAAAATAAAAAAACAGATGTATATCAAAGTCTTCAATTGCGAGACTAAAGATATAGACAGAGAAAAAGGAATAATGAGAGCCATTATTTCTTCAGGAAAGCCAGATAGAGGTGGTGATATTATAGACCAGAAATCTTGGATACTTGATAACTTTATTAAGAACCCTGTTGTATTATGGGGACACGACCATTCAAAACCAGCAGTAGCAAAAGCACTAGACATCTTTGTTAATCAAGAAGGAATGCTTGAAGCAGTATTTCAGTTTGCCTTAGAACACTCAGCATTGGCAAGAGAGTTGTTTGGATTATACGCAGATGGATTTCTCAATTCATTTTCAGTAGGATTTACTAACGGAAGGTCAGAGGAAAAAGATGGCTACAGAGTTTTATACGATAATGAGCTATTAGAGTTTTCTTGCGTTAATGTTCCTATGGACGCATTGGCATTAGCAAAAAGTAATGGCTCTATAACCGATGAAATAGAAAAAGCAATTGAAAAAGAAGGTAAAGTATTATCAACAAAGAGTAGAGATTTAATTCAGAAAGCAAAAGACTCTTTAGAGGCATTACTTGAAGCAGACAAAAAAAAGAAAAAGAAAGTTCATTTACAATATAATAGGATTGTTAATAGAGCGATAAGAGAGTTAATAAAAGCAAAAAATGATGTCAAAAAAAGTTAACTTTTCTTTGATGATTCACCCTAAGCGAGAAAAATATCTTTCTTATCTGAAAAATAATATACCTGACCTAAAGGTTAACTGGGATGAAGGAAAAGGAGTATGGGATACAGCAAGAAGGGCTTGGCTATCATACGACCCTGATAAAGAGTTTCAATGTGTTATTCAAGACGATGTTATTCTATGTAATGATTTTGTAGATAAGGTAGAGAAATTGGTTGAAAAAGGCGATGAGTATGTATATAGTCTATTTATAAGAGACAAAGGTCAAAGCGAGTTAAGGGATAAATGGAAGCAAGGATTCAAAGATGGTTATATTATATGGTGGAAATTGAATTGGGCATTAGGAGTAGTAGTTCCTACAAAATTAGTTGAAGATATGGTTGCTTTCTGTGATAAAATGACAGACCCAAAATATATCAACAGAGATGATGAAAGGATGAAAGAGTATTTTAAGAGCATCGGGAAAAAAATATATTATCCAATTCCTTGCCTTGTAGAACACAGAGATGAAGAGGATAGTTTAATAGGATTTGGAAGTAACAGAGGAAGAAAAGCGGTTAAGTTTTTAGGAGAATGAAAATACCAAAAATCATACACAAAATATGGGTAGGTGATAAGCCAGCACCGATGAAATGGATAAATACTTGGGTAGAAAAGCATCCTGATTGGGAGCATATCTTATGGGACAATGACAAAGTTTATAGTAGAAAATGGATAAATGAAAAACATATCGGACAATATACAGAGGAAGGATTATGGCACGGAGTGGCAGATATAATAAGATACGAGATATTATATGAGTATGGTGGGATAGTTTCAGGAGCAGATAGTATATGCCTACATCCGATTGACGAGTTATTTGATAATGACTACGAATTGTTTGTTCCTGTTGATGATTGGGGACAATTCATTGAAAACCCAACATCCATAGAAGAAATACGAGTATCTCCTTTATACGCAAGCACCAAAGGACATCAATTTGTTAAAAAGATGATAGAAGGAATTACTAAAATGGAACGAGTTGGAACACCATATAAGTCAGTTGGAAATAGATATACAAAGAAAATGATATTAAAGTATAAGCCAAGAATAAAGTTATTGCCCGCATATCATTTAGTTCCTACCTATAAAGACGGGACAAGATATAAAGGTAATGGTAAAATATACGCAGAACACGAGTGGGGGACAACTTTTAATAATTATGATAAAGGTGTATAATAAAGAGAGAGTGAGTTCATTTAAAATTTTTAAGAACTGATATCCTTGTAAAATATAATAGGTCGGCAATACTCCAACAAGGTGGACAGTTCACAGGATAATGATAGGGTTCATTATTCTTGAAAAGTGTTAATTAAAAAAAAGAAATATGAGTAAGAAATTAGAAAAAGAAAACGAGGAAATAGAAACAGAAGAAACAGAAGAAACAGAAATAGAGGAAGTAGAAACTGATGGTGAAGAAACTGAGGGAGAGGAAACAGAGGAAGAGGTAAAAGAAAACCTAAAGAGTTTTATCCAATCAGAAACAAAATCAGCAAGTATAGAAGCCTTAGATGCTAAATTAGATGAAATGGCAAAAGAATTAGTATCTAAGTTCTGCGCTGGTGTAGAAGCACAAAGAAAAGCGGCTATAAAAGGAGTTAAAACTCAAAAGAATCTAAGTGACCAAGAAGTTGTTAGAAAATGGTTTACTGCCTTGAGAGAAAGAGATGCCTCTACTCTTAGAGCAATGGAAAAAGACTTCTTAAATACAGACAGAGACAGAGATGGTGGATTCTTAGTTCCTACTCCATTAGTCGCAGAAGTAGCAAGGTTTGTTGAAGAATACGGAATTGCGAGAAGAGATATGAGATACCTACCTTTCTCAGGTGCTGGTAACTCAAGAATGCTACCTGCCTTAGCAAGTGCTGTTCAAGTATTCTGGGCTGGTCAAGGTGAAAAGAAACCATCTTCAATCCCTCAATTCAAGTTAGTTGAGCAGACATTAAAGAAATTGGTAGCCATTTGTCCAATGTCAGAAGAGATGTTAGAAGACCCAGCAATTGATATTATTAGATTGTTAGGTGAGTTGTTTGGAGAAGCAGTTGCTTTAGAAGAAGACAGAGTATTCTTTACTGGTAAGGTAGACTCAGGAGACCAATACAATGGTGTTGTAGAAATTGATAACACCGTTGAAGTTCTTGTCGGTAGAGATGACCCAACAGCAGATAAGTTTGGTAACTTCTTAGCAGACGCTCTAAATAGAGCAAAGTTTGCAGTTCCTACACAAGTAAGGAACAAAGGAAAGTTCTATATGAATAGTGCTTACTTCAGCCTTTTACAAAGAGTAAAGGATACTAATGGCAACTACTTAATACAGAACCCAACAGCAGACACAGAAGGATACAGAATCTGGCAGAGACCAATTGAGTTGTTAGATGTATTAGCAGACGACAATATAGCAGTAGAAGGAACACCAATCGCATTCTACACAGACCTAAGTAAAACTTGCGTCTATGGAGATAAGGGTGGCTTAAGAGTAAAATATCTTACAGAGGCAACAGTTAGTTCAGCTGGTGAGTCACCAACTTCAATTAACTTAGCAGAACAAGATATGGTAGCTCTTAGAATCTCAAAAAGAACAGGATATGTTCCTCTACTTCCATCAGGAATCGCAGTAGTAAGATTAGGAACGGAAAGCTAAGTGTTTATACACTCAGGAGGGTGAAAATCCCTCTTGTAGTATGAACATAGTAAAAGCATTTAAGGATTATCAGAATAAAATGATGACCTTGTATAAAAAGAAAAAAAATAATAATAAGAAAAATGCCAATAGAAGTAATCAAATTAGAATTGGGTAAAATGTTAGCGGCATTAGTCCCCGCAGGATATTTTATCTGGACAGGAGAGATGCAGATTGCCATAATTACATTCGCATTATTCATCACATTAGATACGATAACAGGAGCAATAAAAAGCACAGCATTATTCAACGGTGGCTTCAGTTCAACAAAGCTTGTTAATATGAAGAAAGTAATATGTTATATGCTGGCAATTATATTTGCCTACCTGTTATCACTGCTACCTTATTTTGACGGAGCGTTTGTATATGTAGTTACTTGGTTTAGTTTAAGAGAAGCGTGGTCGGTAATGGAAAATCTCTCGGAGATGGGTATACAATTCCCGCAAGACATAGTTAAAAAAGTAGCAGGACAAGTTAAAAAAGAGGATGATAATAATAATAAATAATAAAAAAATATATGACACAAAAAGTAAAAATATATGACCCAAGTGTTGATGCTTACAGAAGCGTTGACATAGACAGGGCAAAACTATTTGTAGAATCAGCTAAAAAAGCTGAGGAAGAAATAAAAAAGATAGAAAGTAATAATAAGTAATAAAAAACAAAAAAATGAAAAACATACAAGAAAAAGCAAAATGGAATCCAATATTCAGAATCAATAAGTTTGCTTCGCAAAAAGATTATGAAGCTGGTAAATTATTAGAGTCAGTTATTTTCAAAGGCAATAAATTGACAAACGCAGGAATTAACGAGATGTGGACTTTAATTGCTGGAACTGGCGGAGAGCAATTTGGTTCGGCTGCTAATCTAATAGTAGGAACAGGGACTGGTTCAGAATCCGCAACAGATACAGAATTAACATTTACTAACGGTGTTAAAAAGCCAATGGCAGATGGTTATCCTACTTACGGAACATCTCAAAAGGTTACATATAAAGCAGTGTTTGACGGCACTTCAGCTAATCAAGCTTGGAACGAGTTTGGAGTATTAAGTAAATCATCAGGTGGTATCTTACTAAACAGAAAAGTGTCCACACAAGGAACAAAAACAGCGGGACAGGTATGGGAGATTGAGTTAGAGATAGAACTTCAATAAGAGAATTAATCAGGGGGTTACGAATTAGTAACCCTCTTAAGAAAAATGGCAAATCAAAAACTAACAGATAGGAATCTGATGAATGAACAACTACACGATGACGATGTTATTCATATCGTTGATGTTTCAGACACAACAGATTCTCCTGAAGGAACATCTAAAAAGTGGAAGATTTTGACTTGGCTTAAAACTCTGTTTGAGGACAAGAGCAATAAGAAGACAACACTTTCAGATAACAGCGACACTTACTATCCCTCACAGAAAGCAGTTAAAACAGCAGTTGATGCAAAAGCACCATCAGCTTCACCTACATTTACAGGAACAGTAACTCTTCCTAAAGCAGTCAACGTAAAAGATACAAGTGCTGACCACGAATATCAATTAG
>Ga0116145_1004677_pt1 | contig 10806 bp, 8 predicted proteins | sample AD_JPNHG1_MetaG_FD_89747 | JGI IMG/M metagenome (GOLD analysis project Ga0116145, IMG submission 89747) | Active sludge microbial communities of municipal wastewater-treating anaerobic digesters from Japan - AD_JPNHG1_MetaG | ecosystem: Engineered > Bioreactor > Anaerobic > Digestate | place... | reverse complement strand
GTTTAAGCATGCGAGTGATGCTGTCCTCGTCATCCACAACCAGGATTCTTATTTTGGAAGCTTGGGTCGCGGGCAAACTCGTGCCGGCGCTGGCCGGGAAAGCCGGCGGCGAGGCAGTATTAAGGAGATTGTTCATAACTGTGCCTTGGGTTCGGCGCGCAGGATGAGCGTGACCAGGGTGCCCCCCTGGCGCGCGTTTCGGATGTCAATGGCTCCGTCGTGGAGCTCCACTATTTTCTTCACAACCGCAAGGCCCAGGCCGGTGCCTTCACCCACGGGTTTGGTGGTGAAGAAGGGATCAAAGACGCGCGGAAGGTGCTCCGGAGCGATGCCCGGTCCATTATCCAGAATCTGGGTGAGCACCAAGGGGATGCCGGGCTTGAACTCCCGGCAGGCCGGATGGCTGCGGGAGAGATCGGCGTCGGCGGTGATTAGGCGGGTGATGAGGCTGAGGCGCCCGGCAGCGGGCATCGCCTGGAGGGCATTGAGAACGAGGTTGACAAAGATCTGCTGTATTTTCTGGCGATTGACACGGACGGGGGGAAGCCCGTCGGCGAGGCGCAGGTCGAGGGCGGTCTGGGAGGCGGCGATCTCGAAGTGGAGCAGGGCCAACGAACTCTCGACGAGCGCGTTCCAGTCTTCGGGCTGGAGTTCGATCCGCGGAGTTGCGGCGAAGCAGAGCAATTCGCGGACAATGGAGTTGGCGCGGGTCATGGCCTGGCGCATGTCGTTCAGCACCGCCCGTGTTTCCGGGGAGCCGTCGGGCAGTCGGCGTTCGAGGTAATCCAAGCCCATGACAATGGTTTGGAGGGGATTCTTGACTTCGTGGGCCACGCCGGCGGCCAGAGTGCCAATGGCTTCGAATTTGGCGGCGCGGATTTGGGCGGAGAGCAGATCGGCTTCCGCCAGTTTTCGATCGCTGAGGTCCACGTGCGAACCGGCCATGCGAACGGGGTTGCCGGCAGCATCCCGGAGGGCGACCCCCCGCGCAAGAATCCACCGATAAGTGCCGTCCTTGTGGCGGAGGCGATGTTCGAGTTCGTAAGTGGGCGCACGACCGGCGAGGTAGTTCCGCAGCGCAGCCAGGGCGCGATCGTGATCCTCCGGGTGGAGGAGCCGTTCCCAGGTCTCGAACCGGCCAGGGAGTTCATCCTCCTCATATCCAAGCATGCTTTTCCAGCGCGGCGAGAAATAAAGCTGCCCCGTGGCGATGTCCCAGTCCCAGATGCCATCATTGGTGCCGGCGATGACCAAGGCAAGGCGTTCCTGCTCGCTGCAGAGCGCGAGTTCGGCGCATTTGCGTTCGGTGACATCGGAAACCAGACCGTCGTAGCCGGAAACACGGCCCCGCCGGTCGCGGCGCGGCACCGCCGTGTTGCGCACCCAGCGGACGCCGTTGGTGCGATGGTGGATGCGGTGTTCCAGCGGCGGGACGGTTTCTCCCCGGAGGAGTCGGGCGATGTGCCGGACTGCGGCAGGCCGATCCGCGGCTTCGATGATTCGGTTCCAAAGGTCAGCATCGGCATGGAAGGCGTGGGGAGGATAACCAGTGACCACTTCACAGCCGGCGCCAACATGGGTGGTCTTGATCCGATCATCCCGAAGGGTCACGGAATAGGCGAAATCGGTAACAAAGGCCAGAAGGCCTTGGCAGCTCCGGCCGTCTCCAGCCGCCGCCGAGGTCGTTTCGGCCCTTCGATTTTTGGTTCGTAATCTCATACCATCCACCGCAAGTTCGCGCACCAAGGCGTGTTGGTCTGTACGCAAACTTGCGTACGGTATGAGCCTGATATAAATTAAGCCGATTTTCCGGATTAGGATGGTTGGTAATTATTAATCAGCATTTATGGCTCGGACGCTGCCAAGCCGGAGCCCCCACCCCCCTGCGAAAGTGGAGGGAAGGGGCGAGTGGACCTCGGTGGGAGGGGCTGCCGCGGAGGGGAAGCAGGCCGTTATGGTGGCGAACAGGAGGGGCAGGCTCTTATATCTGACACCCGCTGCCGTGCCGTTCTTGGAGCGGTATTGTCCCGCCGCGCTCGAGAATTCGTGCCAATTACCTCGGGAATGGATGGAACAGATGGAGGGGCATCTGGAAGCGGGGAAAGGCGGGCATTTTGCCGCAGTCCGGGCGGGAATGGGGGCGGCAGGTGAGGCGAAGTCCTGGTTGCAGGTGCGGTTTCGGGCTGCGGGCAATCAGGCAATCCGGTTGTGGCTGGACGAGCAGCAGGGGGTGGCGTGTCGAAAAGGGGAATGCCCGCGACTCACACGCCGGGAGGCGGAGGTTTTGCAGTGGATTGTCGAGACGAAGAGCAATCTCGAGATTGCAATGATTTTGGGAATCAGCCCCCGGACCGTCCACAAGCACCTGGAGCATATTCTGCGGAAGCTGGGCGTGGAGAACCGGCGCGCGGCGGCCCGGTGCCATTATTCCTTGTAATTGGATGGACTGCCGATAAAGTCTGGCCCTGATGAATGGAACGTCAAAGCTGTTTATGTGCCTGCTGGTGGCCGGCGGTTTGCTCGCAGGCTGTGGCAAGAAACAAAAGGCGCCCGAGGAAATCGCCCTGCCGGAGTTGAATCGCGCGCTTCAGGTCTGGATCATGAACAACGGGTCCGCACCCAGAAACCTGAACGAGCTGACCAATTTTCCGGCTTTTGCGGGGCGCCGGCTCCCCACGCCGCCTCCGGGCAAAAAGCTCGCCTACGACCCGGCGACCAAGCAGATTATCTTCGCTGATCAATAGACCGCATGGGCGGCCTGCCACCAAGCGGGCCTTTCGCGAGCCAGGGTGGGGCGGTTAATTGCCGGGCAGTTCCTTCAGCCGAATGTTGCGGAACTGGACTTTCAGATTCTCCTTCGAGGCATCCTTGCCGACGCTGTGAACCTGAAGGGCGATGAACCCGCGGGGAGTCATGTTGTCGTTAATGGTGGCGCGGAGCTGGCCGTTCAGCCAGGTCTTGATCGAGGCGCCCCGGGCTTCGATGCGGTAGTGGTTCCATTCGCCCGGCTTGCTGACTTTGGCGCCCTGCTCCGTAAAGGCCTTCGAATCACCACCCAGGATGCCCGGGTAAAGCCACGCGCGGCGCCCTTCGTCGTAAATCCCCCCCGACCACCACCGGTTCTTGGCGGCGTCCATGTCAATCTCCACCTGGTAGCCATGCACCCGGCCGGCGGGGATGCGGATTTCCTTGCCGTTGGCCTGCACCTTCTTCTCCGTGTCGAAACACTCGCTCCGGACCTGGACGCCTGAATTGAGCAGCGGGTCCACTTTGAATTCGAGTTCGAGAATGAAGTCGCCGTAGGTTTTTTCAGTGCAGAGGAAGCTGTTTGGAGTATCCAGCACGGTGGAGCCGACCAGGATGCCCTCCTGCACCGTGTATTTGGCTTTGCCGCCGCGTTGGACCCAGCCGGAAAGGTCCTTCCCGTTGAACAGGTTGACCCAACCATTGTCAGCGGCAATGGCTGCCACGGAACTGAGGAGCAAAGCGGAAGCGAATCGAAGCGTCGTTTTCATTCTTGAGCCAGCTTAGGGAGGTGGTCCGCCGGAAACAAGCAGTTTTGGGCCGGCGCACCGTGTGCGCGGCGGGAACAAAAGGAGTGGGAAAGCCCGTTGCTGATGCCGTGTCGCTATGTGCCAACCAACGGGCCCAACCGCCCCAGCTTGAGCACCGGCTGGCCCGCCGCGCGTGAGGCGGGCAGGTCCACCTCGAACTCGGCGACCCAATCGTTGTAATCGTCAGGGTCCACCAGCATCTGCTGCACGCGCCAGGAGCGGCGGTCCTCGGCGGGGGTTACGTAAGTGTGACGCAGATTGCGGGCATTGGGGTCGAGGCACAGGCTCTGGTGTTCGGAATAATAGGACTTGACACAGTCCTGGAGCCGCGCCGGGGTCCAGGGCTGGCCCTCGGCATCCTCTGCCGAATCGAGGAAACTCAGGGCTGTCTCGAAATCCTGGTTCACCAAGCCCCGCAGAAAACTGAAAATGCGCTGGCGTATGGCGGCGGTGAAATTCCTGGTATCGCGGGTGATGTCCGCAGCGGCTGCTTCCGCTCCCGGCGGTTTAACCTCCCTGGTTTCCGCGCGCTGATAAGCGGGGTCCTTCATCTTTTCCCATTCTTCGAGCAAACTGGAATCCACCTGCCGGATCAGGGTGCCCAAGTAAAGCTCCATTTCCCGAACGGGGTCGGTTTTGGCGTTGTCGGGGACGGTTTGCGCCAGGACCTTGTAAACGCTGTTGAGATGCCGCAGCAGCAGGCCCTCGGACCGCTGCAGTTCATAGTCCCGGATGTAATCCGAAAAGGAGCGGAAGGTCTCGAACATCTCGCGGGCGATGGATTTGGGGCGGATGTTTTCCTGGCCAACCCAGGGGTGTTTGTCGGCAAAGGCGTTGAAAGTGGTATAGACAAAATCGCGGTTGGGCTTGGGGTATTCCAGTTTTTCGAGCTCTTCCATGCGCTCCTCATAATCGAGACCGGCCATCTTCATCTCCGCCATCTTCCGGCTCTTGAGTTTGTCGAGTTGCTTGCGCAGGATGACCTCCGGGTCCTCGAGGATGGATTCGACGAGTGTCAGCAGCACCAGGGGGTAGTCCGGCGCCTGGGGGTCCAGGAGCGGAAGGGTCTCCAGCAGGTAAAGCGAAAGCGTCTGATCCATCGAGAAATCGTCCTGCAACTCGACGTTCACCCGCACATAACTCCCGGCTTCGGTTGGGGGAATGAACTCAATGATCCGGCGGTCCAGGAGCGAGCGAAACAACTGCCATGCGCGCTTGAGATGCTCGCGCTTGGCTTTGGGGGTTTCGTGACAATCCCGGATCAGCCGCTGCATGGCCCGGCAGCCGTCCCCTTTGCGGCTCAGGACGTTCAACAACATGCCGTGCGTCACCTGGAACCGCGAGGTGAGCCGTTCCGGTTGGGCGGCGATCAACCGCAGGAAGGTGTTCTTGTCCCAGTTGACGAAGTTCTTGTCAGGGGGCTTGCGTTTGACGGACTTCCGGCCGTCGCGCGCGGCTTTCTCCTCGAGTTTCAGGTTTTCGATGACGTGCTCGGGGGCCTGGGCCACGACCCAGCCCCGGTCGTCAAATCCCTTCCGCCCCGCCCGGCCCGCAATCTGGTGAAAATCCCGCGCGCTGAGAATGGCGGTCTTTTGGCCGTCGAACTTGCAGAGGCGAGTGAACAGGACGGTGCGGATGGGCATGTTGATGCCGGCGCCCAAGGTGTCGGTGCCGCAGATCACCTTGAGCAGTCCCTTCTGGGTCAACTGCTCGACCAGCACGCGGTATTTCGGCAGCAGCCCCGCATGATGCAGCCCGATGCCATGTTTGAGCCAGCGCCGGATTTCCGGTCCATAGGGACTGCTGAACCGGAATCCTTCCAGCGCATTGGCGATGGCATTTTTCTCCTCGCGCGTGCAAACGTTGATGCTGGTGAAATCCTGGGCGCTTTGGGCGGCCTCCATCTGGGTGAAATGGACGACGTAAACGGGGCTGCGGCCTTCGCTGGCAAGTCGTTCGAGCATCTGGGCCAGCGGGATTTCCGAGTAAGCGTATTCCAAGGGCACCGGCCGCTCCTGGGACCGGATCGTCACCGTCGGCCGCCCGTTGCGCCGGGTGAGTTCCTCCTCGAAGAAGGCGGTGTCGCCGAGGGTGGCGGACATGAGCAGGAACCTGGCCTGGGGGAGGGTGAGGAGCGGCACCTGCCAGGCCACCCCGCGTTCCCGGTCGGCGTAATAATGGAATTCGTCCATGATCACTTCGCGGAATTCCGCGTCCGGGCCCTCGCGCAGGGCAATGTTGGCCAGAATTTCGGCCGTGCAGCAGAGAATGGGGGCGTCGCGGTTCACCGTGGCGTCGCCGGTGCTCAAGCCGACGTTGTCCGGTCCGAACTCGCGGCAGAGCGCCAGCCACTTTTCGTTGACCAGAGCCTTGATCGGGCAGGTGTAAACCGACCGCTGCCCCTGGGCCACCGCCTTGAAATGGAGGGCCGCGGCCACCAGCGATTTGCCCGAGCCGGTCGGGGTGTTCAGAATCACATTCTTTTCCTCGAACAGTTCGAGGATGGCAGCCTCCTGGGCCGGGTAAAGGCGGAGCCGTTTGCGCTCAGTGTATTCGAGAAACTGGCCCAGCAGCACATCGTTGGACAGCCGCTCATCGCGCGGGATCAGGTCATAAAGGGTGTCAGACACCGCGGTTACCGGATGTTGAGTTCTTTTTGGATGCCGAACCGCTCGATGCGCTTGCGCAGCGTGGCACGCGTGATGCCCAGGAGCCGGGCCGCGTGGACCTGATTGCCGCCGGTTTCCTTGAGTGCCTGGATGACCAACTCGCGCTCGACGGCCGGAAGGATCTTAAGCTTGGGATCGCGCTGGGCCCATTGGAAAAGCTGGCGGGCCAGCGGCGCCACCCCGGCTGCGCCGGCGCCGGTCACAGCGGGGCCCGTCACGCCGCCCTCCCCTCCGCGGTCCTGACCAGTGATTTCCGGCGGCAGGTCTGCCGGCAAAATCGTATCGCTCTTGGCGACCACCAGCGCCCGGCGGATGACATTCTCCAACTCGCGCACGTTCCCCGGCCAATGGTACTTCTCGAGCAGCTTCAACGCGGCTGGCGCGATGGCACGCGGCGGGGTTCCCTGATTCCGCGCGAAGGTGCTCAGGAAATAGTTGACGAGGAGGCGGATGTCCGACTTGCGCTCGCGGAGGGGTGGAAGATGGACGCGGACGACGTTCAACCGATAGAAAAGGTCCTCGCGGAATTGCCGGGCGGCCACCGCCTGTTCCAGCGGTTTGTTGGTGGCCGCAATGATTCGAACGTTGACCTTCAACGCCTGGTTCCCGCCCACCCGCTCGAACGTGCCGGACTGGAGCACACGCAGAATCTTGGTCTGGGTGGCGGGGGTCATGTCGCCGATCTCATCCAGGAAGAGGGTGCCGCCGTTGCATTGTTCAAACTTGCCAATCCGCTGCTGGGTCGCCCCGGTGAACGCGCCGCGCTCGTGTCCAAACAGCTCGCTTTCCAACAGTTGCTCGGGGATGGCGGCGCAATTGACCGCCAGGAAGGGCTGACGGCTTCGCTCGCTGTGGTGATAGATGGCGCGGGCCACCAGTTCCTTGCCCGTGCCACTTTCGCCGGTGATCAGGGCCGTGGCATCCGACGCGGCAAGCTGGCCGATGAGCTTGAACACCTGTTGCATCGCCTCGCTGCGGCCCACGATGCCCAGTTCATAATCTTCCTTCTGCAGCAAGGGCTGATAGGACACCACCTGCCGCATGTCCCGCGCCGCTTTCAGCGCGTTCTGAACGACCTCCTTGAGCTTTGGAATATCAAACGGCTTGAGGAGGTAGTCGTAGGCCCCGAGTTTCATCGCCTCGATGGCCGTCTGCGTGGTGCCGTAAGCGGTCATCAAAATGACCAACAGCTTGGAATCCATCTGCCGGATTCGCCGCAAGGTCTCCAGGCCACTCATGCCCCCCATGCGCACATCCATGATCACCACCTCGGGCCTTGCCGAGGCGATCACCCGCAGACCCTCCTCGCCGCTGGCGGCGGTGACCAGCTCGATTTCGGGCGAATCAAAAATCCGCTGAAACGAGTAGCGCACATCCGCTTCGTCATCAATCAACAGCAACCGGCTCTTATTCATCGGAACGCGAGTACCTCGCGACCTCGCACCTTATCGCCCCGCCTGTTCCGGTGTCAATCTGGAGGTGAACGCCAAGCCTTTCATTGTTGCTTTTTGGTTTCTGATTTGCTCCCAATCGAACGCAATCGAACCCAACCGACCCTGTTCGAGCCAAGCTTGCACAACCCATGCCACCCCACCACCGGCCAACCAAACTCCCGCGCACGCGGCAGGGGCGAACCAGGCGCAACGGCGCACCGCGGAACGCACGCCCCCCAACGCCAGACCGCGGACAAACCAAAGCCCTCTGCGCACTCAAGGCCGCCGTTTGCCGTTTGGCTCGCGCCTCAGGAAGCCCCCCCGGGGTCTTTTGATTTGATGCAAAGCGTTACCCCATTGCCCAAGAAGAAGAAACACGCAAAATTCACGCCTTGACACGCCCGGCTGACTCTGAGTATTATTCCACCAAGCCCGGTGAGACCAAAAAGCAATTCTCCCTCACCCGCGCAGCGCTCAATAAATGCGGGCGCGCAAAAAGCAATTTCCTATCATTTTACCTGAAATCGACACACGCCACCCCGACGCAATCCACGTCGAACGCGTAGAGGTATCTGCCGATGTGCCCAATCCTCTGGTGAACTGATTACGGCTCAAATGGGCGGATCATTCGGGGTAACTACCGCTGCGAAGAAATGACAGGAAAGCCTCCTTCTGGGCCACGACAAGCGCGGAATCGCCAAGGATATAATAAAAATAGTGCATTTTCGGTCCCTCCAGCACGGCTCCAAGCAAAGTAGCTGGCCTACCATATTGCTGATCGGTTCCAGAAGCCTCAAGAAACTTCACCTCTCCTCCAGGGATTTGGATTTTAGAGGTGGCAGATTCCAGATCCGCTTCCTTTAGAGACGGTAGGCCAACTAGCCCCCGCCAACGATTTAGAGTTTCAGGCACACGCGGCCCTAATCCCAACATGCCCGTTTCCTGCGAAGTAATTGTGATGGTAGCCGCAAGGTCGCCTTGTCCCCTTACCTTAAAGCGAGCTATCACAAACGGGGATTTGACTTCTTGCCGTTCCCAGTCCTTCGGAATAGACCATCTTGGCTGCCTGGCAGCAGCGGCAGCAATATCTGCAGGATCAGGCCCAATGTACCTGATCTCTGTTGCGGTCAGAATACCCTCTTCGTTAAGCCGCCCCTTGACTCGATACTGGTGGCCGAAGTTCCAGATAACACGGTTTTCGTATTTGCCGACCCCAACAAAGGTTGTCGAATTGTTGAATCTGAGTTCGAGTTCGTTGGTAGCCGTAGCAAGGTACAAGCGCTCTTGCGTTCTAATAACGCCATCCGTGACGGCGGCTGTCCTTGCCGCGTCCATGATATCGCCATTCCCCTCCGCCGAAAGGCTGAGTCTAAGTTTCCCAGTGATTTCTACAACTGTGGGACCAGGGGCACAGTTAAGCACCGGTTTGCCGCAACTCCAAGAAAAGCCAATCAATAACGCGAAGCAAGTAGCCAGGGGTAACCGGGTTGTCATAGTCGTTCCGCTTGTTAGCTTATGCCGGCTCACTCCTCAAGCCGAAATGGCTGGCAATCTCTGGCGGAAACGTTGCTCACCCGCGCAGCGCTCAATAAATGCGGGCGCGCAAAAAGCAATTTCCTATCAGTTTACGCCAGCAGGCCTTTCGCCAAAAAAATTCCGAACTTGGACAGCACTTGTCCGGGTTCGGACAGGGTTTGCCCAACTCCCCATGTTACAGAGATGACAAACCGTCTTGCCGCCCAAACTCCTTACGGGGCTGGGGACGTCCCCACCCCGACGCTTCGGAGCCGAACTAGACCCCTGAAACTTTCTGACAGAAGTTTTTTGAGAACGACCGTGCCTTTCGCACAGGAGCCGTTTTCCTGTTTCAGTGTTTCAGTTTTTCAGCATTCCAGCGTTTCGGCAGTTGTCGTTGCGCTCAACCGAACCCAACCGGACCAAATTTCCACACTCCATCCCATGCCCCCCAACCACTGGCCAACGAAGCACCGCCCCCCAGCCGGCATGGGCGAAACAAGCAGCGCGGCGCACGGTGCAGTCCGCCGCCCACCATGGTGATATTGGGGAAGAACCAAGAACAGCCAGGCGTACCCACACCCGGCATTTGGCTCCCGCCGGAGGAAACTCTCCGGTGTCTTCAATCTCGCGCAATCGCTTTGCCCCTGGTTTCCCAGAAATTGCCCCTGAATTAGCGATTGACATGGGGCCGGGGCTTTGATAGCATCAAAATTCAACGAGCGAGCGAAAGCAGACGCATCGCTCAACCGCGAGCCGGCCTAAGGCTTGGCGGCGTGGAAGTGCTTGGTTATCAGCAGGCAACGACAGTGAACCCGATAAAACTTATGACCCCAAAACGTTACTTTGTTCTCGGCCTGGCAGCCGTGTCCCTGTCAGGGACGGTATTCGCCGGTTTCACCCCCGGCAACCTGGCCGTGCTCCGGGTTGGAGACGGCAGCCAAACCCTCGCCAATACCGGCAACACGGTATTCATTGATGAGTATTCGCCAATGGGAACCCTGGTCAGCTCGGTTCAGATTCCAGATTCGGGGCCGAATGCGCTGGTGTTGAATGGGACGGCGACGGCTGAAGGGTTTCTGGCCCGCTCTGCCAACGGCCAGTATCTAACCTTTGCGGGTTACAACACACCTCGTCCGTACAGCAGCTCCGTGTCCAGTTCCACCTCCGCGGCGGTGCCAAGGGCGGTGGGGATGATTGACAGTCTTGGAAACGTGAGCATCCCGGTTTCGAGCTCGACGGCCTATAGCGGCATAAGCTGGCGCGGCGCAGTGACGGACGGGGCGGGAAATTACTGGGGCATCGGAAGTGGAAGTGGCAGCGCGGCTGGGGGGCCTTACTACATGGGCCTGGATGCCAGCCCAGCGATGCTGCAAAACACACTGGTGACCTTGCGAGGCGCCAACATTTTCAATGGAAACCTCTACTTTTCGCATTCCGGCTCGGCCAGCACCGGCCCCGGCCTGTATTATTACTCCGGACTGCCAACGGATCCCGGCCCGGCCACACTGCTGTTTGCCACGGGAAGCGGAGCGACAACCACCGACTTTGCGCTGAGTCCCTCCGGGAACGTGGCTTATGTGGCGGATGATCGGACCATTTCAAACGGGGGCGGGATTCAAAAATGGGTGTTTG
>Ga0116145_1004671_pt1 | contig 10819 bp, 10 predicted proteins | sample AD_JPNHG1_MetaG_FD_89747 | JGI IMG/M metagenome (GOLD analysis project Ga0116145, IMG submission 89747) | Active sludge microbial communities of municipal wastewater-treating anaerobic digesters from Japan - AD_JPNHG1_MetaG | ecosystem: Engineered > Bioreactor > Anaerobic > Digestate | place... | reverse complement strand
CCCTCCGCCTGTGTCAAAGGCGGAAACGGTAGCGGCTGAATTGAAAAGGTCACGAACTTTTTCACATCGTTAACTTGCCATTATCAAAGAGTTATGCCACATTGCTCTCGAATCTTTGGGACACTACTGAGTCTGCATATCTTCGTTTTCAAGTCACGGATTGGGCTGAAGTGCTTGGCACGGCTCGTGCAAAGAATCAAGCCGTACTCCGCAGCCGCCGCAGCAGCAATCGCATCTCCGGCGCGCAGACCGTGCGAAAGACCCTGCGCCTCGATGCAGACAGCGGTGCGATTTCATTTTCCATCCACTGCGCGGCTTTAAGGTTCTCGCGTTGAGCCCAAATGCACATGTCGGTGTCAAAGATCACGGACGGTTTCATTCCTGTCCAATGCCTTCAGCACGTCATTCATGCGATACCTGAAATCAACCACGGCCGCTTTCATAGAACAACATCCCTTTCTGTCTAGTCAGACTAGACACCTATGGTGTTGGCGGAGTCAATCCCTGCCGGCCCAAGCATCGAGTATGGCGGACATCCGGGCGTTGATCGCCGCGTAAGTTTGCGGCGACGTGGCGCGCAGGGTGGCCTCCGTCTGAACATACGGGCCCCCGCCTTGCCATTCATCCCGACAACGCGTGATGAGCGCATCGGTGCTGGCGGGGGTCGTCTCCAGATGGAACTGGAGGGCGAGTACGTTTCGGCCGTACCGGAAGGCCTGATGCCTGCATGCGTCGCTGCGTGCGAGATGGACAGCACCGGACGGGAGATCGAAGGTTTCGCCGTGCCAGTGGAAGGCGAGAAACTCGTCGGGGAAGGCGAACAGACAATCCTCCGCCTGCATGCTGTAGACTGGGAACCAGCCAATCTCCCTGTGCGGGCCGGGATAGACGCGGGCACCGAGCGCGTTCGCGATAAGCTGCGCGCCCAGACAGATGCCAAGCACAGGGCGGCCAAGTTCGATACCACGAGCGATGAAGCGTTTCTCCGCACGCAGCCACGGCAAACGTTCCTCGTCGTTGACACTCATGGGGCCCCCAAGCGCAATCAGCAGATCCACATCGTCCGCTTCAGGCAACGAGAGATCTTCGAAGAAGCGTGTCCAAGTGACACGGGCGTGACGCGCCGTGAGCCAAGACTCAATACTGCCCAGCCCTTCAAACGGCACGTGCTGAAGGATGTGCGCATGCATGGGGTTCATTGACAGGTCTCCTTTCCCACATTTCAGTCGCCATTAATGTAGCGGAATTCGACGGAGATTAGAACGGTCCGTCAAAAAAATGTGCTCAACTCCGCATACCCCTGACGATGACACTTCCGCCCGCGTTTTGCCTTACAAAACACGAGCCATATTTTATATAATTCCACAGGAAGACGGTCGTGCGTGAGTGCGTTGGCTCTTAACGCATGGGTTACATGTCACCGTGAAAGGGGTCATCATGCAAGAAGTGAAGGAGAATAGGACGGTGTGTTCACCCGAACAGTATAAGACCTGCGAAGGCGCGTTGTGCGCGTCCAGCCTGTGCACGGGCACAAAAAGCGAAGAGGCGAAGGCGTTATTCAAAAAAGGCGCGAATTGTGCTCAGGCGGTCTTGGGGGCCTTTGCACAGGAATGTGGCTTGGAGTTTGACCAAGCGATGCGATTGGCCTCGCCTTTTGGTGGCGGTATGGGCCGGTTACGCGAAGTCTGTGGCGCTGTCTCGGGCATGTTCATGGTGCTCGGCTTAAAGCGGGGGTTTTGCGACCTGGCACGCAAAGAACTGAAAGACCAGCATTATGTGCAGGTTCAGGCACTCGCCGCCGCGTTCAAGCGCGAGACCGGTTCGCTGATCTGTCGTGAACTGATGGGCGGGCCCAAAGGCTCAGACACGCCGATATCGGAAACGCGGACTAGCGAGTACTACCGAAAGCGCCCCTGTGTGGAACTCGTCGCGCTTGCGTCCCGGCTCATTGAGGAGCATTTGCAATAGCCTTTCGTACGACATGTTGCCGCTGGCGGGTGCGCCAGCGGCCCCGCCTCATGTGCCCCTTTTTTCCAGAGACGCATGGGCCTCGCGCAGGGTGCGCTTCAACTTGGTTGATGCGCCCTAAGACGGACCTTGAGTGGCTCCGGAGCAAGGATTCTGCCGCATCCGGGCCCGAAGATCTGGCTTCTGCCGCCGGTCTGAGGCGTGACCTGAATCTGAGTGCCGATCCGTTCTTTCAAAGCTGAGACGTGCGAAATGACGCCGATCAGCTTACCGTCCTGCCGTAAGCCTGCAAGCGTTTCAAGGGCTGTGTCGAGGGCCTCCTCGTCCAGCGTGCCGAAGCCTTCATCCAGGAACAGCGAATCCACCCGGACATTCTTGCTGGCCATACTGGACAACCCCAGCGCCAGAGAGAGGCTGACGATAAAGCTTTCCCCGCCGGAGAGGTTTTTCGTGGAACGGATCTCGCCCGCCTGATAGTTGTCGATCACGTTGAGTTCCAGCGGCCGATCAACATCCCGCACCAACAAATAGCGGTCGGTCAATCTCTGCAATTGCCGGTTGGCATGAGCGATCATCATGTCGAAGGTCAGACCTTGCGCGAAATTCCTGTATTTCTTGCCGTCTGCGGAGCCGATCAACTCACGCAGATTGTCCCACCGGCGACACTCCGCTTGCTGCGCCTCGATCACCGCCTGCCGTTCTTTGAGCCGCTCCTTGGCCGCCGCGTTCTGGTCGAGCTGGAGTTTGAACAGGGCCATGCTTTCCCGCAACGTTCTCAGGGTCTCTTCCCGCTCTTTCTTCTGCGCCTCAAGCTCTTCCAACGGCTTTTCGGTCCTGTTACGGGCCTTTTCATCGGCCAACCTCGTTTCCCGATCCCGCTTTCTGGCCTGCAATGCGGTTTTGCGCTCATTGAGAGCCCAGTCCGTATCGGTCAACTCCTCCCGAACTTCAACAGGCAATCTGGCCGACAGAAACTCGGCTTCGCCGGCAAATCCTGTCGGCGCAAGCGCGGCTAAAAACTCCTCTTCCAATCGATTCAGTTCCGGTTCACGCCGCTCAATGCGCTGCATGAGCGATTCGATCCGTGTCTTTGCCGCGTACCTTTCCCGTTGTCGCACATCGTGCCGTTCTCGGGCCCGTTTTTCGGATTCTTCCGCGTCCTGAAGCGCCTGGTTTAAACGGCATTCCTCATCATCCGGATGCTTGTCGCCATACAGCAGATGACGTTCACCGCTGACGGCGGTGAGCGCCTGCTCGAAAGTTTTCTGGCGTGTCTGTTTTTCTGCCAGGGCGGCCCGCTGGGTTGAGACAACCGCCTCCAGCCGCTGCACCTCGCTGTCGAAGTGGTTAATCTGTCTTTCAATCTCCGTCTTTTTTCTGCTTTGGGCCTGCCACTTCTGCAGTCGCGATCTGAGAGAGTCGCGTAAGGTCACAATCTGCGTTTCCGGAATTTCCGCAATGCCTAGCGGCTGGAGTTGGCTGGCGACAACCTCCCTACGGTTTGTGAAATCCGTACGGATTTTTTCCAGATGCTCCGTCGCCTCGCCGAGGCTTTGCTCGTCCGCCTGTTTTTTGCTCTCCGCCGTCAGCGCCTGCTTTTCCGCCTCCGTCACTTTTCCCCGGGTTTGGTTTTCCGCTTCGGCAAGATCCCTGATGGCGGCCTCCTGATGCTCGGCGTCCTCGACCAACGTGGTGAGACGCTCGATCCGCTGGTCGATTTCATCTGGAACCGGAACATTGCCCTGCGCGAAGGGATGTGCGGTTGCGCCGCAAAGCGGACAGGGTTTGCCGTCTTCCAGCTTGGCCCGATACTCTTCGAGTGCCGCGATTTGTTGCAGAAAAGCCCTCTCGCGCAACAGCGCATCCTTTTCGGCACGGTATTCCCGCAACAGGCGCTCGCCCAGCACCTGCTGCAACGCCTCTTTAGCTTGCCGCAGCCGCGCTGAAATTCCTGCCAGTTCCTCTTTGCGCAGGGCGACTTCCCGCTGGTTTTTATTGAATGAATTGACCGCCCGCTGCAAAGCGCTTTCGGCTTTTTTTTGAGTGCCCTCCTTCTGGGCGATTTCCACTTGCAGGGCGAGCAGGCCGCTGAGTTGTTCTTCAACGCCGCTCAGACCGCCGACTAGCCATTCATCCCGGGGATGCTCCTTGAGATAGTCGTCCACAAGCCGCAATTGCTCACGCGCCTTGTCGCGCTCGGTCTGTGCGGCGCTCAGATTGCTTTCGTGGGCAAGGATTTCGTCTCCGGTTTTCTTGCACTCCCCGGATGCTTCCGCTATCGCTTTTTCCTGCTCGGCACGTTTCTGGTCGAGGGCACGCACCTTCTGCCAGACCGGCATGGCCCTTTGCAGTTCCGCTTTTGCCTGTGCAGTCTGTTGTTCCGCCGCTTGCAGGGCCGCCAACTGTTGCCTGGATGCGGCTTCCTTTTCCGGCAGCGCTTCCGTCTCAGCTTGCAGATGGGCGCGGTCGTCGGCCTGCTGCTTGCGTGTGGCGGCAAGCGTGGCGTACGCGCCCTCCAGTGCAGCGGCCTTCAACGCCCGGTTCAGCTTTTCACGCTCCGGTTTGAAAGCCTCGGTCTCTGCCTGCAGCGTCTTCTCTTGCTCGGTCAGATTGAGGATCTCCTGCTGCAATCCGTTGATGGTCGTGCGCCACGTGATGGCCTTGCCGAGTTCAACGATCTCGGCCGCAAGATCGGTCTCTTCCGCCTGTTTGGCGGCGAGGCTCTCCCGGATTGTCTCTTCTTCCTCCGGGGCCAGAACCGCGATGCCGGCCGTTTCCGCCTGGAGGCGGCTCAGCCTTTCCTGTTCCTCGCGATGGCGCTCGTGGACACGGATGGAGATCTGACTGTAGATTTCCGTTCCCGTTATCTGTTCCAGGATCGGCGCGCGCTCATCCGGATCCGCCTGCAGGAACGCCGCAAAGCCACCTTGCGCCAGCAGCATGGAGCGGGTGAAACGGTCAAAGTCCATGCCGGTGACGGACTCGATCTGCCCGGCGACCCCCTTTAGCCGGGTTTCCAGAAGTTTGCCGGTGCCGGCCTCGGCGATTTCGTGCTTCGGCGCCTGGAGTTCGCCGTCCGGCTTCCTGCGCGCGCGGTGTTGGCTCCAACGACAGCGGTAACACCCGCTCTGGGTTTCAAAGGTCACTTCGGCAAAACATTCTCCGGTCTGGCGCGACATGATCTCGTTGCCGCTTTTGTTGACCCTGTCCAGACGCGGTGTCCGGCCGTAAAGCGCGAGGCAGACGGCATCAAGGATCGTCGTCTTTCCCGCGCCGGTCGGGCCGGTGATGGCGAAGATGCCGTCGGAGACGAAGGCCGGATGCGTCAGATCGATGTGCCATTCACCGACCAGCGAGTTCAAATTCTTGAAACGGATCTGCAGTATTTTCATCGCCCGCCCCGCTATTCAGCTTGCACATCCTTCTCATACAGGGAGGCAACCGCCTCCCTGTAGGTCTGACGCAACTCCGGACGCTGGTCATCAGGCACCTCATGCGCGGCAAGGCAGCGTTCGAACACATCAGCCTCAGTCAGATCGTCGAGCGTTTCCTCCACATGGCTTTGTCCCAGAACGCGGTCGATGATGCGGTTGTTCCTGATCCTGAGGATTTCCATCCCGGTACCGGCGATGGCCGCCTCCAGGCGTTCGCGCAGGTCGCCGATAATTTCCGTACCGTCATAAACGATTTCGAGCCAGCCTTGGAAACCGGCTGCCGACAACTCACGGATACGGTTTGAAATCTTCTGCCAATCCCCCTGCACGCACTCCAACTCTTGAAAAACCGGCACGTCGATCAATTGTACGGATGCCGTGGCGTTATGAATCTCAACCTGGCAGACACTTTTGGGCTGTTTGGCCTCGTTGAAACCCATGGGCAATGGCGAGCCGCTGTACCGGATGGTTTCGAGGCCGTTCACTTTTTGCGGAAGGTGGAGGTGCCCCAGCGCCAGGTAACTGAAGCAGGCCGGGAAAACCCCGTTCGGCACATGGGCCAGGGAGCCGACATAGAGATCGCGGACGCCGTCGCCCTCGACGGTTTTTCCGCCGACGGTGAAGAGGTGTCCCATGCCGACGATGGGGATATCGACTCCGAGTTCCTGACGTTTCTGCTCGGCCAGGGCGGCGACGGCGGCGTAATGCGCACGGATGCCGTCAACCAGCTTCCGCTCCTTGTCGGCGACACTCTCCCCGGCCTCTGCCGTGCGGATGTCGCGGTCTCGAAGATAGGGCACCGCGCAGACAATCAGCTCCGGCTTCCCCTGTTCATCGTGCAACACCAAGACTTCATCTTCCGGTGTTTCCGTACAACTCCCGATCACATGGATATTCAAGACTTTCAGCAGCGCCTTGGGGGCCGTGAGGAAGGAGGGGGAGTCGTGATTCCCGGCGATGATGACCACATGGCGGCAGGATGAGGCGACCATGCGGCGCAAGAACTGGAAATAGATCTCCTGCGCGCGATTGCTCGGCGCACTGGAGTCAAAGACATCTCCCGCCACCAGCAGGGCATCGATCCCATTCTGCCGGATCGTTTCAGCCAGCCAAGTCAGAAAAGCCTCAAACTCCTTATAACGTTTTTTGTCGTAGAGGGAGCGGCCGATATGCCAGTCGGATGTGTGGAGAAGTTTCATTTCACCATTTTTTTCACGCTTGGAATGATTAGATCATCCCATACAGTTTGTGTCCCTCCTCCGTGGGCTTTACTATATTTTGAAAAAGGAATGATTGTCAAACGCTCTTGTCCTGATCAAGCCGCAATCGTCCACCCACCTGCATCACAGGGACAGGCGAGAGACCCCGCCAGACATGCTCTTCACACGTGGCGAATTCAAGCCGATACACGCCGTTGGTCTCCAGTCTCCGCAATGGGAAGTGTCCATCCGCATCAAACGGTTCCCACGCGCAATCAGCACCGGCAATGCGCCACTGGGGCTGACACGCCGTTCGTCGTGCAAAAGCGGTCGGCACCACTTCCACGGGCGGCCGCCATGCGGCCTCCGCCACAATCAACGGTTCGCTGCTATCCTGCGCACAGATCAGCCGGGCCTCCGGAAGCGGAACCTCGGCCCGATGTTCGAAGCGGGCCGTCTGCGGCGGTCGCACGCCAAAGACTGTCGCCGCGACCTCACATGTGTAAACGCGCTGCAGGGAAAACGAAGACAGACCGGTTGGCAAGACGGTGCCTGTAGCGGCTGCCCGTTGGGTGTCGGCCCGCGACGGACTGTGAAAGTGGCGCTCGTGAAGAGCGGAAGGGTCGAACCAGAGATTTCCGGCGCAGTCCGTGTAACGGGCGCGGATCGGCGGGCCGTCCACCGGTGTGCCCTCCAGTCCGTCCGTCATTAACTTCGTGTCCGTCCCAGGCACTGTTCTGGGGGCCGGTCGCTAGCCAGTGTCAACAAACACACCGTTGTCATAGACTTTAACACTCCCATCGCGCATGCGCAGCGTCACAAGAACCTTCTGCCAACGACCATGGGATACCCCTTATTCCAACAAGTGGCGCAGGCGTTCGGCCGAGGCGTCGCGCACCTCGTCGTACAGGCTGCGTCCGCCGGCATCGATACCGACCACCGCCTCCAGTCCCTCGACCTCCAGTTCCCAGAGCGCTTCGGTGGCACCGAACGCTTCGAGAAAATGCACTTGCTCTACGCGCGTGACCTGTTGCGCGATCAGGGCGGCGGCGCCACCCACCGCCTGCAGGTAGACGCAGCCGAACTTTACACACGCCTCGCGCGTGGCCGCGCCCATGCCGCCCTTGCCGATCACGACGCGCACGCCGGACCGTTCAATCACCCGTGCCATGTAGGGCTCTTCGCGAATCGAGGTGGTGGGGCCGGCCGCCACCACACGCCAGCCGCCGCGACCGTCCGACGTCTGCGGCACCACGACCGGGCCGCAATGAAAGAGTGCGCCGTCGCGCAGGTCGACCGGACACTCGCCGCCCTCGGCCAGATGTTTGTGCAGACGGTCGCGTCCCGTGCAGATGCGGCCCGACACGCGTACGGCATCTCCGGCTCGCAAGGCACGCACCGCTGTTTCCGTGAAAGGATAGTGAAGAGTGATCATAAGCGCATGCGAATGAAAGAATGCGTCAATTGCGCCAGTGGAGCGCACCGTCAGCCGACACGCGCAGACCGCGTCGGCGGCAGGCCCAGCAGAGATACGCCACAGTGACAAAGTACGAGGCGGGCAGACGGGTGCGGGCCGCGATCTTAACGCCCAACAGCGTGGTGGTGCCACCCATGCCCATGGGGCCGATACCCAGCGCGTTGGCCTCCTCCAGCACGCGCCGTTCGAGCGCGGCCAGTTCGGGATCGGGCGCGGCATCGTCGAGCGGACGCAGCAACTGGCGCTTGGCGGTGAGAAAACCCTCGGCACGGTCGGCACCGATACAGACGCCCAGCACGCCCGGCGCGCAACCGAATCCCTGCGCCTCCCAGACCGCCTGCAGCAGACAGCGCCGCACCCCCTCCAGATCGCGCCCGGCACCGACCGACTCGTCAGGCAGACTGAACTGGCGGCTCATATTCTCGCTCCCGCCGCCCTTCTGCAACAACCAAACCTCAATCTCCCCTCCCTTCCTCCCTCCTCCTTCTTCTCTCTGCTCAAAATGGCACACCGGGCACCCCTCGGCGACATTGCTGTCGACCGAGCGTCCCGTCAGGGTGTCGATCGTATTGCGGCGCAGCCAACCGTTGCGGGTCGCTTGCTCAACCGCCGCACGCGCGGCCTGTTCGAGCACGGCGGTATCGGTGCCGGGCGGCACATCCCAGAAAAAGGTGAGCGTGCCGGTGTCTTGGCAGAGCGGCGTGGACTGCCGGCGCGCGAGCACCATGTTCTCTGTCAACGCGCCGAGAATCAGCGCGGCCTGCGAGCCGGGCGTTTCCACGTTGGCCGCGCGACACAGCGCGGCCTCCGCGTCGGCGGGCAGATCGCTGGTGGTGCGCCGGATCAGTTCGGCGAGGATATCAGTCCAGTCCATGTGGGGAACCTTCAACGTTGAACGCTGAACTTCGAGCTCTGAGCGAGTGACCTGTAACGGGTGACTGGTAACGTTCAACGCTCAACTCTCAACGCTCAACGTTCATGTTAAGGGGAAACGACCCAAGGGTTATCGGGGCCGAGGGCGGCCAGCAACGGGGGCAGACAGGTGTCCGGCACATCGAGCGAGCCGAAACCGCGGCCGAGCGCGATATCGGGCTTGGCCAAGCCGTGATAGTCGGAACCGCCGGTGACCAGCAGGTCGAGGCGCTTGGCGAGGCGCATCAGGGTCACGGTCTGTTCCGGGGTGTACTCGGAGTAGACCGCCTCGATGCCGCTGAGGCCGAACTCCTGCAGCATACGCAGTCCCGCCTCCAGGCGCGCCTCATCCGTCTCCCACGAGAAAGGGTGCGCGATGACGGCGACACCGCCGGCCTCGCGGATCATGCGGATACCCTCTTCCGGGTAGAGGCGGTAGCGGTCGACATAGGCCGGGCACCCCTTGGCGAGATACTTGTCGAACGCCTCCTCCACGGAGGAGACATAGTCGCGGTCAATCAGCGCCTGCGCGATATGGGGGCGTCCGACGATGTCCTCGCCGGCGCAGGCCTGGATCTCGGCCCAATCCAACTCCAGCCCCAGTCCGTTGAGTTTTTCGAGAATCTGCTCGTTGCGCCAGGCGCGGCCTTCGAGCACGCGGCCGAGGCTTTCCTTTACCTGCGGGTGGTTCGGGTCAAGCCCGTAACCGAGAATGTGCAGCGAGCCATGGCCTTCTTCGACATTGGCGCTGATTTCGACGCCTGCGATACCGGTCATGCCGCAGGCGCGGCAGGCGGCCAGAAAATCTTCGACACCGTCCATGGTGTCGTGGTCGGTCAGGGCCATCGCACATAGACCGGCCTGCCGCCCGAGTTCAACCAAACGTTCGGGAGGCTCAGAGCCATCCGAGTTCGTGGAGTGGATGTGCAGGTCGATCATGACTGGGTATGCACCTCGTACGTACTTCGCCCGCGGTCTTCCGTGACGCCGGCGAAAAAGGCGGCGATCGCGGTGTCATACTGCGCGGTATGGGCAAAGGCCTTTTTCATCAGGGCGAGGCGCGTGGCAAAGCCCAGCGTGCCGCCGTTGGCGGACAGCTCGGCCAGCAGTGCGCCGTAGTCTGCGGGATCGGTCACCGACGCCACGCGCAGATAGTTCTTGGCCGAGGCGCGCACCATGCAGGGGCCGCCGATATCGATGTTCGTGCGCGCCTCCTCCGGCGTCACGCCTTCACGCGCGACGGTCTTCTGGAAGGGATAGAGGTTCACCACGACCATGTCAATGGCGACCGCGCCGGTGCGGGCCAGATCGCGCCGGTGATCCTCGTTGTAGGTCTCGCTGAGCAGCCCCAGGTAAATCTTGAAATCGAGCGTCTTGACCAGGCCGCCCTGCATTTCCGGCTGGCCGGTGTAGTCCGAGACCGCCACCAGGTGCCGGCTGGCGCGCTCGGGGCCGAGAAGCTGCTGAACCGCGGTGTAGGTGCCGCCCGTCGAGAAGATCTTCACCTCCGGGCAGGCGTCAATCAATCCGGGCACAAAGGATTCCAGACCGCTCTTGTCCGACACGCTCATCAGCACGTGGCGCACCGCCACGCGATCATCGATCTCCCTCACCAGATTCAACGCCATACGCTCCTCCTAAACACCGTTTTATGTGATGGCTATAAGATACGGGGTTGCCGCGCGTTTTGCAAGGGCGCACCCGCAAATCCGGCGGTTCCAAATCAAGGGGGTCGAGATGCTGGGAAGCGCGAGGGGGGAGGGCGGGGCGGTCTAAAGGGCAAAGCTTGGCCATCCGGCCGGGCTCCGGCAGGCGTCGGTTTGTCGTTG
>Ga0116145_1004662_pt1 | contig 10836 bp, 10 predicted proteins | sample AD_JPNHG1_MetaG_FD_89747 | JGI IMG/M metagenome (GOLD analysis project Ga0116145, IMG submission 89747) | Active sludge microbial communities of municipal wastewater-treating anaerobic digesters from Japan - AD_JPNHG1_MetaG | ecosystem: Engineered > Bioreactor > Anaerobic > Digestate | place... | reverse complement strand
CTTGTAGTGCACCCCCGCCAATTCCATTAAGTTTCAACCTTGCGATTATACTCCCCAGGTGGTGGATTTAATGATTTCTCTTCGGCTCTGAAATAACCCTTAGTTATTCCAATACCTAATCCACATCGTTTACAGCTGGGACTAACCGGGTATCTAATCCGGGTCGCGCCCCCAGCTTTCATGTCTCACTGTCAGAATAGTTTTTGTTAAGCGCTTTCGCCACAGGTGGTCTTCTTGGTATCTTCACATTTTACCGTTACTCCAAGAATACCCTTAACATCTCCCTATCTCTAGTCTTGCCAGTATCTTTTGCGACTTAATAGATTAAATCTACCACTTTCACAAAAGACTTAACAGACCAGCTACACATGCTTTAAACCCAATAATGCTGGATACCACTTAGGAGTTACGTGTTACCGCGGCGGCTGGCACGTATATTGCCCCCCCTTTATTCATGTAGTTTTACACACTACATAAAAGCCTCTAAGAGGCACTTGGAATTCCTCTATCACAGTTTCCTGCATTGTAAAATTTTCGCGACTGCTGCACCCCATAGGGCTAGGAACCTTATCTCAGTTTCCTTCTCAGGGCTCTCTCTTTCAAGACCCTTACAGATCTTTGGCTTGGTAGGCAATTACCCTACCAACTACCTAATCTGACGCAGTCCCATCTTTTTGCACTAAACAAGCATGATTGTTTAGCCTTTTAAAAAATAATCATTCCAGATTTATTTTTATATAGAGCATTATCCTCAGTTTCCAGAGTTTAACTCTTCAAAAAGGTAGGTTGACCACGCGTTACTGAGCCGTACGCCAAAGTCTCTCATGGCTGAGACTATTGACTTGCATGTCTTAGTCGAATTCCAATAGCAGTATCCACCAGCAGGATCAGCTGGAATTGAATTTGCACACAAAAAAGTGTTACTATATGTACATTTCCACATCAGACCCAAATAACTTGGGACCTCATTATTCATTTTACAAGAATAGACTGTATCAAACAAGACACGTCTTAATATATAATATAGAGATATCTTTAAAAAACAATATGTTTTTGTTTGTTTTTGCTTTTTTCGTAAACAATCTATATCAATACATTGCAAAAACAGAAATTCTATATTTTAAAAACACAATTTTAAATCATCTAAATAATTAAACAATAATTATAATCAAAATTTTTTTAATAATATTTAATAATAAACCATATTAATATACATATAATTAGTATAATTATAAAAATATTAATGATGAAAATAATGATGAAAATATGAATCAAGAAAAAGGCAGAATTGCAGAAACAGAATTCAAAAAATGGTTAGATACACAAAATATTCCTTATTGGTATATCCAACAAGACATAACTACTTTTTCACAAGCACTCAAAAAATACTTTGCAAAACGCCCAGACTACATGATATTAATTCCAAACTTATCTTCAATATTTGTTGATGTAGAATATAAAAAAATCACAAAATTTGGAACATTTCCAATAGATGTACAAGAAACAAAAAAATATTCTGCACTTCAAAGATTTTTTAACATACAAGTGTGGTTTGCATTTTCAAATGAAACCTGTGCATATAATACCTGGTATTGGATACCTGTAACAAAAGTTTTAGAAATTGGTGAAACAAACGAAAACAAATATATTTCATCAAAATCAAAAATGGAATTTTTTTCTGTGCCTACAACTGAATTTACACAAATTGCAACAGATGATTCATTACACAGGTTATTTTCAAAACTAATTTAATAATTCATTATTTTTTTCAAAATATATAATGCAAATAAATGCAAATAAAAAAAATAACAGTTAACTAAAATAATTTTTAATTAATAAAAATTAAAAAATAGTGGACCCTATGGGATTTGAACCCATGACCTCATACTTGCGAAGCATGCACTCTACCACTGAGCTAAGGGCCCAAATTGCCACAAGGAATAAAAATAAAAATTAAAAATTATTTTGCTTTTTCTCTTAAATATTTTCTTTTTCTTTTTCTACGTCTCATTTTTTTCTTTTTCCATTTCCATCTTTCTCTAGCTTTTGTTTTTTTGTATCTACTTGAATCTTTTTTTCTTGTTCCCATTTTTTATTCTCCATTTTTTATTTTCTTAAAAATTATTTTGAAATATATTTTTAAACTTATAATTATAACATTAAATTTTAAAACAATAATATAATATTTAAACAAAATATTTATTAAAGGTTTTTTTTCTCAACCAAATAATTCACAAATGCTCCGAACGGGATTCGAACCCGTGTCACTGGCTTGAAAGGCCAGTATGATTACCGAGCTACACTATCGGAGCATTTTTTTCACTTAAATATTTTGTAGCGATTTGTTTATATATTATTTGTTTTATAATATTTATACAAAAATATTTTTATATACTTATAAAAAACATAAAATTGCAAAAAATAAAGGTGAAACAATGGATCCAATTGCAAAAGAAAAAAGATTAAAGAACAAATGGGTTTGCATGAAATGTAATCATGTTATGCATTCTTTAAAAAAACCAGAATTCTGTAGAAAATGTGGATCTTCCAGAATACGAACAAAAAAGAAAGGAAAAAGAGGAATTTAAATTTCTTCTTTTTTAATCTATATTTTTATTAATATTTTTTAATCTTTTAAATAAATAACAAATAAATAACTTATGTTACTTTACCATTTACTTAAATTTATTTTTTGTTGTATTAATTCTTTTTTTGTAGTATATTTTATATAATCTGCTTGTTTTTCTAATTCGTTATTTATATCATTAATTATTTCCTTAATGTGTTGTTCTGAATATGGTGTTTGAGGTATTTTCTTATTTGTATTATATTCTATATAATAATATACATTTTCAACTATTTTAGTAATATCTTCTGCATGTAATTCTGACAGTACAGTATTATAATCTTTTAAATATACTTTCAGTGCAGGATATATTAAATAATTAAATTGCTCAAATTTTTTTTGTAATTCTTTTCTCTCATATGGGTTTAGTTTATGATATGGTTTATCAAACATTACTTTACTTTGTATATCTTTTATATTTCCTGTTTTTATTTTTTTTTCAAGAAGAGATATTACTTTAGGGATAACTTTATGTATATAAATATGATAATTCACATTAATTATCTTTTTATTATGCTTAACGTCCTTTTCTAACTCTTTCTTTTTTATTTTTTCTTCTTTTTCTTTTTCTAATTTTTTATTTTTTAATTCCATTTTCTTTTTAAATGGTGGCATATTTTTTCACCTTTTTAATAAGATTAAACATAAATATTTTATTAACCAAATGTTTATAAAATGTTTTTTATTTAAAAGTTCTTATCTAAACCAATCACTAAGTGTTTTTTGTTTTTCTTTTTCTATTATTTTAACAATATATTCATCCAAATGTTTTGTAACTCTCTCTTGAGAAAAATTTGCTTTGTCAATTAATATTTTTTCTATACTTTTTCTATTAAACTCACCTTTCTCTATTTTTGGATTTTTATCTATATTTGGCGTTTTAAAAATATTTTCAATTTCTTTATAATCAAATGAAATTTCTTTGTTTTTTGTCTTTAAAAAAGTCATTATATTTTCAAAACTATTATTTTTTTTTACAATCTCTAATGCTGTTTTTGGGCCAATTCCTGGGACTTTTGGATTAAAATCTGTGCCAATTAATATTGCTAACCATATTAGTTGGTCACGATCAATTTGTAACAAATCAAAAATACATTTTGATTCAATTATTGTTGGATAAACATCAACATAAATATTTTTGTAGGGTAATTTTTTTTTCCCAGAAATTGCAATGTTCTTTAAAAGATTTGGGGAACCAAAAAGGAAACAATCATAATCCTGTGACACACAATAATCTAACATACCTTGTGATACCATAAATGCAATTTGTGCTTCTGCTTCGCCAGGTGCTTGAATGTAAGGAATGCCCATTGAATATAATAATTCTTTTGATTCATTTATAATTTTTTCATTAATTGTTGCTGCTTGCCTTGCATATTTTTGCATAGCCATTAAATCATTTTCTTCTTTTGCAATTTCTAATTTTTGTTGTGCAATTGTTCTTCGTTCTCTACGCTCTTGTTTTGTTGTTTTTTTTAAATAGGGGCTTTCTCCATCAAATATAAATGTGATATCTATACCTAATGATTTAAGATTAAGTAATCTATAAAATAATCCATTTAAATGACTAGTAGTTTCTCCTTTTTCATTCATTAATGGTTGACCATCTTGTCCTCTAATTGTTGTAACAAATTGAAATAATGTATTAGATGCATCAAATCCTAATTTTTTTCCTGAAAAAGCAGTTAATTCTATTTTTTGTTTACATGGTTCTATTAATTTACCTAATGGCACACCCATTTTTTCACATTTTTTATTTTTTTATTATGTTTGCATTAGAACATAAATATTTAAAATGAAAAACTATTTAAATGCTTTTTGCTATAGATTATATATTAATGCACCTGTAGTATAGCGGTTAGTATGTTAGCCCTCCAAGCTAAGGACTCGGGTTCGAATCCCGACAGGTGCATTGTTAATTATTTTTTTAATGCTAGGAATTAAAAATAATGTTTCTTTTTTTTTTTGTAAATGCCGATTTGTTTTATGTGCATAATAATTATATTAATATTAATTAATTATATTAATAATTATATAATTAATTTTTTATATATATTAACTATTAATTAAAATAATTAACAAATAATATAATAGCATATAAAAAAGGTATGGACTATAATATTATTATGACAACAAAACAAGATTTAATAAACAATTGGAAAAAAAATTATAATTTTTCTCCAAGAGTGTTGGCAGCATTTGAAAAAGTTCCAAGAGAAGAATTTGTATTACCAGGGCATAAAATTATGGCTTATGAAGATGTTGCTCTTCCATATCTTTGTGGACAAACAATTTCACAACCATCAACAGTAATGATTATGACAGAAGCATTAGAAGTCAGAGCAGGACATACTGTTTTAGAAATAGGTACAGGCACAGGATATCAATCTGCAATACTTAGCCAATTGGTAGGAAAAAAAGGGAAAATTATTAGTTTGGAAATAATTCCAGAATTAGTAAATGCCGCCCAAAAGAATTTACAAAAATCTAAAATAAATAATGTAAAAGTTATATTAAGTAATGGGATTAATGGATATGCTAAATATGCACCATATGATAGAATTATTGTAACTGCAGGGGCACAAGATGTGCCAGAAATATTAATTGATCAATTAAAAGTAAATGGGATAATGCTAATTCCTGTTGGCCCTTGCAACACACAACAAATGTTAAAAATTGTTAAATTAAAAAATGGGAATTTAGATATAAAAGAGTTAGGTGATTTTATATTTGTAAAAATGAGAAAAAAATAACATTTCAAAAATGGTGATATCGTGGCAAACAATCAAAAAGAAGAATGTATTTTTTGTAAAATTATAACTGGAGAAATCCCATGTTATAAAATATATGAAAATAAATTTATTCTTGCTTTTTTAGATGTAAATCCAATATCTGATGGGCACACATTAGTAATTCCAAAAAAACATTATGAAAATGTTTTAGATTGTGAAGATAAATATCTTGAAGAAACTATAAAAGCTATAAAAATAATTACAAATCATTATAAAAAAAATCTAAAATGCACTGCATTTAATATTGCTAATAATTCTGGAAAAGACGCAGGGCAAGTTGTTAATCACCTTCATTTTCATATAATTCCCAGATATAAAAATGATGGCTTAATTTCTTGGCCTACTAGAAATTGTGAATGTGAAAAACTTTCTGATCTTTGTAACAAACTAAGTTTAATTCACAAAAAATAAGGAATAATATTTAATATTAATAATAGAATGATTAATGTTCCAAAAAATTTAGAAACTTTTTTCATTCTTTTCTTTTTTGATGTTTTTTTATTTAAATATTCACTAAATATAACTTGTGACATGAATCCACCATCAAATGGAATTGTTGGTAAAAAATTAACTGTTGCAATTACAAAATTTAATAATGCAAACCAAAAGATAATATTATATAGATTTTTATAAAAATTATATTTTGGTGGTTTAACATAATTTTCTTTCAATATTGACTCTGCTGTAAATCCTAATTTTCCAAGTTCATTTGGCACAATAGTTTCTGTTCTAATAATATTTGTATCTTTTGTTTGAACAACAAATGTATTTGTGCCTTGTTGATTTATTGCTTTTGTAAGATCTGATGAAGTTAAAATTGTTTTGCCATTTGCAGAAATTATTAAATCTCCTGCTTGTAATTTCCCATAGGCAGGGTTTGGAGATATTGTACCACACACAGATGTTTCTGGAGTTACATTTGTAATATACACTCCTGGATAATATGCATTTTGATCTACACTATTCATATATTTTGAAATTCCAGGGGTGATAAAAAATAAAATTATAAAAAATATAGCAGCTAAAAATGTATTGCTTGTAGGCCCTGCAGAATACATTCTTACAATTTCCTTATTTTTTTGTTTTTTAACTTCTTTGTCATCTGGTTCAACAAAAGCACCTAATGGTAAAATAGATGCCAAAATTACTCCCATCGATTTAATTTTAACTTTCATTTTTGCAAGCATTGCACCATGTGAAAATTCATGAATCATTGCTGCAATTATTAATATAATCCACCCATACCATGGTATAAATATCGGGGTTTTTGGAAGTTGCACACCAGGAATTACCAAGCCAACTCCTGCACATGCTACTGTGTGCTTAACAAATATTTTTGAAATAATGTCATATGCAGAAAAAACAAGTGAACTTAATGTAAACCCAGAAAGCCCCATTATACCTGTACAAAACATTATAATTATTCCAAAAAATTTAGGAATTAAAACATTTTTAAACAACATTCCATATGCAAGAAAGTAAGTTACTGCAGAAAAAATAAGTGTAGTTATAACAAAAACAGTAATTCTTTTCCATTTTTTATTTTTATATTTATCTTTAAATAAATAATCAAACCCAAATGCCCCAAATCCAAGAACAATGCCTATATCTGCTAATATATTTAATATTTTTTTAAATTTGGATAAATTTTTTAAATATTTAATTAATTTTTGCGTTTTTACTAAAATAAATATGCCTAAATATGTCTCTTTCTTTAAAACTCTTTTAGCAAACTGTGCAGAAAGTACAATTATTAAAATAATTAATAAAATCCAAGCTATTGTTGACATTTATCTCTTTTTTTATATTTTTATTTTTATAAAATTTTTTTTAATAAAACAGAAGTATATATAATAACTCACTCTATTTTTTAAATGCTTTTATATTTTATAAAAAATAATATTTTAAATTATTCCAAAGAACAACAAAACACCTAATATTAATAAAAGTAAACCTGCAATTAAATGTAAATATCTTATATTTTTCTCTTTCCAAGCATTTACTTCTTCTGTCTTTCTTAAGCCAAAATACACCAATAATATAATTATAATCATTGGTGCAATAAAGATAATAAGATAAAGTAAGAAATATGGAATTGCCTGCATCAATGCCATAGATGATGCTATTCCACTAAATATTACATATGGGCCCATAGTACAAGGTATTAAAAACAAAGTTACAATTATTCCAACAACAAATGCACCTGCTGGAGATACAACTTTATAAATAATTTGTTTAACTTTACCTCTCCATCCTAATGGCATTTCTGTTGTAAGTGTACCTGGTTTATAATGTATAAAATCTTTAAGTTGTATAATTCCTAAAATAATAGATAATATAGCAATTGCTTTATAAAAATATAATTGTACAGTTTGTATTGTTGTAACTACTTCAAACAATTTCATAAGTAACAAACCATAAATAAAATACATTATAAAAATTGCAAGAGAAAACATTAAACCTGCATAAAGTATTTTTTTTCTGTTTCCAATATTTGCAGACATTATTGCTGTTAATAACATTATAAGTACTGCAAATTCACAAGGATTAACTGCATCAACAGCAGCTAATGAAATTGTTGTCCATATTGTTAATTTCTTTTCATTACAAGTATCTGCTTGATTTATAATTTCAAAAGTTGTACATTCTTTATTTTGTAAACTTGAAGAACCATCCCAATAAAATTCCCAACCATCACTACTTATTGCATTATCAAATTCTTTGGCACCACCAGCGTATGTTATTTTTTTATTTTCTAAAATTGCATAATTTTGATCTTTGAAAAGAAGATCTGGATTATTTATGTCCAAGAATTCATGTAATTTTTGATTATCAAATTGTTTTGTATTATCAACTCTTTTTAATGCTCTGTCATTCTTCCAAATTGTAGGATATTGTGGTAATTCATTTAAATTTAGATTTGCAAATGAACTTTGTTGTCCTGTAGGTAATGGGCATTTATTATTTGAAAATTCATTGAGTTTGTTTATAAATTCATCTTCTATAGTTTGTGAAGATACAAAAATATGATTTTTGTCAAGAATAAGTGTTGGAATTAAATAATAATCTATATTATAGTTTTCTTTATATAATGTCATTGCTTGAATGTTGTCTTGTATACTGTGCACTTCATATTCAATAATTACTAAATTTGAATTTGTTTGAAGTTCACTATGTATAAGAGATTCCACGTCTGCACAATGTGGGCAACCCACTCCTTCAAAAAGAATAGCACAAACATAGTTATCTAATGGTTGTTGTGAAATTTCTTGAGAATAAAGATTTATAGAAAAAATTGAAAAAAATAATATAAATAAAAATAAAAAAATAATTTTTTTTTTAGATTCCATTTTTAATTTCCCACACTTGCTTTTTCTAGAAAGTTATCTAATTATATTTTATTTAATTATATTTTTTACTTATAATATTTATACACGATAAGTTTATAAATTAATTTTGATAACATAAATGCTTCAGAAAAATAATTATATTCTTCTCCTTGTGGTGCAAATTCTACAAGATCAACACCAATAACATTTTTTTGTTTAAAAATAATTTTTAAAAAATTGTTTAAAAGGTACCAATCAAGGCCACCTGGTTCTGGCGTGTTTGTGTTTTTCATAAATGCTGGATCAAAAACATCCACATCTATTGAAATATAAATATCATGGGGTAATTGCTTAAGTTTTTCTTGAAAAACATTTAGATTATTTTTTTCAAAAACATCTTTTGCATTAATTACAGAAACATTTTTTCCTTCTGGAGATTTAAGAAATTCTGCTTCTGAAACATCTTGTGATCTTACACCTACAATCAATAATTTATGATTTTTTGAAATTTCTCTTGAAACACAGGCATGTTGCCAGGTTTCTTTACCCCATGGCTCTCTTAAATCAGAATGTGCATCAAATGTAATTATTCCAAAATTTGTTTGTTTTTTTTCAAAACCTTGAACAACACCTGAAGTAATACTATGGTCTCCACCAATAATTACAGGAAACTTATTTATTTTTAAAAAGTTATAAACTAACTCAGAAATAACTTGTTTTGAAAATTCATAATCTTGGTCTGTAAGTTTAAAGATTTGTTCTGTATAGATTCCTTGTTCATATGGTTCTATATTATAATCAATATCAAAATATTCTAATTCATAAGATGCATTTAGAATAGCCAAAGGACCATTACTTGCACCAAACCCTCTACTAACAACACCTTCATATGCAATAGGTAAAATTACAACTTTTGATTTTTGTAAATTTGAAAATTGTTCAGGTAAATTCATAAATTTTATATTGTATAACATAATTTTTCTTTTATCATAATTTTTTTATATAATTATTCTTCAAATTTAATTTCTGGTTTTTCTAAATTAAACAGGTCTGTATAATAAATATAAGCCCCTGCATTTAAAAAAATTAATTGATCCCCAATTTTAGGCTCTTTTTCTTTTTTGAAATAAACTCTATATCTAAAAATATCTTCTGATGCTGGTGTACATCCTTTAATTATATAGGGTTGCCCTTTTTCTTCTAGATCTTCACCTTCAACCAAAAGTTTAATATGAGAGACAATTGTGTCCATTGAACAATTATAAACAGATGCATCTATGATAATAGTATTATCAACAACATTTTTTATGTGTGTAATAAGTTTTCCTGAAGGCCCAGCAATTGCTCTTCCTGGTTCAATAATTAATTTTATATTTTTTTGATGTAAAAATTGTTTTAAATCATTTATTTTTTCAAAAACATTTTGAATCATTTCTGCTTTTGTGTTTTTATAAGATACAGGTATACCTCCACCAATATCTACAAAATCAATATTTTTAAAAGTTTCTGAAGAAAGAGAATCTTCTAATTCACGAATCAATGACCATTCACTTAGGTTTTGTGTTTTTCTGTGAAAATGAATTCCTAGCTTTTGAATATTTTGATTTTGTTTTAATTTTGGAATTAATTCATTTATTTGGGAGCTATACATACCATAAACAAAATATCGTCCAGTATTTACTGTATATTCCTTTAATCTCATTCTTAAAAATAAATTTATTTTTTTGTTTGTTTCTGAAATATATTTCAAAAGAAAATTTAGATCATTGATGTTATCTACAATAAAGTTTGTAATTGGATACTTGAAAATTATCTCTAATTCTTGTTGATCTGGAGAATGAAGCATAAACAATATTTTTGTTTTATCTGAAATATATTGTAATTCATTTATATGATGTATAAGGAAATTTGAATCTGTTTCTTGTTCAAGAATGTTTGTAATGTATGGATTTGTTTTTACAGAATAGCATATAATATCAGAAACTTCTTTCAATAAATTATATTCCTGTAAAACTTTAGATTTACTAAATACAAATTTTGCCTTGGATATCATTTATATCATATGTTTATATATTGTAAAAATTAAATT
>Ga0116145_1004657_pt1 | contig 10844 bp, 10 predicted proteins | sample AD_JPNHG1_MetaG_FD_89747 | JGI IMG/M metagenome (GOLD analysis project Ga0116145, IMG submission 89747) | Active sludge microbial communities of municipal wastewater-treating anaerobic digesters from Japan - AD_JPNHG1_MetaG | ecosystem: Engineered > Bioreactor > Anaerobic > Digestate | place... | reverse complement strand
TTCTGGCTGTATTATCCTGCTGCACACACACTCCTAGGCCGCACGGCCATCAGCACCGAACCAGCGGGTACTAAGGCGAACGAACCATACCCTTAACAGTATACGCTTAGCCTCTGGCTCCGTCAAATCTGCGCACCGCCCTCACTCGATCATCACATCCGCGACCACGGGGAAGTGATCGGACGGATAAAGCTGGTTCTCTGAGTCGTCAAGCGTGGCATGGGAAAGAACGTGGATGCCGGCCGAAACGAAGATGTAGTCGATCGGCTGGCCTTCCGGACGCTCAACGTATTTGAAGCCGGAGAACGTCTTCACCGGCCCGGTATGAGGCGTCCGGGAGATGTCAAAGCTGTCGCGCAGGTTGGCGGTGGCGATTGCGTAAGGTCCGCCTGCTGCATGCGGATCTTTCGGCCCGGCGCGATTGAAGTCCGCCTGCACGGCCGCCACATCGACGGGACGCTTTTCAGGTGTCGCATTCATATCACCGGTCAAGAACACCGGCCTGCCCTGCGCATAGCGCGCCATGCGCTCTAGAATCAGCTTCATGCCGTTACGCCGCGCATCCTTGCTGACATGGTCGAGATGGGTGTTGAAGGCCACAAAGGTCTTGCCGGTTTTCAGATCCTTCATGTCGGCCCACGTGCAGACGCGCGGACAAGCCGTCTTCCACGATCTTGATCCGGGCGCCTCGGGCGTCTCGGAGAGCCAGAAGGTACCGCTCTTTCTTACTTCGAAGCGGTTCTTTTTGTAGAAGATGCACGAAAACTCTCCGCGCCGTTTGCCATCATCGCGACCGACTCCGACGTACGTCCACGATGCACCCAAACGGGCCAACATATCGTCGATCTGATTGGCCTGCGCTTCCTGCAAACCGACCAGATCAAACCCTCGCTTGGTGATCAGCGCGCACACGCGGTCCACACGGCAAGTCCAAGAGTTCGGCGGCCTGTCCGCCGGTCTCTCCACGCTGGCGCCGGCCAGCCGGATGTTGAACGTCGCGATACGGAACGGCTCCGTTTGCACTGCCGCCTTCGGCGCGAGCGGTGCATAAAGCCCTGTCGTTCCTGTGGCGCGCGCGGCGTATTTCTGCCAGAGCGCCGCATCATGCAGCACGGGCATGAAGACACCGCCCACCACCGAACGCGCGCGGAAATGGCAGTGCTTGGCACTGTCCGTCTGGTACCAGTCGCTGAACGGAACGCGATCCGGCGTTTCGTTCAGAAAAGCATAGAGCGGCGCGATCAGCGCATCGAAACCTTCCCGCCGGCCGGTCAGCATCGCGGCCCAGACCTGCCAGTCGGCCTTGGTCCAGAGCTTGCGGCTGTCGAGCGGCAAACCATACTTCTGCAGCGCCGTGCGGTAGAAAGCCGTTTCGGTTTGCGCCACTTCCGCCGGAAACAGATTGAAGCCCAGCAGCCGGTCCCAGACCAGATTGTACTTCATCGACCAAGTGTCCGGCTGATCAAAGGCCAGCCGGTACGCGCCGCCACGGCCCCCTCCAGCCGCCTTGATCCACTTCGGCACCATCGTCTTGGTCAGTTCCGTGAAACGCTCAGCCGTGGCGGTGTCCCCGTTGAGCGCCGCCATCTTGCCATAACACGCCAGCCCCATGATCGCTTTGATCGAGAGGTTGGCGTTGTGCGCCAGATGCCCGGCGAAATCATCGGTGCAAAGCTGGTTATCGGGATCAAATCCCTTGGTCGCCAGATACTCGGCCCAGCGCGTGACGGTCGGCCACCACTGCGCGGCAAAGGCGGCACTGTTCTCAAGGTGCGAGAGCACGCCAAGGCAGATCAGCATGTTGCCGCACTCTTCGACCGGCATCTGATTCTTCTCGCTCTGCTCGCCGCCACCGTAACGCTGGCCGTTGCCCAGCGGATATTGACCGATATCGTGCGGCGCGAAGTCAAACGGCCAGCGCGCGTCCGAGGCGTAGAGCAGGATCGGGGCAAGCGTGGCGCGCACCAGCGTGGGGCTCAGCAATGCAAGGTGCGGTAGTTGCGGATAGAAAACATCAACCGTCCCCATGCAGCCGTTACTGGCGTTCTCCTTTGAAAAGTAGAGCGGCTGGCCGTTCGGATCGGCAACCAGCTTGCAGGCGGCGAACGACTGACGGTAAGCCAGTGCCGCCAGGGCGGCATACTTCTCGCCGCCGATGCGCGTGAGATCGGCCATCAGTTCCGCATCGAAAGCCGCCATGCGCGTGTCAAGTGCCGCGTAGTCACGTTCCGCCGCCGCCAGCATCTCAGTGAACGCCAGCCCGTGCCGCCGCCACCACGCTTTGAGCGGACGGTTGAAGAACATCACCGAATCGACATCGTCATACGCCAGCAACAGATGGGTCTCGGCTGTCGCCGTCGCACCGAAGTCACGCGTGAACACCAGCGCCGGATGCGTTTCGCGCGCAGCGATGCGCCCGCCCGCAGGCGCGGCGAGCCAGAAGTATCCCCAATCGATCCGGATGCGGTCGCCCGAACGCCCCAGCACCGGCTGGGTGTCGCGCCCCATGCTCCGGGCATCGAGCCCGTCAATCTGCGCCTCGCCAAAGACGACACGCTGGGTATCGTCGCCCACCGCGATGGCGGCCGCCACATCGACCTCGAACTGAAACGCGCGCGGCTGTCCGTCACGCGCCTTCGCCTTGAGCGTAACATACGTGACCGGACGCGAAAAGACATCCAGGTTATCCGTCAGCAGCGGCGTGGCGAACACCAGTTCCGCATCGACCGCGCCATCCGAAAAGGTAGCGACCGTACGCAGCGGCCAGACCGTGACACCGGTCTGCGGCAACGCAGGCGCGTCAGCAGGTTCGGTGCCCAAAAGACGATACGCCTTGCCGTCCACACGCAACACAGCATTGATCGGCTGTCGCGCACCCGACCAGTGCTCCGTCGGCGCGTCGGTCAGCTTATTCGCCGGCGACCAGACCGAAAAGAACGGGTCCACCGTCACCAGCGGCACGGACGGCGGTCGCAACGTCTGCGCCCCAACCACCAACACGATCCCCATCCATGCCGCAAAACAGCGCAACACCCTTCGAGTCATGACATCGATCCTTCCTTTGATTTCACCAACCGGCCGCCGCCGTCTTCTCCCGTCTATCAACGGTCAACGGACGCACGACTCCTCCGGTATTAAAATCAGAGCCTAGTTTGGCATGCAGCCGAGATATCGGCAAGGAGAAGTTCGTTAGTTCATGGTTCATTAGTGCATGAGTGCATGAGTGTCACGCCATCGAAATCGGGATCGCTATCGAAATCGGGATCGATTATTGCGACCACTCAGTGGCTCGCAATCTTGAGAGTAAAAACACCGCTCGGTTGTTTCACGCGAAGGCGCGAAGACGCGAAGGTTGGAGGGCGAGTGTCCTCACGAGCCGTTGGGGCGCGGCACTGGAGTGTCCTCACGAGCCGCGCCACTTGAAAGTTGAGCGTTTTTTCCGCGCACTGCGCGGAGCCTAGCGGCGTGAAACGCCGCCGGGCAAGCAGACGCTTGCCCCTTCTCCCGGCGCTTTGCAAGCCCGATGCCAAGAGCCGGAGGGCTACTGCCGGGTGGCACGCAAAAATGGTGCTATTGTCCGGGTGCAAAACAGAACACCTTTTTGTCCTTCATAAGTGAAACTGTGACCGAACAATGGGCACCGATGCGCAACGAACTTGAGTCGAAAAACACGGAAACCGAACGGTTGGTGTGCGAAACAACCTCAACACCGAAATCATCGTAAAAGCTATGTGTTTGCAAATAGGCGAACAGGGCTGCGGAGCCGATATACTCCGTGCCAGTACTCTTTCCCTCATTCTCGAACCGCCTTAACTCTTTCACCCTCATACTGTTTCCACAGAAATCATCTTTAGAAAAAAACGCTTCAGCCATCACCCCCACCCGGTCCGATATTGAGACCTTGCTTCGTCCATCTTTTTGATGAACATAACTGACACGGAACTTACAAGGCAACGATCTTTGCGCTGAAAAGTAATTCAGCGCCAAAATTATCTGTTCCACCTTTTCTGGATTCCCCATATTTTTTGAGTTAGCCTTGCAATAGCTGCTTTCAAATCCGATACAACAAGCGACAACAGAACCCAATAAAATGACGGGGATAAGCCTAACATTCATACTGCCACCTATCTCTTTCCATTAATGACTGCGTTTTTTGTCTTTTCCCTTGCTTCGATAAGAATTCGGGCAAGCCTCCCTATCCCTGTTAGTACGCAAAAGAAAGACGCTATTCCCACCAACAGACTGAAAACGTCCCAAACCCAAACGTTTGTCATATAGTCAAACAGTGTTCCTGTTTCTCCGCCAACAAAAGCGAGATCCTTCGTATTCAGCCATCCCGCTTTCGCCAATTCATTTCGCAGATGAAAAAAGCCAAGAGAGACCAATGGCGGCACAAAAATCAGTGAAATTGACGTGCTTTTTTTCCAAAACATCGTATCTTCCCGTCACATGATTACGATCAGAAGATGTTGTTTGCAACACTGCTTCTCCAATCGGATCCCGATCAACCCCACCACTCAACTACTCCCAGTTTTTAGTGTGCCTCATACTTTTTGAGCTTTTTAAAGCCTCCGAAATTTCTCTAACAAAAGTCTCGCTCTGATATGTGCGGTTTGATGTGGTTTTGCCCTCATCCGAGGGGTTAAACAAATAAAAATCCGTACCTTTTCGATAGCCGGATTCTTGTGCCACCACTGTGAACTTGTAGTCAACAATATGAGAAATCGCAAGGACATTAGATGAAGCGTCTACGAAAACTTGATAAGAAAGCACGCCGGAAAATGGATAGCCCGTATCATCCGTTGTTTCACTGTTTATTTCTTTGTAGAGGCGATTTACTGTTTCGCGGTTGGTAATTACCGTCAAGGGGATTAAACGGCTCTCTCCGAATGGCTCAATCTCATCGCAAACGACAACAAGCGAGACGCGCTTGGTTGGGTCTCCACCCCGAGAGAAAGGTGCTCCTTGCTCAGCTAAAACAATTTGTTTGAATACGCAAAGGCACAACAATAATTTTGGGGCAATCCTTAACATCGAGGTATACTCCTCTTTTTTCCGCAATACGGGCGCAGTCGACCGATACAAGGCTTTGTCGGTTTTCAACCGCACCGCCATCCTTCCGGTGGCACCTCGGTTGCCTTACCATGACAGCACATTACCACACCGCGAAACCGTTCCGCAACCCTCGAATGTCTATGCCAAATTACGCCCCGCAACCCGCTTTGTTGACCATCTTTTGTTAAACAACTTGCTGTCATACGGTTGCGTCCGATTGAAGTCGCATCTAATTGAAAAGTATCAATTGAAAAGTGCGGCTGATGATGTTAAGGTGGCCCCATCTGTCTGAGTTGGACTGTTTGGGTCTGTGTGTCTGGAGAACAGACGGCGATTACTGACTGTGGTCACGCGATCTGAACAGTGGCGGCGTTTGATCCCAAGGTCTATGGGGTCTGAGGATGGCCGTTGATGTGGGCTACGCTATGGATGATATCGCTCAAGTGTTGCTTCCTAAATTTAAAAAGGAGGCCTTAAAGGAAGGATTCAGAGTTTTTGTTCTGGGACCCTCTTGTCGTTCAGACGAGGATGTCCCACAACCAAAAAATGTGATTAATACCGATGGAGACATTGTACCTCATGCAAAATACCTACGCGCTCGCATCAAGAGGGAGCTAGAGCATCGCGGTTTTACCGTTGACTTTGGCGAGACGTATGGGATCTTGGAGGCGTGGCGAACGGCCCATGAGGGGGGGAACCTTGCTTCGTTTGAGATGGATCATGCGGAGGATCACTGTAGAGCCATCGTCATTATTCCCGCGAGTGTGGGCTCAATTTGTGAACTCGCTTTGTTTGCGCCAGAAAGGCATTTGTCTGAAAAGACGGTGGCCATTATTCACAAGAAATACGAGAACGACAAGAGTTTTTTCGTCGATGGAATTGTCAAATTGCTTGATGATGAAAAAGGTAAAGTGAGATTTGTTGATTATGGAGAACATGACAAATGCGTTGAAGCCGCTTTGAAGTTTGTAAACTCTGAATGGGAGAGTTTCTATCGACGATTTAGGGAGTATCTTAGGGCTAAACAATGGGAGCAGAATAATGCAAAGATTATCGAGGCAGGACAGCCAGAAGTTGGAACCATCTGAGATTTTATTGTTGGTTACTGCGCAAATCGAGCAACCGGTCAAGAAGGGCGTGATTCGTACGCTCTTGGCGAAGAGCCCTTACTTTGGTCTGGTTTCCGAGTCGGATTTCAACAGAGCTTTCAACAAACTTGAGCATGCTCAGTATTTGTGGCGGACCGCTGACAACTCTTATGTTGTTACCCCCAAGGCAGAGCCCCTAATTCGGACTGCGCTCAAACACAAGCAACGGGATAAGATTAGGCTTTTAACGTTGAACAAAAGAAGGTATAAATGATGTCGAGAAATGGGTACATGGACTCTTTGAGTCCCCGGGTGAACAGACGGGTTTTGTTGGCGTTTCGCCATCACTTCATTTGTTCTGGACAAGTAAGCGCTGCGGATGGCCTTTGGAGCCTCCGCAGCCTTGCGGAGGCTCCAAAGGCCATCCGCAGCAAGGTAAGGTTTTCCCCTTAGCATGAACGTGTACCCATTTCTCTTTCCTTTTCTGACACAAGAACGTTGGATGACCTATTGCCAACATTGCTTGGGTTGGACAGAGGACGATTGCATAATAGCGCAGGGGCACCTATCTCGTAACAGGATACCCCTAATTAGAGGCAATGAAATTGCTTTCTATTTAGGCGTTTCCTTGGAGTTGGTTGATGAATTAGCAAAGTGTCCAGAGGCCTACTATCGGCGGTTTTCTGTCAAGAAAAGAGCCGGTGGTGAGCGCATTATTACCGCTCCAAGGGTTTTTCTTAAAACAATACAGCGCTATATTCTAGACTGTATTTTGGCACCCGTAGACGTACATGATGCGGCTGTTGGGTTTGTGAGAGGAAGAAGTCCAAGGCATGGAGCTTTGCGACACGTGGGGCGTCGCTTCTTGTGGAATATCGACCTTAAAGACTTCTTCCCTTCCATTAACAAAACCCAAGTAGAGAATGTGTTCGCTTCTCTTGGTTATCCGTCACAGGCAGTGCAGGTCTTGAGCGGTCTGTGTTGCTTAAATGGTAGTCTGCCACAGGGAGCACCTACTAGCCCTGCGATTGCGAACTTGGTCTTTCGCGAATGTGACATGAAAATTGCGGCGATCTGTGCTTCCCAAAATGTTGTTTACACCCGATATGCCGACGATTTGAGCTTCTCATGCGATACGCCTGTCACACTAGAATTCAGGAGTGACGTTGAGGCATTGGTGGAAAGTAGAGGTTTCAGGTTGAACAGAGGAAAGACTCGATTGATGGGGCCCAAATGTAGAAGGGAAGTCACTGGACTCACTGTTAATGAAAAGGTGAGCGTGCCTCGGAAGAAGAGACGTGAAGTCCGCGCGTTGTTTCACAAACTAGGCAATAGTCCTTTAACCTCTGGTGAAATGCAGCGTCTGCGTGGCAAGGCAACGTGGATTTCAATGTATCATCCTGATGAAGGGCAGCGTTATTTAGCTCAACTGAGCAGAATTGAGATTCAGGACGAGCCCCAGAATCAATGAATCGATGTGACGTCAATTTTTGCACATTGCACGTCAGGCCGTTCCTTTCGCGTGGTTCACCTTGAACTCTCGCTCCAATTTCCGCTTGAGTCTTGAGACCCTCCCCATGCGTACTACCGCCTTGGCAACGTCTATTTGTCAAATGGTAGACGATTACGATCCTTTTACCTAGTTTAGTTTCAATCAATGTAAAACCCTCTTCTTTTGGCATGCGTCGTCTTCTGTGATCTCGACGCGCAGGTAGACGAGGCCGTTGTTGAGGATCAGGGCGTCGCCGCTGACGCCGGGGCACTACCGTTGAAGTCGAGGTAGGGCGGGTTGATGTTGAACGCCCTGTCGAAGGGTATAGGGATCGTAGTTTGTCATTAGACAAGTAGCCTTATTACCTCTTACCTCTTACTTATTACCTCGTTCACCAATCGATACTCGGTGCTGCGTCCGCCGGATGGGCCGCGGACGAGAACGCCGCAGGCGATGAGCGCGTTGATGTCGCGCAAGGCGGTATCGGTGGAGCAGGCGTTCATCTTGGCGTATTTGGAAGCGGTGAAGGGACCTTCGAAGCCGTCGAGCAGGCGGCTGACGGCCTTACGCTGACGCGGATTGGCAGGCAGAGCGTTAAGGATCTCCATGAGACGCGCCTTGTGCAGCACGGTGGCGAGGGTGGTTTCGGCACGATCCAGTACCCGCGCCAAACACCCGATGAACCACCGCAGCCACGGGGTAACGTCCAGCCCGCCGCGCTGGCTTTTTTCCAGCATGTCGTAGTAGTCGCGCCGTTCGGTTTCGATCTGCGCGGACATGCTGTAGAAGCGCTGCGGACTGCCGTCGGAACGGACCAGCGCCATCTCTGCGACCGCGCGCGCGAGACGCCCATTGCCGTCGTCGAACGGATGGATCGTGACAAAGCGGAAGTGCGCCAGCCCCGCGTGCAGGATGGGATCGGTGACGGGGGGCGCATCGAACCACGTCAAGAAATCGCGCATTTCTTGAGGGACACGCCGTGCGTCGGGGGCTTCGAAATGCACGGTCTCCCGCCCCATCGGCCCGGAAACCACCCGCATGGGCGCGGTGCCGGGTTTACGCCACGCTCCGACCGTGATGCGCCCGAATGCGTTGCGGCCTGTCGGGAACAATGCGGCATGCCAGCCGAAAAGCCGTTCGGTCGTGAGCGGCTTCATGAAATTGCGCGTGGCATCCAACATCAATTCGGCGAGGCCGTCAATCCTGTCAGTGGAAGGCACGATGCCGCCGATATCGAGTCCCAGACGACGGGCCAGCGAAGAGCGTACCTGACGATCATCCAGCCGTTCACCTTCAATGGCTGATGAACGAACCAGTTCCTCAGTCAGCACGGTCAATTCGGCCTCGCCATCCAGCGGGAAGCCCAATGTGGCCATCCGCCCCAACAGCCGGCCTTGCTCAAAACGGACAGCGGCAAGGGGCTCCGCCAAAGCGGCGGCGTCCCAGCGCAACCCAGGCCAGCCTTTCAGCAGGTGGATGTACGTTTTTTTCATGGCGACAGTTTAGCAAACGGAAGCGGTAGCGTCCACCATTCGCCGCATAAAATGCGGTGATTAGTGCGGCATTCACCGCATGAGCCAAAAGAGGGACAAAGTGGCGGCATGGCCGCCGCCGGGCAAGTAACACTTGCCCCTCCCGGCGCTTCGCGGGGAAAACTCAATCGTTAGAGGCCCATGCTGCAGGCGTGGCACGGGCATCTTGCCAATGTTTCATGCAGTTAGCGCTTTGCAACACTTATCAGAGGTGCCTCTTGGTGTTACCTTGGCGTTTTCCTTGGCGGTTAGCTCAAGTGGCTCGCAGGAAGCCGATACCGTTGTTGACCCGGCGAGCGGTGCCGTGGTATCATCCGAACCGATATGAATTGTTAATCGGGCGATTTATTGAGGAGGAATGGATTGATGAAGAGACGCGATTTTCTGACGTCTTCGGCGGTAGCCGGGGCTGCTGCAATGTGCAGTGCGCCACGTACCGCTGCGGCTCAGGCGAGTGGAGGCAGCGGAATGCCAAAGTTGACGCCGCCGGAAAAACCGGCCGAATTGAACCTGTGCCTGCAATGGGGAGCGATCCCGGGCGGCGAGATGAAAGAGAAGCTGGACTTCCTTGAGGCGAACGGCTTCTCGGCGGTCGAGATTCCTTCGGGCGACTGGCCGATCAAGAATTGTGACGCATTGCTTGATGCGATGAAGGGGCGCAAGCTGTTCATCGCCACAGCCTGTGGACCGAGCAATTTTGCGTATGCGGAGCCGGAGAAGCGTGAAGCCGAAGTGCAGAAGTTCCTGCCGGTGATCGAGGCACTCGGCAAGATGAAGTCGGTGGGCTTGATCATCTGCCCGGCGCGCGGCAAGCTGAGCGAGCCGGGGTGGTTGACCGCCAAGGAATTGCGCAAGGATTTTGTCGAGAACACCGGCAAGCGGCTGGCGGAACACGCGCACAAGCACGGCACGTCGATCGTGCTGGAGCCGCTACGGCGCAACGAAACCCCCTTCCTGCGGCAGGTGGCGGACGGCGCGCGTATCGCGGCGGATATCGGTCCGGGCGCAACGGTCATGGGCGATTTCTGGCACATGGAACTGGAAGAAACCAGCTTCATGGGCGCCTTTATCAGCGGCGGCAAACTGTTGACGCATGTGCATATCGCGGGGTTGAAAGAGCGTATCATCCCCGGCGTGCACCGCGATGCCGACAACTATGTGGACGGCTTCAAGGGACTCAAACTCATCGGCTACCGCGGCGCGGTCAGCTTTGAGGGCGGCTGGCCCAAGAATCCTGAGGATCCCAAGAAGGGGCTGCCGCAGGAGGAGAGAATCCGGTTGATCCGCAACATGGTCACGTTGCTGCGCGAGCAGTGGGCGATGGCGTGAGGAAGTTTGTTAGTTAATTAGTGCATTAGTGCATTAGTGAGTTAGTAGGAGAGAGAGAGATGCAAAACCGTAGAGAGTTCATTAAGAGTTCAGGTGTGTTCGCGGCGATGATGGCGGCGGCACCGACCATTTCAATCGCGCAGAATGCGCCGCGCGTGTTCAAAGTCGGCATGATCGGCGCGGGTGGACGCTGTTCGGGGGCGATGGCGCAGATCATCGAGGCGGCCAAGAGCCTCGGCCATGACGCCAAACTGGTGGCCGTCTGTGACTTCTTTGAAGATCGCGCCAAGAACGCCGCGAAGAAGTTCGGTTGCGACGAGAAGAACGCCTTCTGGGATGCGAACAGCT
>Ga0116145_1004647_pt1 | contig 10859 bp, 10 predicted proteins | sample AD_JPNHG1_MetaG_FD_89747 | JGI IMG/M metagenome (GOLD analysis project Ga0116145, IMG submission 89747) | Active sludge microbial communities of municipal wastewater-treating anaerobic digesters from Japan - AD_JPNHG1_MetaG | ecosystem: Engineered > Bioreactor > Anaerobic > Digestate | place... | reverse complement strand
TGGTATGAAATTCAGGATACAGTAGATTATTATCGAGAATTTGAAAAGCCTAAAATTTTGTATCCCGTTATTGCAAAGGAGTCAAGATTTGCTTTTGATACTGCTGGATTTCACATTAATGACAAAGGATTCTTCATTCCTCTTTCAGATTATTACCTACTCGCAATTCTAAATTCAAAAGTCACCTGGTTCATTCTAAAACGAATTTGCTCTGTTTTAGGGGATCAGGAAAGTGGAGGAAGATTAGAATTACGTTCGGTATTTTTAGTGAATCTCCCCATTCGAAACATCACTGAAATAACACCCCTTGAACAACTTTCTCTTCTTACTGAAGAGGCGAAGTCACTCTATTCTTCTTTCATTCAGGGATTTGATAGTGGACCAATACTCCAATTCATCGATAATAGACTGAATGTCTATCCTAAACAAGCGGATGTCGTCAGAGATCTTTTGGCATATCTTGCAGAACAAATGACAACACTGAATGGTAGTAAAAATAATGAGATTCAAACATTGCTACAATTTATCGAAGAAGAGACCGGATCTCACGTCGAAGAAATGTCAAATAAAACGAAAATCAAAGAATATTACGCCTACGACTTCTCAGTGTTCATCGATATTCTCAATAAAAACAAGAGGTTGATGAGAGCAGGATACAACCCGAAAAGCCCTCAGACATATCGACTATTGAAACAATGGTTCGATGATTCCTGCAGTCGATTGCATCCTTTGCTGGCGAGAATTGATGCGACGGATTCACTGATTGATGATATTGTTTATCGGTTGTACGATCTCACTGAAGAGGAAATTAGAGTAATTGGGGGAACAAGCACCAACGATGAATAATTTTATCTAAAAGAACTCCTTTGAGATGGTCAATGTCCGATGATAAGAATTTGATTAATTCAAGTCTGCAAAATATTGATAATCTGATTAATGAAGGTAAATTTCGGGATGCACATACCGAGCTTTTTTCATTGAATGTAAAATATCCTCAAAATAAATTGATTCAGTTTGCAAAAGTTGGATTATTAATTGATATAGGGTTTGGTTTACGGAAACAACGAATAATTAAGCAAGGTTTAAAAACTGGTAAAATTCTTCTTAAGGACGAATCATGCAAAAGGAATTTCCCAACTATTTCGTTTAATATGGCAAACGGCTTCTATTCGCTTTATGTTCTAGAGTCAAAAAGTAGTCACATCTCAATTAAGTCATACGACAATCAACACCTTCAAAATTCTAAAAAATATTTTAGAGATGCAATTTCTTCAATGAATAAATTAGATTTCCAAACAAAATTAAAAACTCTGACAAATTATGCGAATCTTTTAGACACACTAAACCGGGGGATTGAAGCCATGAATGCATATGATAAATGCTTGGCTTTGAAACCGGAATTTCCAATGGCTTTGGGAAATAAAGCCCTGCAACTCATGAATTTTGCGAGGATATCTGGTGAATATCAAGCTGCTATATTCATCACTGCATATCAAATGCTTACAAAGGCAATTGACCAAAATTCACTTATTGAATATGGGGGCCTGGGGGCTAAAAAGACCTTTAAAACCGTTATAGAAGATATTGAAAAACAATTTGATGACAGAGCTGTTCTATCTAAACCGATTGGTCATAAAATTCTGAACTTCTCAGATATTCCAAAATTTGAAGGATCTTACCTTAAATTTTGTATAAAAGAGAACTTGTTTTTAAATTTTCATATCCATGAACCTCGCTGTCAGGCTGCACTCAAGGATTCCGTTTTTATTAGTCTCATTGTAGCCTCAGAGAATGAGGAGAATGCAAGAAATCTATTCAATTTCATAAATCATTTGAAGGAAGACTATGCCGTCGCAAGAATGACCCTATTCCTTGGTAAATATAAAAACAAATCATTCGATGATATTAGTTTAAAGACGAAATATGTAAACACATACGATTACATCGGATTCAATCTATATCTCGGTTTAATTAAAAATTTCTTCAAACAGTCTTTTGATATCCTCGATAAAATTGCGAATTTTATAAATCTTTATTCTGGCCTAGGATTGGATGAAAATAAGGTAAAATTTTACGCCACAACAAAAGAGGGTTGTATATGGAAAGAGGAGGGACAAATTAGAGCGCAATTTATCGATATTGACAACAAGAGCTTTTTTGCCCTCTATGATATTTTTCTTGATTTCATCTCTCAAGAATATCTAGAATTCATTCAAATCAGAAATGCGATCACACATAGAAAATTGTTGGTATACCATTCAAATTTAGAGAATACAAAATTTAATGCAGCAACTTGTGAAATTGGATTGTTAACCCTAGAAGAGAAAGCAGCAGAGATTTTACACATAATTGAAGCCGCAATTATTTATTTAATCAATTTTGTTGAGATAGAAGAGCGAAAAAAAATTGGAAATCGTAAGGATATACCTCCCGTCTATTTTAATTCAGATCAGTTTTTACCTGAATAAATGTCTTTGACACCCCACCATTTTCATTCAACAATTTCCACTCCCCCGCCCTTGCATCGCGCCGGGGGATAGGCAAGTATCCCCCTCTCTCGCACCCTCGGGCCGGGCTCCTCCTCTCCCAAGAGAGAGGCAGTGAACAGGATACCTCCCCTTCGGGCGCTTACCCGTAACAATACTATGAGAGACACGGAATCCCAACCAGCAGCGACGAGCGGGCCGTGCAATGGTCCGCGAGGAGCGGGCAGGGCAGCCGGTGATAAGGAGCCTGCGACGAAATCACGGGCGTCCACGTATCACCCATCAAGAAAGGGAGACGGTACGAGCGGAACGGACCGGAGGGAGTGGAGACGAGCACGGTCGACCATCAGCAACTTCAGTGAACCTAGGACCAGCATAGCGGAAGCCGCCACCGAACGCAGTGAGGGCGTCGCCGGAGCGGAGCGATAGTAGGCCCTCGGTCAACCTCCAGCAGGGTGAGCCCTCGATACGAGCAAAGCGAGTCGTGGGCGATACCCGGATGGCCAAAATCGATTGCGCATAATATACACAATATATACATAATAGGTAATTTCTAATCACTTTCGCGCTGCATGGCGGCAGTATATCATCTCTCTCGTCGATGACTATGTGGTGAGAAACACCATGCGTTACAACAATCCAACCTTTGAACACATCGGCAGCGTGAAGAACGCCGAGGGTGTGCTCCGCATCGACATCAAGACCCGCCAGTGCGTCATCGCAAAGTGTGACGTACATCGCCTCATCGAAAGGTGGCCGGTCAGCATCTACGATATCGCCGAGGTCATCAGCACCTGTGGACAGCCGGAAGCAATTGGCCAGGCCTGGATCTCGCGGTCCGGAAAGGCGGTCATGTTCCGCATCAATGGCTTCGAATACGTGGCCCCATTGTCGCAGGTGAAGGGCATCCTTTCTGGCGAAAAGAAATATGCCCACCTCGCCATGATGGTCGAACAGCCCGAGTCAGGATGCCCTGCAGGTGCAGCAGCCCCGGCAGGAGTCGCGGGGGTCTCGGCATGAGCTCACAGGTCCTTGTCCAGAGCCAGGAACGCCAGCCAATTGTGGTGGTGTTCACCTCCCACAACCTCGAATGGCTGGAGGCGATGCGGAAAGAGTTCAACCGGAGGTTTGACAACGACCTGACCCTTGAGCAGATCCTCGAGGGTGCTATCATCAACGAGATCTGGAAGCTCTCCCGCGAGATGTACATGAGCGAGGACCAGACCTTTAAGATCGGAATAGAGGGGGACCTGTGATTATGACTATTACCTCCCCTTTCGTCAATGACGAGATTATTTTCGCATACACCCGGGCCGATGCCATAAGTGATGGGGTCCTGATCGAACTATCGGACCAGATAATCCGCGAGGCAGGGATCAAGGTAAAGGTCGCAGTGACCCGTCCGATATGGGATGATTACCTGATGCCGTCATACCTGGATGAGCTTCCCGGCCAGAGCGTAGAAGGGAGGACCTGGGACCTGCTCTGGATGTTTGGATGTGCAGCGATGAGGAGCAGGCATGCCAGCACAATACAGTTCCGGGTTCTATTCGTAACCATGAAAGAATCGGGATCAATTATCACCGAGGACGTGCTACTGAAGGCAGTATGTGGGCCCGGTGATGAGGGCGAGCCGGTGATTACCATTATGCTCCCCTGGGAGGACTAGAACGATGGAAGAAGTAATCGTGAAAAAGATCATCGAAGGACCAGCGTTCCAGGACAGCATCGAGATCGGGACGCCGGGAAAGGGCGGGGCAATAAAGGTCTACGGCGACTTCAGCCAGCCCAATGAGTTTGAAAAGAGGATCCGGGACGCGGTCCGCCTGCGGAGGATGACTGCGGATCTTATGGAGGGGCAATGACCACCCCAAAATTTTACACGACAGAAGAAGTTGCGGAGATGCTAAAGCTAAACGTCCGGACCATCCGGGCGATGATCAACCAGAAACGACTGCGGGCCGTGAAGATCGGAAATGAATACCGCGTCACTGACGACCACCTGCGCCAGTTCATCGACGACTACCAGACCTGAACACCGGGGAGATCTCCGGTCCGAAACACCATGCGTTACTAAAGTTATTCAGACCGGCCGCGGCCCCGGCTGAATAGTACATAGCCGACCACTCATATTTCTGTTCTGGTATCCCCCAGCAGATCCCGCCACCGCCTCCCACCTGCCGGCCCGCGACAGCTCGCCCCAGCGAGCCGTAACCGAGGCCGTCTTCCCACCCATTCGGTATTCCGGGCTCTCTGTCCGCTCGTCACCCCTCGACTTCAGGCTGATGCCTTCAGTAACCGGGGGCTCCTCGCTGGTCCCCGGTTCTCAGGAGATTGCTGACGGTCGACCGTGCTCGACTCCACTCCCTCCGGTCCGTTCCGCTCGCACCGTCTCCCTGGTCTCTCTTCCTGCATTGTTGGTATTGAGGACGCCCGTGATTTCGTCGCAAGCTCCTCATCACCGGCTGCACCATCCCGCTCCTCACGGACCGTTCCACGGACCGCTCGTCACTGTTACATGAGACACTGTGATACTCCTCAGAATGCCCCAGAGAGGGTCATGGCCCGAAGGGCTCTCTTCATGATAACTGCCTCTCCCTTGGGAGAGGAGGAGGCCGTCCCTTATGGCGAGGAGCGAAGGGGGTAGCAGTGCCCCCCTGGAAGCGACGAGAGGCCGGGGCAGTGGGTGGCCGCTGCGGCCCGAGCGAGCGCCGGTTACGACACGCATCAGCGAGTCGTCGTGCGGTCGCGAGTCACTGAGCGTTAACGTATGTACGATACACAGCGACAAGCATTATGCGAAGCATGGTGTGAGGAGCGGGAGTGAGCAGCTGCCGGTAAGGAATGAAATGACAAAACCGGGAGCGTCATCATTCATAAACAACCTTAAGAGAACAGGACCGGTATGTGAGCGGAGCGAAATGAAGGAGCACCGGACGAGAGGAGGAGCGGACGGAATGGAGTGGAGACGAACATTCCGGGCCGTCGCATTTTTTAAAACCCCCTGATCTTTATAACCACCTTTTTTAGGATCTTTATCTAATGATGCACAGTATGCGAAGAGCATGGCATCGGTCTGTGCAAAGTCCCGGATGCTGTGTCCCTCACCAGAACTCCTGAGGTACGTCAGATGCAACCCTCCATTGAATATATCCTCCTCGTTATTGCCGTACTCATCATCGTGAGTATCCTCGCCAACAAAGTGTCCGGGAGGCTCGGCGTCCCGGCACTCCTGATCTTTCTCCTGGTGGGGATGCTTGCCGGATCAGAGGGTCCTGGAGGTATCTACTTTGATGATCCCTGGGTCGCTCAGGCGGTTGGTGTCATTGCCCTCACGTTCATCCTTTTCTCAGGAGGCCTCGATACCCGCTGGTCTGAGGTCCGGCCGGTACTCCCCCAGGCAGCAGTCCTTTCAACCCTGGGTGTCCTGCTCACGGCTCTTCTCATGGCTGGTATTGCGATTGTCGTGTTTGGGGTCTCACTACTTGAAGGATTTCTCTTGGGGGCCGTCGTATCATCAACCGATGCTGCAGCGGTCTTCTCCATCTTGCGGACGAAGAGGGCAAGCCTGAAAGGAATTCTCCGGCCGCTGCTCGAACTTGAGTCCGCGAGTAATGATCCGATGGCGGTCTTTCTTACCATCGGAGCAATCACCCTCCTCCTGAATCCGGGCTTATCCCCACTCATCATAATCCCGCTTTTCATCCAGCAGATGGCGGTTGGAGGTCTTATCGGGTATGGTATGGGCAAGGCGATGGTCTACCTCATCAACCGGCTCAAGCTCGAGTTTGAAGGTCTCTATCCGGTGCTTACCCTTGCTCTTGTCATGATGACCTATGGGGTGACCGCATCACTGGGAGGGAGCGGATTCCTTGCAGCGTATATAGCAGGGTTGGTCCTCGGCAACAGCATGTTTATCCATAAAAATAGCCTGATGAGATTTCACGAGGGGATTGCCTGGCTGATGCAGATCGCGATGTTCCTCACCCTGGGTCTGCTGGTATTTCCCTCCCAGCTCGTAGCCATTGCCGGAGTTGGGATATTATTCTCACTATTCCTCATATTCATCGCACGACCTGTCGCCGTCTTCATCTCCCTATCTCCTTGGAAGATGGCGCTTCGGGATAAGGTCATGGTATCCTGGGTTGGATTGCGGGGAGCGGTGCCCATTGTGCTTGCAACATTTCCACTTATTGCCGGTATTCAGCATGCAGAGATCATCTTCAACGTCGTTTTCTTCATTGTTGTCACATCCGCTCTCCTGCATGGCACATCGATTCCTTTTGTTGCACGCCACCTTGGAGTATCAGATCCAATGCAGGAGACCTCCCGGCTGGCAATGAGCCTAGGGGATGGGTATGAGTCGGGGAATGACCTGATCGAGTTGACAATATCGGGTCAGGCCGGGGTTGTAGGCAAGCAGATTGTGGATATCGGCCTGCCTCCCGGGACACTCATCATCATGATCGAAAAAGGAGGAAATCGTTACGTGCCGTGTGGCAGCACAGTGCTGGAAGAAGGTGATCACTTGCTCATACTTACGAATCAGCTGCAATCGGACAAGGTTCGCTCGATGTTCATTTCCGAACGATCTGCGGATAATCCTGGTCCGTAACGTGGATATAGAAGGTTACAGATTCTGGACCTCTGTTCTGTCTTCCATGGAGCACCGGAAAAGAGGTCTGTCTCATGGACTAACTCACCAGTCAACTGCAATTAGCATATTAATATGGAATTAAGTGGAAATCCTATTCCTGGAGAGAATCAAAAAAGGAGGATTAGTGTCTGACCTCAATTCTCTATGAGATAATCTAGTAATCATTTTCCCCGATGAACTAGAAACAAGGAATGTCCATGATCACCGGGTACCTGTACAACATCATCATCATCTTTGCCTTCGCGATCATCATCGTCGCAATAGGGAACAAATTCAGGATCCCCGGGATTGTCGGTTTCATCCTGACCGGTATCCTTATCGGCCCGTATGGGCTGGGACTCATCGAAGGAACCGAATTCATTGACGTTCTCGCTGAGATCGGCATCATTTTTCTCCTCTTTACCATCGGGATGCAGTTCTCGTTCCGGACCCTCTACGATATGCAAAAGATTGTCCTGGTTGGCGGGAGCCTGCAGGTCCTGCTCACGATCATTGCCACGATGGCGATCTCATACTTTTTTGGCGTAACAACCGCCCAGGCTCTCTTCTTCGGCTTCCTTGTCTGCCACAGCAGCACGGCAATCGCTCTCAAACTCTATCAGGACCGTGCTGAAATCGAAAGCCCCCAAGCCCGCGTTACGCTCGGGATCTCAATTTTCCAGGACATCATCACTATCCCCATGCTGATTGCCCTCCCAATTCTTGCTGGAGAGACAACAGACATCGCCGGCGCCCTGTTTCAGCTCGGGATCACCCTGGTCATCCTCTTTGCCGCAGTCCTGGCCATCTCGGTGTATGCAATACCAAGGTTCATGAACCGGATTACCGGCATCAGGAGCCCGGAGATATTTCTCCTGGCTATCCTCCTGATCTGCTTCGTGATCACCTATATCACGGCGAGCCTCGGCTTATCGCTGGCAATCGGTGCGTTCCTTGCCGGCCTCACCCTTTCGGAATCCGATTACTTCCACCAGGCTTTCGCGAGCATCATCCCCTTCCGCGACATCTTCACCAGTTTCTTCTTCATCTCAATTGGGATGCTCCTCAATATCAGGTTCGTACTCCAGGAGCCGGTCCTGATTGTGGCCCTCGTCATCGGAACTATAGCCGTGAAAGCTGTTATTGCCGGCGGTTCGGCACTGGTTATCGGACAGTCGCTCCGGACATCGGTCCTTGCGGGACTGGCGCTGGCAAACATCGGTGAATTTGCATTTGTCCTCTCAATCCCCGGGACGGAGCTCGGGCTCTTCACGCAGGCAAGCGAGCAGATCTTCCTTGCAGTGACCCTGCTTACCATGTCGCTCGCCCCTCTTGCCGTCATCTCCGGCCCGAAAACGGCTGATTATTTCTGTCGTCTGCCGTTTGGAGGCAGGTTCAAGGCCGGGTGCGAAACGGATAATTCCCAGAGCATTCAAGCGATGAAAGATCACGTGGTCATTGTCGGGTATGGTCCCAACGGGAGAAACCTTGCCAAAGCGGCACGGGTAGGTGGGATCCCCTACGTGGTTATCGATATGAACCCGGAGACGGTCCTGAAGGAACGTAAAGCCGGCGAAAATATCTTTTTTGGTGATGCAACGAATTCTACGATCCTCACGCACGCGAATATCGAACAGGCCAGAATCCTTGTGATCATCATTAATGATACGGTTTCAACCCGGGCCATCACCTCACTTGCCCGGCAGATGAACCCCGGACTCTTCATCATCGTCCGGACCCGGTTTCTCACCGAGGTCGAACATCTCAGGAACCTGGGAGCCGACGAGGTCATCCCGGAAGAGTTCGAAACATCAGTGGAGATATTTACCCGGGTACTCAAGAAATACCTGACCCCGGAGGTAACCATCGACCGCTACGTCCAGGAAGTGCGGGCGGACACCTATGACATGCTCCGCAACCCATCCGATTTCTCGGCAGACTTTTCCGATCTAAGGGTGAACCTCCCGAACCTGGCGATGCGCACCCTTATGGTAGAGCAGGGATCGCCTGTATGCGGGAGAACCCTCGCTGACCTGGATATCAGGAAATCGTATGCAGTTTCCGTCCTTGCTGTCAGGCGACAGCAGCAGGTGACAGAGAATCCTTCGGGAGAGATGGATCTTCAGCCCGGTGACGAGGCGATTGTCGTAGGGGCTCCTGAAAAGGTCAAAAATCTTGGAGGCCTGTTTCGCGCCACCGAACGGTCGAACGAAACCGGCAGTACGGAGACACCGGAAGATTGATCGGAAGGAATTATTTTCGATCCTGGAACATCCTTTTCAGCGTTAAATAATAATGGTGCGTTTTTTCATCCCATCTCTTTATTCCCTGAGAATTTTTCAATTCCTCTTCCAGCCGCTTGATTTCGGCATAGAGGAGGGCAACAATACCCATAGGTTACCCTTGGCCCGGATGGTGAAAGTCTTATGTCTGGAGGATGTTCCTGGTGTTCGGCAGCTCACTTGTGGATGACCCTTACAGGATCCGTTCATGTTTCCGTTCGACAGGCCTCCTCGTTATCCGGAAATCACCGTAGGGGAACCTGAGGAGGCTCCGTAGTCCTCCGGCTGTCGAAAAATTCCTGATGTCCCGTCCGAAGGTGACAAGGAATGGGATAAAGATCGGCTCGTCCACCTCACCCACTTCCTTCACATAAGAGAGCCGGTGGATCGAGTAGAAACCAATCAGCGCGGCCACGATAAAGAAAAAATCCCAGTGCTGCAACTGAAGTGTCGGCACGATGTAGTGCAGCCCGGGACTTTTCCACTCGAGGTTCCATGCAAGAGAAAATTCCGCGAGGTGGTCGACAAAGAGCCCGCCAATAATGGGGGAGATCCCGGCTGAAAGCGAAGTGAGGATCCCGATGGTCCCAAGATAGGTAGTGGCCGATCCCTTCGGTGCCAGCTTCAGGCCGATATTTCCCGAGGCCAGGGTCACTCCCGCGGTCGAGAACCCCATGACGATATGGATGAGCACCAGGAGGGGCATGGTCATCAGGTGGGGATCGGGAAAATTGGTGAAGGTGAAGGCCACGATGCAGAGGATGAAGAGGGGGCCAGCGATCTGGAGCACCGTCTTGTTGCTGTACTGGTCCGCCAGCCTTCCCCAGAGAGGGAAGGAGAAAATGCTGCAGACCTGGCTCACCAGGGAGAAGATAATGATCGTAGTGATATCAAGGGAGAGGCGCTTGATCAGGTACACGGTAAAGAACGGAGCAGCCAGGTTGATGGCAAAACTCCAGAGGCAGAGAAAGATCAGGAGGTTGTTGAAATTCCGGTCATGGAAACATTCCGTAACGAGACTGTGGAGAGGTACTGCAAACTGCCTTTTCATCCTGGGTTCTGGTGTCGCTGCGAGAAATACGAGCCCGAACAGGCCGATCAGGCTCCCCACCAGGAATATCAGGGAATAACCAAAAAGATCCGGGAAGTTGCCGTTATCCCAGTAATCAAGGAAGAAACAGGCCATCAGGCTCAGCACACTCCCCAGGGCAAATGAAAGGGCAAGCCTCCGGGAGAAGAAGATGCCTAGAATGTTGTCGGGAATGAAATCCCGCATCCATGATTTCCAGCTGCAGTGCTTGACCGCCGAAAAGCAGGAATAGATGAGGATGCTTACACAAAGCAGCACGACTCCTGTCTCTGGCGGGACAAAGAAGGGGATAAACGCGATAATGAACCAGAACCCACGGGAGAGTAGGGAGGTGACCAGCGTGATCACTTTACGGTTGTGGAACC
>Ga0116145_1004628_pt1 | contig 10880 bp, 10 predicted proteins | sample AD_JPNHG1_MetaG_FD_89747 | JGI IMG/M metagenome (GOLD analysis project Ga0116145, IMG submission 89747) | Active sludge microbial communities of municipal wastewater-treating anaerobic digesters from Japan - AD_JPNHG1_MetaG | ecosystem: Engineered > Bioreactor > Anaerobic > Digestate | place... | reverse complement strand
GTCGAGGGCCGCGAGCTTCTCGAGGGAGGCCACGTAGTCCCTGTAGCTGGCGAGGAACTCCGGGTGGATCCGGAAGTTGCGGTCGGGAACCCCCGCGGCCTCGCCGCAGATGAGGGCCTTGATGCCCGGGAAGTAAAAGGAGATGCCGTCGCGGGTGTGCCCGGGCGTGGAGATGACCCGGAAGCTCCACCTGCCGCCGAGGTCGACGGTCTCGCCGTCCTCGAGGATCCGGTCAACCTCGAGGCCGTCGAAAAAGACGTTCTCGTTTCCGAAAAGAGTCCTGTGCTGCTCCTCGTAATCCAGGCTGAGGCTCCGGATCAGGTTGACGGCGTTGGGTTTCTTGAAGATATCGGCCGCCAGACGGCTTGCGGCCACCTCGAGGCCTGGGATGTGTCGCCTGAGGTAGGGAACCGATCCGGCGTGATCGAAGTGCGCGTGGGTGATGAAGACCCATTGCAGGCGGCTCTCGTCTCCAAGGTAGCGGCGGATCTCCCGCAGGTAGGACGGCCCCATGAAGGTGATCCCGGCGTCGAAGAGGGCAGGGGTCTCGGCCGTCACGAGCCAGGCGGGCAGATCGATGTCCGCCAGCGCATAGAGACCCTCGACGATTCTGCCTGCCTCCCGGATGATCATGGTCTCTGACCCCCCTCCAAACCGGTCGGCATGTTAGAAGAAGGGCTTTGAAATGTCAAGCAGTTTCGGGACTCTCCTGTTGACGGGCATCTGGCGGATGTGCTAGTGAGACAGGCAAAAGGCATAAGGCGTAAGGCATAAGGCGAAGGGCGGAAGATAGCGAATATTGCCGTTGGCCTTAAGCCATGAGCCTTTTGCCTTTTTTGATGAAAGGAGGGCAACATGGCGGTATCGAAAAAAATTGAAGGGGCGATCACGAAGTCATCGTGGATCCGCAAGATGTTCGAAGACGGCATCCGTCTCAAACAGCAGTTCGGCGCGGAAAATGTCTTCGACTTCAGCCTCGGGAACCCGAACGTGCCGCCGCCGCCGGAGCTGAAGAAGGCGATTCTGGAGACGGCGAGGGACGAGAGGCCGGGGGTGCACGGGTACATGCCCAACGCGGGGTTCCCGGAGACGCGGGCGGCCGTGGCGGCGAAGCTCTCGCGGGAGCACGGCGTGACCCTGGGTCCGGACCACGTCATCATGACCTGCGGGGCCGCGGGGGCCCTCAACGTGATCCTGAAGACCCTGCTGGACCCGGGGGACGAGGTCATCATCCCTGTGCCCTTCTTCGTGGAGTACCGGGCCTACGTGGACAACCACAACGGCGTCGCGAAACTGGTGCGGACGAAGGAGGATTTTTCTCTCGACCTCTGGGCCGTCGAGGAGGCCATCACGGAGAAAACGAAGGCGATCCTCATCAATACGCCCAACAACCCCACGGGCCGTGTTTACGACGAGCCGTCGATCCGCGCCCTGGCATCGCTCCTCGAGGACAAGGGGAAGAAGCACGGCCGCACTCTCTACCTCATCTCCGACGAGCCCTACGACAAGATCGTCTACGACGGCGTCGAGATCCCGAGCCTGCTGAAGGCCTACCGGCACAGCCTGATCGCGAACTCCTACTCGAAGACCCTCTCCATTCCCGGCGAGCGGATCGGCTTCATCGCCGTCCATCCCGGCGCGGACGGCCTGGACACGCTGCTCGGCGGTCTCGTGATGTGCAACCGCATGCTCGGCTTCGTCAACGCGCCGGCCTTCATCCAGAGGGTCCTCCCGAAGGTCCTGGAGGCGAAGGTCAACGTGGGGGAATACCAGAGGAAGCGGGATCTGCTCTGCGACGGCCTGGCGGCCTGCGGCTACGCGTTCACGAAGCCCGAGGGTGCCTTCTACCTGTTTCCAAAGTCTCCGATTGCCGACGACGTGGAGTTCGTCCGGGCCCTGCAGAAGAAGAACATCCTCACCGTGCCCGGCAGCGGCTTCGGGGCGCCCGGATACTTCCGGATCGCCTACTGCGTCGACGATGCGACGATCGTCAACGCCATGCAGGGGTTCGGCGAGGTCATCCGGGCCATGCGGAAGTAGACCGGCACCGGGGCACCAGGAAAGGCATAGCGGCATGGACAGGAAGCTCATCGAACAGTTCCGGTTCTTCCTGAAAGACAGTATCCGGAAAAGGATCGATTTCTCGGAGACCGATCAGAACCGGGGTGTTGCCCCGCCTCCGATCGAGAAGCCGTTCCCGGCAGAAGGGGTCCGGATCGATCTGGCCAAGTACGGCCAGTGGCGGGACATCCCGGGCGTCGATCTGGCGAAGGCCATCCGGAACCGCAAGAGCCGGCGCGTCTACACCCGTCAGGAGCTGTCCCTGGACGAGCTGAGCTTCCTGCTGTGGGCGACGCAGGGGATCCGGACGAAGATGGACGAGGGCCACGCCTACCGGACGGTGCCTTCGGCCGGGTGCCGGCACGCCCTCGAGACCTACCTGGGGGTGGTCCGGGTGAAGGGACTTCTGGCGGGGACCTACCGCTACCTTCCCCTCGAGCACCAGCTCCTGCTCGAGCGCGCCGACGAGAACATCGGGTCCAAGATGGTGGAGGCCGTCTTCGGACAGCCCTACCCGGCGCAGGCTGCGGTGACCTTCGTCTGGACGGCCATTCCCTACCGCATGGAGTGGCGCTACAGCCTGGCCGCAGCCAAGGTCATCGCGCTGGATGCCGGGCACGTCTGCCAGAACCTCTACCTGGCCTGCGAGGCCATCGGGGCGGGGACCTGCGCCGTGGCCGCCTACGACCAGGAGGCCATGGACCGCCTCCTGCGGGTGGACGGCAGGGAGGAGTTCACGATCTACCTGGCCTCCGTCGGCAAGCGGCGGTCCTAGGCGGACATCGACGGCCGCAGCCTTCGCAATGCCGGGCGCTTGTCTCCTCGCATCCGGTTCGGGTAGAGCGGATCCACACGGATGGAAACCTTCCGTTTTCGATCTCCCGCTCTTCATCGCGTCCGGGCTCATCCGCGCATTCCGATCGCCCGTCGCCGGCGGCTTTCCGCGACGGCGCGGACGCCGGGGCTCAAGGCAATCGGCCCGGCCGTTTCACCTTTTTCCCCAGGAAGTTCTCCACCACACCGCGGTACTTCTCGTGGATCATGTTGCGGTCGAAGGCCCGGAACTCCTCGAGCATCCGATCCTGTTCGGCCTGCGTGCAGTATGCCAAACAGGGGAAGAAGAACCGCTTGTCCTCCTTCTCGATGTGCGCGGGGTAGAAATCGACGAGCGCCTTGAGCTCCCGGGCGATGTGGGGGAGCGCCTCGGCGTAGCCGTTGACGTGGAGGTCCTTCGCCTCGACGAGCTTGCGCACCAGGTTGCGGCCCTGCACGTGCTCGCGGATGAGCTCCTCCATGACGGCCCGGTGCTCCGGGGACATGTTCTTCCCCGCGAGATCGCGGAACAGGATCTCCTCCTCCTTGCCGTGGTGGGTCCTGTCGGCATAGGTGCGGAAAAAGTCGACGGCCTGTTCGATGAGGATCACGTTGACGGTCTTGCGGCTGGTGATGCGGTCGATCTCCCCGCGCAGCAGATCGACCATTTGCTCGATCAGCCGATGCTCCCACATCAGGGGTCCGATCGGTTTCATGGGATCCTCCTGTACGTTGGTCTGTTCAGTCGTCCCGGTCTGTCCGGTCAGGGAGAAGACGGAAGCCTGCGCCGATTGGAGATGACGCGTTGCAAGAACTGCACTGTGCCGTCAGTCTAGCACGCCGGCACGTGAATGTGAAGGATTGCCGGGAGACGGCCTATGGGGACGATTCCATTTGTCTTTGCCTGAACCCCGGACCCCGAACCCTGGCAATCAGCCGCCGAGGTAGAGCTTTTTGACGTCCTCGTTGTCCAGGAGACCCGCCCCCGTGTCCTCGAGGCGCGTCTGCCCCAGGTCCAGGACGTAGCCGCGATGGGCGATCGAGAGGGCCTTGCGGGCGTTCTGCTCGACGATCGCGAAGGTGGTGCCCCGCCGGTTGATCTCCATGATCTTTTCGTAGACCTCGTCGATCATCCTCGGGGAGAGGCCGATGGAAGGCTCGTCCATGAGGATGAGGCCGGGCTTGACCATGTCGGCCCGGGCGAGCGAGAGGATCTGCTTCTCTCCGCCGGAGAGGTTTCCTGCACGCTCGCGGATCTTTCCCTTCAGGAGGGGGTAGGCCTCGACGGCCTCCTCGATGGCGAGCCGGACGGCCTTTGCATCGTTGAGGGCGGTGCCGCCCATCTCGAGGTTCTCGCGGACCGTGAGCGACGGGAAGACGTTGCGGCCCTGGGGAATGAAGGCGATCCCGAGGGGCACCTTCTGCTCGGGGTCGAGACGGGTGATGTCCGCTCCGTCGAAGCGCACCGTGCCCTGTGTCGGCTTGATGAGGCCGCAGACGGTCTTGAGAAGCGTCGATTTCCCGGAGCCGTTGGGGCCGATGATGCAGATGATCTCGCCCGCCGCCGCGCGGATGGATGCCCCGTGCAGGACCTCGATCTTGCCGTAGCCGGCGTAGATGTCCCTCGCTTCCAGTCTCAGCATCCCAAATACGCCTCGATCACGCGGGGGTCCTTCTGGATCTCCTCCGGCCTGCCCTCGGCGATCTTTTCGCCGTGGTCGAGGACGAAGACCCTCTCGCAGACCTCGATGACCACGTCCATGTTGTGCTCGATGATGAAGAAGACCTGGCCCCGCTCGCGCATCTTGAGGATCATCTCGATCATCGTCCGGATAAGCGTGGGATTGATGCCCGCCGTCGGTTCGTCCAGGAGGATCATCTTCGGCCGGGCCATGATCGCCCTTCCCAGCTCCAGGAGCTTCTGCTGGCCGTAGGAGAGGTTCTCGGCGAACTGGTCGTGCAGCCTGGTGAGACCCAGCAGGTCGAGCAGATCGAGGGCCCGCTCGCGGTTTTCCGACTCCTCGTTCCGGATTGCCGGCAGCCTCAGACACAGCGACAGAAGGCGTTCCCCCGTCTGCCCCTGGGGCGCCAGGAGCATGTTTTCCAGCACCGTCATCCGGGGGAAGACCCTCGAGAGCTGGAACGTCCGGATGAGGCCCAGCTGCGCCATGTCGTGGGGCAGGCGCCCGTCGATCCGGTTGCCGAGGAAACGGATCTCCCCGCGGTCGGGCCGGAGGAGCCCCGTGATCAGGTTGAACAGGGTCGTCTTGCCGCTGCCGTTGGGGCCGATGAGCCCCGTAATGCCGAGGCCCTCGAGGCTGATCGAGCAGTCCGAGACGGCGCGCGTGCCGCCGAAGGTCTTGGTCACGTTGCGGATCTCAAGCACCGCGCCTTCCCCCCTTTTCGCGGACGATGCCCTCGGGGCGGAAGACCATGAAGACGACGAGCAGCAGTCCGAAGACCATCTGCTGCAGCGGGCCCAGAAGCCGCGTCCACTCGGGCGGCAGGCGCAGGAACCGCACCGACTCCTGGAAGAAGATCAGGACCACGGCGCCCACCACGGGCCCGAGGAACGTCCCCTTGCCGCCCATGACGACGATGAGCAGCACGAGGATCGTCTCGGTCAGGGTGAAGTCCCCGGGGCCGATGAAGGTGGCGTAGTGGGCCCAGAGCACGCCGGCGAGCCCCGCGAAGACGGAGCCGATGACGAAGGACTTGATCTTGAACCGGAAGGCGTTTTTCCCGAGGATCTCCGCCGCCGTCTCGTCGTCGCGCACGGCCTTCAGGGCGCGGCCGAAGGGGCTCAGGACGATGAAGGCCAGCACGGCGAAGGTCGCCAGCGCCATGCCCCCCGAGAGGGCCAGGTAGGCCGGCAGGGTGTCGAAGTGAAGGCCGAAGAGCTCGGGCCGAGGGATGCCGGGAAGCCCCATGGGCCCCTTGGTGAGCCAGACCTCGTTGTTGACGACCATCCGGAGGATCTCGCCGAAGCCCAGGGTCGCGATCCCGAAATAGTCCCCCTGGAGCTTGAGGGCGGGGATGCTGAGCAAAAACCCGCAGAGGCCCGCCAGCATGAGGCCCGCAAGAAGGCTGATGGAAAAGGGGAAACCGGCCAGCGTCAGCAGGGCCGACGTGTAGGCCCCGATGGCGAAGAAGGCCACGTGGCCGAAGTTGAAGAGGCCCGTGTACCCGATCTCCACGTTGAGGCTCAGCGCGAAGACGGCGTAGATGGCGATGACGATGGCGAGGTGCAGAAGCAGGTCCACCTCAGTCGCTCCTTTCGCCGATGATGACGTAGGGGCGGGCCAGCAGGATGATCACCATGATGACGAAGGCGATGGCGTCCTTGTAGCCCGGGGAGACGAAGAGCACGCCCAGGTTTTCCGCCAGTCCGATGAGGAGCCCGCCCAGCAGCGCGCCCCAGAGGTTTCCCACGCCTCCGATCAGGGTTGCCGCGAAGGCCTTGATCAGGTTGATGACGCCCATCTCGGGGGAGAGGTTCGTGTCGAGGGCCAGGAGGATCCCCCCGATGCCCGCCAGGACCGCCGAGATGACCCACGCCGCGAGGATCGCCCGCCTGGTGTCGATGCCGGAGATCCGGGCCAGGTCCAGGTTGTCCGACAGGGCCCGCATCGACTTGCCGAGTCGCGACCGGAAGAAGAGCAGGTACACCGCGGTCACGCAGAGGATCGTGACGGCGATGATGGCGATCTGCGGCATCGTGAGGGAAAGGCCGAAGAACCGCAAGCCGGCCGTGACCTCGAGGCCGTAGGTCCTCACCTCGGCGCCCCAGAAGAACTGCGCCGCGTTGCGCAGGAAAACCGAGAGCCCCATTGCCGCGATGAGCAACGTCAGGCGGTTCGCCCTGCGGAGGGGTCGGAACACGGAGAAGTCCATCGCGACCCCCAGACAGCCCGTCACGGCGAGGGCCGGCGGCAGCGCGGCGTACAGGGGAAGGCCGAAGGGCTCGCCCATGAACAGGAAGAGGAAGTAGGCCCCCCACATGATCAGCTCCCCGTGGGCGAAGTTGACGAAGTTGAGGACCCCGTAGATCAGGGTGAGCCCCATGGCGAACAGGGCGTAGACGCAGCCCGCGAGGATGCCGTTGAGAGCCGTCTGGAGATAGTAGCTGATGGAATCCATTCGAAAAAAAGGAGGTTCCGGCCGAAACGACGGCCGGAACCCTCCTGCGCGATCCGATGGCTGTCTGTGTCCCGGTTACTTCTTGTAGTCCTGGATCTTGCCGTCCTTGACCACCCAGATGCCGTACTCGGCGAATTTCGGGCTGCGCTCGTCATCGAAGGTCTTGTCGCCCGTCACGCCCTTGTAGCCCCTGGCGACCTGGGGCAGGGCCTTGCGGATGCCGTCGGCCGTGTAGCCGCCCTTCTCGATCGCCCTGGCGGTGAGGTAGACCATGTCGTAGTTGTAGTCGCCGAAGATGGGGATCTTGTCGTCGCCGTACTTCTTCTTGTACGCCTCCTTGAAGGCCTGGTAGGCCTTCGTGTTCTGCGGCACCGCGGGGTACGTGCCGATCACGCCCTCGGCGGCCTTGCCGGCCAGCTCCACCATCTTGGGGGCCCTCGCGGCGGAACCGCAGAGCCACTGGGTCTTGATGCCCATCTCGAAGGCCTGCTTGAACTGCACGGCCCCCTCGTTGATGTAGGTCAGGTTGACGATGGCGGGCGGGTTGCCCTTGCTGGCGCGGAGGAGCTCCGTGCGGTAGTCCGTCTTCTTCTCGTCGTAGGCGATGAGGTCCGTCACCGTGCCGCCCATCTTCTTGTACGCGTCCACGAAGGCGTTCTTCAGCCCGAGGCCCCAGTCGTTGTTGACGTACATGACCGGCACCTTCTTGTAGCCCTTGCTGATGGCCAGCCTGGCCAGGTGCGGGCCCTGCAGGGTGTCGGAGGGGAAGACCCGGAAGATGTAATCCCCCGCCCTGGTCAGACCCACGGCCGCGCCCTGGGCCGAGATCAGGACGACCCTGCTGTCCTGGGCGACGGGGGCCGTGGCCATGAAGTTGGAGCTGCCGGCGGGCCCGAAGATCACGGGGACCTTGTCCACGGTGATGAGCTTGCGCACCGCCGTGACGCAGTCCTTCGGGTTGCTCTTGTTGTCCTCGTAGACGATCTCGATCTTCTTGCCCTTGATCCCGCCCTTGGCGTTGATCTCCTCCACGGCGAGGTCGACGCATTTCTTGAACCCCTCGCCGTACACGGCGATGCTCCCGGAAAGGGCGAAGGCGGCCCCGATCTTGACGGTGTCGGCAGCCCGGGCGGACGGGGCGGCCGCGAACGCGACGGCCGCGATGGCGGCGACGAGCACGGCGAACTTTTTCATGACCTGACCTCCGGCGGTAAAATCTCGATTTTCTTATAAGGAAAGGCAGGCAGTGTCAACAGAAAACTGGGTCGAGCACCGGGGCATTTCCCGTGCATCGGCGGGACCATCCGTGGTATCATCCGCTCCGAATCGAGGAGACGAATCGAGGAGGAGGGTGCACCATGAAGACCATCGTGTCGACCGCCGCCGCTCCAGCCGCGATCGGGCCCTATGCGCAGGCCGTGCGATACGGGGACCTGCTGTTCGTCTCGGGGACGCTCGGGATGGACCCGAAGACGGGCGAATTCGCGGGGCCGGGCATCGAGGCGCAGGCCGCGCGGGCCCTGGAAAACCTCAAGGCCATCGTCGAGGCGGCCGGCATGACCCTGGGGAACGTGCTGAAATCGACGGTGTTCCTGAGGGACATGAACGATTTTGCGGCATTCAACGCGATCTACGCGCGGTACTTCCCGGCCGACCCGCCCGCCCGGGAGACCGTCCAGGCGGCCCGGCTGCCCCGGGACGCCGCCATCGAGATCTCCGTGATCTGCGGGGCCTGACCACGGGAAATGCAAACGGGGAGGGCAGAGGCTGGCGCGAGGCCCGGCCCCCTTCATGCGATCCTCTCCCTTGCGATTGGACCGAGGGGCAGCCGCAGGCAAACAGGGCATGGCCGCATCCCTTTCCAACGGGACGGAGGGAGGTGGCGTCCCGTCCGAGCAGGGATGCGGCTGCCGTGAAGAGACGTCGACCCTCACGGAGGTGTAACGTGCCCGATCCCTTGATCCGTGGCGTGACGGAAGGGGAGTCTCAATGGGCCGTCCCGTGGAGAGTCAGCGACGAAACGCGACGACTGCGGCCGTCTCGGTGCGGATCCGGTTGGAGCGCCGCCAGATTCCCATCCGTTCCGCCTCGCGGACGAGTTCGTCGCGGAAATCGGGATGGGCGATCGAGATCAGGGCCTCGGCCCGTTCCCAGGTCGACTTGCCCTTGAGGTTTACGATGCCGTACTCCGTCACGACATGGGAAACCAGTGCCCGCGGGTCCGTCACGATGGACCCTTCCGTGAGCAGCGGCTTGATCCGTGAGACGACCGTTCCCTTCTTCTCGAAGGTGGAACTCATGCACACGAACGCCTTGCCGCCCTTCGAGCGGTACGCGCCGTAGGTGAAATCCACCTGGCCGCCCGTGCCGCTGATGTGACGCCTCCCCGACGATTCCGAACAGACCTGCCCGAAGAGGTCGATCTCCACGCAGTTGTTGATGGCGATGAAGTTGTCGTTCCGGGCGATCACGAAGGGGTCGTTCGTGTAGTCCACCGGGTAGGAGGCGCACATCGGGTTGCGGTCAAGAAAGTCGTAGCACGCTTTTGAGCCCAGGCAGAACGTGTAGGCGATCTTGCCTCGGTCCGTCGCCTTGCACGCGCCCGTGACGCGGCCCGCCAGGGCCATTTCCATCATGGAGTCGCAGAACATCTCCGTGTGGATGCCGAGATCCTTGAGATCCGACCGGGCGATCATGGATCCCACGGCGTTGGGCATCCCGCCGATTCCCAGCTGGATGCAGCAGCCGTCACGCAGCTCGCCCACGATGAGCGATGCGATCTTGCGGTCCACCTCGCTGGGTTGTGCGGTGGGGAGCTCCGGCACCTTCCAATCACTCTCGACGATCAGGTCCACCTCCGAGATGTGGATGTTCTCCTCGCGGCCGCCGAGGCACACGGGGAGCCGGGGATTGACCTCGACGATGATCGTCTTCGCCTTGTCGCAGATGGCGCGGGCGTGCGAGTTCGAAAGGCTGAAGTTGAAGTATCCGTTGCGGTCCATGGGCGCCACGGGCAGCATCGCCACGTCCACCTCGCAGTTCTCGCGGTAGTAACGAGGCACCTCATGGTACAGGATGGGGACGAACCAGCACAGCCCCCGGTCGTGGGCCTTGCGGTCATGTCCGCTGAAGTGGAGGTTGTGATAGACGAAGTGCTCCGCCGTCGGATCGGCCTGGACCGTCTCGGGTATCCCGACGGCGCGGGTCGTGGCCCGGATCTTGACGTCGAGCAATTCGTCCTTTCGGGCCGCGAGGGCCTTGTCAAGCGTGACGGTCGATACGGCGAACTGACCGTATTCCACCCAATCGCCCGAACGGACCACCCGGACGGCCTCTTCCGGCGTTACCCGTTTCTTCTGGTATTCCTCGGCATGACGCATCGATCGAATCCTCCTAGCGAAGCAGCTTGCGGGCGATGACGACGCGCTGGATCTCGTTGGTGCCCTCGTAGATCTGGCAGATCTTGGCGTCCCGCATGTGGCGCTCCGCCGGGTACTCCTTGCAGTAGCCGTAGCCGCCGAAGATCTGGACGCCCTCGACGGCGGCCCGCATGGCCACATCCGAGGCGTACATCTTCGCCATGGCGGACTCCTTCTCGTAGTCCATGTGGTTGTCCTCCATCCAGGCCGCCCGCAGCAGCATGAGCTCGGCGGCATCCAGCTCCGTCGCCATGTCGGCGAGCTTGAACTGGATGGCCTGGAAGGTGGCGATGGGCTTGCCGAACTGCACGCGCTCCTTCGCGTAGTTGAGCGCATCCTCCAGGGCCGCCTTGCCGATGCCGCAGGCCTGGGAGCCGATGCCGATGCGGCCGCAGTCGAGGCCCATCATCATCTGCTTGAACCCCTGGCCGACCTTGCCCAGCAGGT
>Ga0116145_1004626_pt1 | contig 10882 bp, 17 predicted proteins | sample AD_JPNHG1_MetaG_FD_89747 | JGI IMG/M metagenome (GOLD analysis project Ga0116145, IMG submission 89747) | Active sludge microbial communities of municipal wastewater-treating anaerobic digesters from Japan - AD_JPNHG1_MetaG | ecosystem: Engineered > Bioreactor > Anaerobic > Digestate | place... | reverse complement strand
GAATAAATTACTTTACTATATATATAAAACTAAAACAACAAACTAAGAAGTAATCTAAAAGTTCTTAGATTACTTCTTATAAAAAGGAGAAAGCAAAATGTTAAAGATCGATTGGTCTTGCGTTTATCAAGATGCGGAGGATGTGCCGTATGTATTTTGGCACATCCTAAACAGCCTGTATACAATGGGGTGTATCCCCCCGGATTTACAAGACATGGCATTATCTATTCTGGTAAGACAAGACGTTGTTAAAGACACACCGGACAAAGAAAAAAAATTCATGGAATGGCTATCAATGACCATTCCAATTCCATATCACCCGGTAGTCAGGAGGATAGAGTAACCTCTATCCTGTCCTATCAGCCCACCCTCTCCCGTCTTGCTATACAACCTGGGAGAGGGTGGGTTGGTAGGCCGACTGAATATTTTTTCAGTCGGTAAAATCCGGGAGCCGGAAACCCGTAAAACCGGCAAAGGAGGAAAAATCATGTATACGTATGAATTATATGATGGACTCGACTACACGATACTGATCGAAACGGAAGAGCCGCTATACCACAACGAAGTGGTATCTCTTGCGGAGTATTTTACAGAAGGTTGGGATTACGGTGGAATATCCCAAGTAGTCAAAATATTGGAATCAGAAATGGCAGGACCCAAGACATGGGTCGGGTGGGTTGAAACCCCGGGCAGGCGCTTTATCTGCCGCGCCTGCGGGAAAGTATTCCCCCACCCGACAGACTTTGTGGCCACATGCCCGACATGTGGCCACGTGGCCACAATGTCCGACCTCACAGGATAGAGGGTTAACACCCTCTATCCTGTCCTATCAGCCCCCCTCTGCGTTTTCCTCCTCCCTTTTCGCGGAGGGTGGGCTGGTAGGCTGGCCACCAACCCAGGGGTGGCCGGTAAAATCACGGGCGCCGGACCCGACAACCGGCAAAGGAGGAAAGCTATGTATCAAAAATACATAGACAACCTTTCCAGAATAAATGTATTCAAACAATCTGCCACCGGAAGGATAGAAATCCTCCCCCACGAGATGACTCCTGAGGGAGAAAATTGGGTGCGAATTTGCACCGTTGGCGATTTGTATAAGTGGAAGTATAACAAACTTCCTATCAGATCGCTAACAACGAAGGAAATCCGGGATTTGTGCTTCAGAGCCCGAAGCTGCATCAGCACGCTCCGTATGTTACTAAAACGGGATCCTTCCGGGGTCTTGCAGTAGAGTATCATCAAATTAATAATAATTATGATATTTCCTTTCCTCTTTTTCTTTTTTTTCTTCCTTATAAATTAAGTTAAATTTTTTAAATGGAATGAATTTCTTACTAATAAAAAAGTATACCGTTCCTCGGAGTATTCAGAAATTTCATATATAGAGAATCGATATTATTGCTAAGGAAAAATATGATGAGAAAAAGAATTCTGGTGGACTTTGATAACACAAAATCATGGACCGATATAATAGAAATAATTACTGATAGATGTTGTTTTGATTGAATTTGATCAGCCTGGTCTATGTCGTATACAATAGTGTTGTGTGGCCCTGGGTGTGAATCACATCCTGAGACAAATGAGATAATATGGGCTTGCAAGGTAACTTCATGCCTATTCAGAATGAGTAGTAGTAGATATCACATAAATCTATTTTTTATACAAGGAAAATTGACTATATATATAAAATTATGAGAAAAAATAAATTTTTTCTTGAAAGGACATTTGTGAAAAATATATTTTTTAAACATTTTCTTTTCAAGAAAAAACATAAACAAATATTTCAAAAAAGGAAGGAGAATGACCATGACAAATGTAGCTATTATATACCATTCGGATGATCTAGATGGCCATCTGAGCGGTGAGCTACTAAAGAGAATGTATCCTCAAGCATCTTTAATGGGGATGCATTCTGGAGATATTCTGTCTGATGAAGAATGTCAAAAACTCAGGCAGAATGATATAATTTTTATAGCGGATCTTAGCTTCCCTGCTAATGTCATGGAAGCTATGAGAGACAAGTTGGTGTGGATAGATCATCATATATCAAGCATTAATGATCTATCTTTAACCAATATAGTAAAAAAGGTATCCCCAAATAAATCAGCATGCAGACTTGTTTGGGAATATCTTTATGGTGAGGATTTTGATCCTCCGAAGTTCCTAAGATTAATTGAAAAATATGATCTTAGGAAACAGGAGGAGGATTGGTCTGATGTACGTGCTTTTCAACTTGCGGCTAGAACATATCAGACTAATCCGGCAATCCCGGAATCCATTGAATTCTGGGATCAGTTGTTTAAGGAAAAGAATACCACAGACAGACTCATAGAACAAGGGAAGTGCATGGACAGATTTGCGACACAGCAAAACCTTGTTCTAAGGGAAAGATGCTTTCCTGGATCATTCGAGGGATTGGATGCAATCCTATACAACGGTCCAAATGGAAGCGAAATAATTATGCCTTTTATTGAATCAGGAGAATATCAACTTGGGATATTCTTCCAGATTCTTAATGAGAAAAAAGTCTTCATTTCTCTAAGAAGTCAAGGCGATCTTGATGTTTCTGAGATCGCTAAACGGCATGGGGGTGGCGGGCATAAAAATGCTGCCGCATTTACCTGTACGCCATCTCAGCTCGTTAAAATAATATTAGGAGGATGAATTTTGGAGTTTGTACACGCATTTGCTACAAATGCGATAAAGGAAAATGGTCAATTTATATTAATAATCAACCTTCTGAAGTTATTGCAATTTTCAGGAGGTTTGACGATGCCGCGGCGATTGCTGACTATATCGACCGTGCTTGGATAAAAAAGATGAAAACTGAGGCATCTTATGATAATATTGCCTCGGATGAAAGTGATATACGACCTTATATTATTAATCTTACCTCAAGTTCATTGCCCGAATGGGTAATAGAAAATGAGGATCAAATTATTTATTAATCCTTATATTTACTAGTCTATCAGTCTTCTTCTATGTTTATGGAAGACAAACTAGTATAGCAACTGAAAAAAATATCCATCGGTAAAAAAATCTTGAGCTGGACATTAACCTGTAGAAGGAGGAGAAATCATGATAAAAGGTAATAAGGTATTCTACATTTATTACGGGTGGAAAGGTTGGGAATCAAGTTACCCAATCGCCCAGGAGTCTGAGGACATGGCATCCGTCCTCAGACGGATCAACAAGCAGTCAATCATAAAGTGGCGAGACGGCCTTAGGCAGTATGCCTGGCTCCTTCATGTTGGGAAGGAGTCGGAGAGGAGGCTCGTAGGAATATACGACAACTTCGAGGACAGGAGACTGTATCTCGAGTGCCGCGACTGTGATCTTCTCCAGGCACATCCTCCGGTGCACACGACTGAGGCCGTTTGCCTCTGGTGCAAACAGCCTCTAAACCTGGAGAAGGTCACAGGTATCGATAGCACAGAAGAGCAAATTGACAACGATCGGAGGATAGAGAGGGAAATGACTCTCTATTTCAACGGTCGGCGGATCAAACTGGAATCGAAGTATCGCAGGGAAGCCACCTGGGAGGCCATTTGGAACTTGGATCAGTACATGGACGCATGCCCAGTTCGCACGTTAGGATTCCTGACGTGCGAATCGACTTATGGAGGGCACAAGCTGATCAACATCATCCACTCCAATGGCCCTTACGGGCTGGTATGTCCGGTGTGCAAAACGGAGTATCCCTACGCCCCGGACCTCTACAATGAAAGGGGCAAGTGCCCATGGTGCGGAGAGCCATGGGCAGCAACTTGCCCAATAGGAGAGACGTTAATGTCCCACTGGCGCGGGCAGTAAGGAAGAAAGGAGAAAACAATGCATATTACAACATCAAAAAAGGTTGACCTGGTAGGGGTGAGCAAGAATGAGGATGTGGTCGTTCTGCGGCCGCTCACCCACTATCGGGTTGAGTATGTTAGGAGTGATGGAGAGCCCGACGAGGTGGTCGGCAGCTACTTGGAGGTGGTCAAGGAGCTGCGAAAGCACGGCTACCACGTGAGGGAGAAGATCCACGACCGTGTGGTCCCTAGGCATCCATCGCAGCACTATGACGTGCGGTTTCGGCTGATTGGCAATCTTACATTTGCTGATAATGAAACCGCTGTATATACAAACCAACATCTCATGGGCACATTTCGTTACTATGAGATGGCCCAGAAGTTCCGGGAGTACTGCGAGGGTATATACGGAGAGAAGATCTGGAAGAGCAACAGTGACCAAAGCCCCCGCGTTGTTCCGGTCTTCTCAAACATTTACTGGGATCACTGGGCTTGGGGATATGTACCCAAGGAAGATCCCAAGAATCTGGAGGTATAGTAATGATGATTATTAAGGACTTATCATATGTGGAAGCATCGTTACTCCCTGAGGACAACGACGGAGTTGACCTCAGGGAGAAAGGTGACACCATCGAAGTCGCGAACCAACTGCACTACGAAGTTCGGTTCGTGGACAAGGATGGTGTCCTGAGGGAGTACTCTGACACCTACGAGAAGGTGGTGGAGTACTTGCGCGGAGCAGGCTACCAGGTGGTCATCCCGGAGCTAGCGCCCGAGCCCATGCGTCCCCGGGATAAGGAAAATTCGTACTATGTTTTCGAAGTACGTACCAACCTTATCCCGTCGGGAGATGGTGGGCTGGCTATCGGCCCTGGAGATCCGGCCACCACTACGGTGGCGGTGTTTCGCGACTACAACACCGCCGAGGCGTTCCGCAAGTGCCTCGACGACTGGTGGATCGCGGAACTCCGCGAGACATACTGCATATACTCATCATCAGAGGATGATGAGGAGTCGTATAACTTCCAGATCCCCATCGAGTCTCACAAAGCACGACCAACGGTCGTGCCTGTGGAGAAAAAAGATAAGAGAACTGGCTTCTCCGTCTGTTTCAAAGACGGAGAAGTCCAGGTTGATAACTTTGAGAAATTTAAATCCTTTGTAAAGGAGGTGATGGAAAAGAAGTATGGTCCGGCTGCTTCTCCTCCCCCAGAGGAGCAGGTAAAAGAAGAAAGCTAATCTGTTCTCGCATCTCTTTACACCTAGCAGCCTCCCTCTGTGGCCTCCTCCTCCATGGAGGGCAGGCTGGTAGGCCGACCGAGATACTTGGTCGGTTAAAAAATAAACCGGGTGCCAGCCCCGTCAACTGGCGAAAGGAGAAAAAAGATGTATGTAATACGAACAAATCTACAGTTCCAGCCGGATGGCTCGATTAAGAGCAATCCGGATCGTTCACCAAATGCAATTTTCTCGCTGCTGAAGAACAAGAATGACGCCCATGCAATTGCGGCCAAACTAACAGCTCTATGGGAAAAGTCCGTACGCAAATGGGACCCAGTTAGAGACATCTGGTGTCGACTTTCAGAAGAAGAAGAGAAGGTAAAGCCTCTTACCTTGGAAGTCAGCCCAGACCAAGTCGCTGGATGGGCAATGAAATACGGCATCTCTACAGGATTAGTGTTTAAGATGACATATGCACGCTGGGAGATCGATGCCGTCGATTCTCCCGACATTATCGCTATTTTTAGGTTGTTTGATGATGCCAAAGCGGTCGCTAATTATATGGACCGTCTTTGGATAAAAAAGTTGGAATCATCTGAGACATCATCATCAGATGATATCAGGCCACTTGTAGTAAAATTAACCTCACTGCCCGAATGGGTGGTTGAGACTGACGATTAATATCAATATTAGCTTGCATGTTGTATTAATGTTTTTGAAAAATGGAGAAAAATCTCATTACAACTTTTTTTCTCCTTATTATTTTTGTCTTTTTTTATTATATATATTTGAGATGTTAAGAAGCATATATCCCTCACAAATTACTTAACGTCATTTCTATATCTAGCAATTTAGCTAACTATTTGCCGCTACCGTGTAGCGTCAAAGGAAGATTTAGAATCAGAAGAGAAAAAGTAATTCTCCTCTATTTTTTCTTATAATCACCCAGCTTGCTGGATTGAGCATACCGCTAAACGGCACGCAGAGTGTGCAAAACAAAAGGCCGAGGATACAGAGTCATATCTTGCCTTCCAGTCCGCAGTTCGTCTAGCCTGACGGATTGCTGCGTCCTTTGATCCACGTATTGCAAGCGTTTCTGGGAATGTGGATGAGTTTAGTAACAAGTTAGGGACAGGATACCGATTTACTCCTAAGGGTGAACTTCCAGTCATCGATGTGCTGGACAACAGAGCATATTATCCCGACGTTGCCAGAAATCGACAATTACGCCGAGAGGGAGTCATCCAATAATCCATCCGATCATATTGTACTATTTCAGGAAAAAAATTATCATGGAGGAAAAATATCACATTTATTATGGATGGGAAAGTTCTAAGACAACCTATCCTTTGTGTTCTATATATGAAAGAAAAACTTACGCAAGGAGGTCATTATGTACGCAATAATAACTAATATTTCGTTTGGCCCTGGGGGACAGATCCTTCGTGGAGGAAACATGAAACCTTCCTCCATCTTCGGGCTGTTCGAGAGACAAAAAGACGCCGAGGTAGTGACAGACTTCCTGGACTGCCTCTGGTTGGAGACGGTCCGGGAGTGGGACGAGGCCATCGAAAACTGGAGTCCGCGGCCTGTGGTACGGCACTTCAACCCTTGTGAACTTGACCTATCGTCGTGGAATGAGACGTTCGGCATAGCCACGAATGTCTACTTCACGGACGTGGAGAGGGTAGCGTGTAACTTCAACGCGCCCCCTTCCCATGTGATGGCTATGTTCCCATCAGAGCACAATGCAAAGGTGGTCGCCAGCTACATCGACCGCCTCTGGATGGAAGAAGCGGAGCGGTGGTCGTTTGAGTCACGGCAACCGCTCACGGACGCTAATGCCGATGCGCGTCCGTCCGTGCTCCGGATAGGAAGTGAAGAAATGCCTGAGTGGGTAGTTTGAGGAGCCCTGCCGCCGGTGGCGCGCGGGCCTTTTTAGTTCAAGCCGTCTCTGCCGTTCGCGGCCTAGCAGCCCCTCTCTATGGCCTCCTCCTCCATGGAGGGTGGGCTGCTAGGCCAGTCACCTGATAGGTGACTGACTAAGTTCTAACACAGGAGGCATAATCATGTACGAGTATCGGCTTTATGATGGCGTGGAGTGGCACCATCTGTACAGGGGAGCCAATCCACTCGATCCATCCGAGGCGAGAGCCTTGGCTGAGGAGAAAGTGGATGACTGGGACTACCATGGAGTGTCTCAGAGACTCGACATCTACGAGTTTCCGAACGATAGGGGTCGTGGTACCAAGATCGGGAGCGTCGAGACTCACGGCAGGCTGTACCAGTGCCGCGTCTGCCACTCTTTCTTCCCCCACCCACCACAGGAGTTCGCGGTATGTCGCTGCGGATGTGTGGCGACAATGGAAGACCTGGATGATTGTGAGGAATAAACGGCTACCCATATCAGTATCCCCTCCTTATTCAAGGCCACCCTGGAGTAACCAGCAATTAACGAAGGGGAAAACGTATGATATTATGCGATTGAAGCCCAATCTTGGTTACAACAGAGATGAAATAATCAAACCAGAAACGGAGGTTGAGTAAAAATGAAGCGCATTCAAAAACTAGCAATATTGCTTTCTCTCATAGAAAAATTGAAGAAAAATGGATGCTGGTGCAGTGAAACGCATATTCAAAAAGCAACCTATCACCTGCAAAATGCAGAAAATGTCGATCTGGAATACGATTTTATCTTGTACAAACACGGACCATTTTCATTCGATTTACGGGATGAGTTGACCGCCATGCGTGCGGACGGACTTATCGATTTACATGTCAATCCGTTGCCTTATAGTCCTTCCTATGTTCTTACTGATTATGGTCATGATATCATTGAGCATTTTCCAAAAACTTTGGGACAATATCGGGATTCCGTAGAAAAAACAGCCAGGTTTATTGGGGATAAAGGAGTTGCGGAACTGGAGCGATTGACAACCGCCCTTTTTGTTACAAAGAAAGAAGAAGAGAAAAGTGTTAGTAAACGAGCAATACGAATCCACGAGTTAAAACCGCATGTATCAATTGATGAAGCCGAAAAAGCGATAAAACAAATTGACGCTATTTTGATTGATTGAATATTAGAGTGGAATACATGGTATTGACAACCTGTCACATCGTATCTCATCCTCAGGTGGTAAACTAAACTAGTCAAGTCCGTATTGGCATTACTAAAGAAGAGATACAAAAAGATCATCAGGTGACGGTGGCATTAGCTTAAAAAAGAATAAAATTTAGTATAAGAATATTTGAATATATAATAAAGAATATTTTGTTACCAATTTCTTTTTTCTTTGCTGATAACCAGTTAGTAGGAAACACGGAGGAAGACTATGAGTAATTTTATGATTTGCATCGACGCATCACACGGACGGACCACGCATTTTTTTCCAGATGAGCAATCAGCTATACGTACCGCCATGCAATTATCACATGATTACCCTTATCAGCCAATCATTATCTGGAAATCGCATCTAGAATTCAACACAAAGAATAGAAGGAAGGAGGTTATGGAAAAATGTAATGCTGACAAAACTCATCAAGAACCGAACATTGTAGGTTAAGAAATTTCAATCAGACCCAAAAAAAGAGAGCCATATCCATATAATTCTTAATGGGTATGGTCCTCACAAAATTTTAAGATTTAAAAACAGGAGGCTAATCATGAATCAGAACAATGTCGTTTTCGATGAAAATTGTCGAAGGTTCGCTAGCAGAAAATGGATAATGATTATTATTGGTATTCTGGTAATTGCTGCTGGTATACTAATGTATAACCCTGACGCGAGGGATTTTGTAGCACTGCACCTCGGTCAAATGGATGAAATAGAGGTTGATAGCGGAAAGATCATGTTTAGAAATACAACTCCCGACCACGCGGTAAAGGTTTTCAATGTCTTGAAAGAATGGGGATTCGAAGGTGACCTCATTCTGGTAAAGAGAGGAAGGTTGAACTATCTGAAAATAGTAGTAGTTGATACCAATCTTTTCGATTCAAGTTGTTTCGGCTTTCTTGAGAAACTTGGGTCCTCTTTCATGGCTCATTCTATCTCTAACGCTATCGATGGTGAGCCTGTTGTCTTGCAAGTCTGTGATAGTTTTGGGCTAAATACCAAAACTATCACAACCGCATTTTAAAAAGGAGAAAAATTATGTACATCATCTATCATCGCTCAGACCTAGACGGAAAATGCTCAGCAGCAATTGTGAACTACTTCTTACACGAAAAAACAGAACTTAGTTTCATAGGGGCGGAGTATGGGGACTCCGCCCCAAAAGAAATTTTCAAATCAAATAAACTGATATATATTCTCGATTATAGTTATGATCGAGAAACCATGGAAAAATTAAAGGATAGGGTGATCTGGATAGATCACCACAAAACAGCAATTGAAAAGTTGGGGGATATTGATTTCTTTAATAAAGGTGTCGATCAAAGTGTAGCAGCATGTGAGTTGACCTGGAAAGGTTTTGCTTTAGGTAAAAAAATACCTGAAGCAGTAAGATTGATATCAAAATATGATATTCACGAAGTGACAAATGATTGGGATAAGGTTTGCAAATTTCAATATGGATTAAAAACTTGCAATACCGACCCAACCAATAATGACTTATGGAAAGAGCTTTTTGAAAACGATCAAAGTACAGAACATTTGATCTCTAAAGGAGAGACAGTTGCATCGTATATCTCAAAATTAGAGGAGCATTTATCCTTAAATGTATATTATATCACATTCCATGAGTTTAAAACAGTTGTATATAATGGCCCCATGGGAAATAACATAATCAAAAAATTTATGTCAAAGGATTGCCCTATTGGAATCTTTTATAAGATTGTAAATCCCAATAAGGCAATTGTTTCATTAAGAAGTATCGACGGCATTGATGTTTCAGAAATCTCCAAATTATATGGCGGAGGTGGGCATAAAAATGCCGCTGGGTTCATCTGTAACCCAGAATTAATATTGAAATGGAGATAATTAAAAAAATAATAAACGTTCTTACTGTTCTTGAATTGTTTGTCTTTATATTTATTTTATATCATATATGTTATGAAGAATTAATCAATAAGGAATACAAAAATATAAAAGGGTCTCCATTACCTTATTATATGAAGATCCATCTAAATGAAAACGATAGAGAGGAGCTAAAAAATGATTTCAAAAAAGCTATCATAAAATATCCCGATAAGTTGTTGAGATTCAAAACAGGTATCTCTGGTAGTAATAGAGACATAGAGGACTTCAGATATGAAGTAGTAAGATTATTTCAGAAAGAAAAGGGAATTTTCAATTCGATAATTGATAATCAATTAATTATGGAATTACATCAAATTAAATTCCCGAAAAAGAAGAATCAAAATGCTAACACCAATTCCTGAATCAATTATCCTGTTTTGCGTATTCGTATGCTGGTATCACGGAGTCAAGAAATGGTGGAAACCACTTCTTGATTATCTGTTGTACGCAGTTGCATCAAGCATTTTGGTAAGCATAGTAGTTATGTTCTTGTTTAATGATCAAGATTTATCCGATTCAATTCTGATCGTGTTCTTCACGGCTGGAAGAAAAATCAATGAGGTAAGAACCTTACCATAAATTTAATATCCATTGATGAGATAATATATCTCATTTCTTTTTCTCTATATATATAAAATATAGAATAGATAGTTTTATTTTATTTTTAAGGAGGAAAAAAATCATGATAGAATATGACATTAGATTTCGAAAGAAGGGGAAAATTGTAACGGCAAGCAATTTTGTTCTGCCGGAGATGTTGACCCCCAAAGGTACTGAAAGGGGGGTGGATTTAACAAGATATTCGGTATTTTTAGTCAGGGGCAGAGAAAAATTTGCCCTTGAGTTTCG
>Ga0116145_1004609_pt1 | contig 10915 bp, 8 predicted proteins | sample AD_JPNHG1_MetaG_FD_89747 | JGI IMG/M metagenome (GOLD analysis project Ga0116145, IMG submission 89747) | Active sludge microbial communities of municipal wastewater-treating anaerobic digesters from Japan - AD_JPNHG1_MetaG | ecosystem: Engineered > Bioreactor > Anaerobic > Digestate | place... | reverse complement strand
TGAAGAGCATTTTGACAGGTGGTGCCGCGGTATGACAGGGGTGCCCCTGGTTGACGCCGGCATGAGGGAGCTGGCTGCCACCGGGTATATTCACAACCGGGTCAGGATGGTCGTTGCAAACTACCTTACAAAGATACTGTTAACCGACTGGAGGTGGGGCGAGGCATGGTTTGCACAGAAACTTCTCGATTACGAATTGTCATCTAATAACGGCAACTGGCAATGGGCTGCAGGATGCGGCTGTGATGCCGCTCCGTATTTCAGAATTTTCAACCCTGAAAACCAGGTCAGAAAATTTGATCCTGAAAGGAAGTATATTGAAAAATGGATTCCCCACCTGGAAACCCCTGAATATCCCTCGCCTGTTACTGATTATTCAGTGGCCAGGGTACGTGCCCTGAAACATTACAGGGAAGGGATATCCGGGGACCTCCGTTACCGGTAAAGAGTTTAAATCATTTCTCCCTGCCTGTCAGAATGGCTTCCAGTCTGTCTCGTTTTGCGTAATTCTCAAACCGGAACGACTCGGCAAGGGCAACCAGTTCTTCATCCGAGAGACCTTTGAAGAGGTTGCAGTACTCAGGCACCAGAGCTTCGGATATAAGAATATTCCTTACCAGAAGTGTTATGTGCCGTGCTATGCCTGTCGGATAGGGATTATAATCCGGAAATTCCCTGCGGAACAATTCCTCTACCGGTTCTATTACCGGACGTATATCCTTGTCGGTCGATCCCCACGCATCGGCCCCCAGCCGTTCTTTCTTTTTCAGGAATGAGGAAATGAGTTTCATATACGGAGTCTCCTTCTTCTGGTAGATAATTGCCTGCAGGCCAAGATCCTTGTAAAGCCAGATACACCAGCTTACCTTGTATTTATCGAAATATTGAAGCTGATCCTTAAGTATCTGGTATCGCATCTCATCTTTTTCGGGTATGCCGGTATAAACCGGGCCGAATTCGCCTACCCAGATCGGCACCTTATTTTTGAGCATAAACTCACTCTTCTTCAGGAAGTCGCTTTCTAGTGTGTCCCTGTTTATGTACCTGTTTCTAGTTACCCCGGGATAATCACCTCCGTATATAAAGCCGGGCAGTGCATAATCGTGATTTGTGTAAACCACGTTATCCCATATTTCCGTGAATGCACTGAAATCTGTTGCGTAACGGTCACCTTCAAGGAAGAAAATATGATTGGGGTCTATTTTCATTACCGCCTCACGAAGTCTCTTGAAATACGGGAAAACCCTTTTGCCGGTGGGGTCTCCCGGTTCGTTAATGAGGTCATAACCTGCCACCCATGGCTGATCCCTGTATCTTCCGGCGATTACCTCCCACAGATGCAAAGCCCTGTCCTGAAAATCCCTGTGATCCCAGAAAAGAGCCCTGTGAGTGGGATTATCGCTGTGCCAGTGCTGATTCTGAAAACCCGGAAGTGCATGAAGATCGATAATGGTGTAAATCCTGTATTTTGCACATAGTTCTATCACCCTGTCGAGATGCTCAAAGGCTTCTTCCTTTATTACACCGGGATTCATATCATCTTCGAAGAGATGATAATTTATGGGTATCCTGACAAGGTTTAACCCCAGGCTGTGAATATATTCAGCATCGGCTTCGGTAAAATAATTCTTCAGGAATGTATTGAAAAACAGATCATACTTTTCCCTGCCCAGGACTTCCAGCAGACCTTCTCTCATGGTTTGTTCATTTCCGGGGTAGCCGTTGATGAAGTTTTCCATATGCAGCATTCCTCCGAGTCCAAAACCGCGAAGAAAAACCGTATCTCCTTTCTGATTAACTATCTGGTCGCCTGAAACCCTTAACCAGTTTTCATCTTTCGGGGTGTCGGCTCCCTTTTTTCCCGTTTGCTCCGACATATTGCAGGAAGCAATCAGAAGAATCATCAAAGCAATAAGCAGTTCTGATAAACGATAATTTTTCATGGCAGAAGTATTTACGGTGATAAATATATTAAAACTCCGGGAAAAAGGAATTCACCGGTCGCTCAGAATTTTTCAGATACGCCAAGGCCGAACAATGCGAAATCGTATTTTACAGGGTCTTCAGGGTCGAACTGTCTGAGGACCTCCGTAAGTTCCCTTACAGCCTTAAAGTCGTTCTGTTTTCTATGGAGGAGACCAAGTTTTCTTGCCGTATTGCCCGTATGGAAATCGAGCGGTATGTAAAGCTGTGACGGTTTAATTTTCTTCCATATACCGAAATCGACCCCGCGGCCGTCGTTCCTGACCATCCACCTGAGGAACATAAAGAGCCGCTTGCCGGCCGCGCCTTTTTCCACATCGGCAAAATGTTTTGTGGTACGGCACTGATGTGGCAGATTGAAAAAATACTGTCTGAAATTAGTCAGTCCGGGGACAATATCTCCGCTGCTCCCGGCACCTGTGCTTATGAGCTCCTCCATACTGTTGAAATTCATATAAATATTTCGAAGGGCTTTAAAAAAGAACCCGCAGTCGTGTCCGTTAAAGGTCCGGTGTACAAATCCTGAAGCTTTTTGCATGGTGCCGTCCGTTGCATTCATGATAAAGTCATACGGAGCATCTCCCATGATCTCCATCAGCCTGACTGCAGATTTAAGAATCAGATCGCGCCGTCCCCATGCAATTGTGGCTGTAAGAAACCCGGCTATCTCCCTGTCCTGGCTGGTGGTATAACGATGAGGTATAGACACAGGGTCATGTTCAATGAATGAAGGGTTGTTGTACAGGAGGTATTTCTCATCGAGAAATTCCTTTAACTCCGTAGCAGGTATACCTTTAAACTTTTTCCTGGCTGCCATCTACAATTAATCCGTCTTTCAGCTGGATGATTCTGTCGGAGAGAGAAGCAAGCTGTCTGTCGTGAGTAACAATAATGAATGTATGACCGAATGTATCGCGAAGGGAAAAAAACAATCTGTGAAGGCCGGTTTTGTTTTCAGTGTCAAGGTTACCGGAGGGTTCATCGGCAAGTATCACCGAGGGGTTGTTTACCAGGGCTCTTGCCACAGCCACCCTCTGTTGCTCTCCGCCGCTGAGTTCTGAAGGTTTATGATTGGCCCTGTCGGTCATCTTCAGGAATTCAAGCAGTTCCCTGGCTCTTTTCTCAGCCTCATACTTTCCCTTTCCGGCTATATATGCCGGAATGCATATATTTTCGAGGGCGGTGAATTCCGGAAGAAGCTGGTGGAACTGAAAAACAAAACCGATGTTCCTGTTCCGGAAACCAGCCAGTTGTTTTCCCCTCAGTTTGCCTGTTTCTGTTTCGTTATAAAAAACCGAACCGGAGTCGGGCCTGTCGAGCGTTCCAAGTATCTGAAGCAATGTCGTTTTCCCGGCCCCGCTTGCACCGGCTATTGCAACTATTTCCCTGTCGCTGACTTCCAGATTTACTCCTTTGAGAACTTTAAGAGTACCATATGATTTTGTTATGCCGGTCGCCCTTATCATCTGGCAGTTTCTAATTTCTTGTCTGGTTCCGGTTTTGACACACCTGTCCCGGTATCCGAGCCAAATCTCAGTCCGTATACAAATTGCGGTTTATATCATCAACATCTTCCTGCAGGGATCCTGCCGCCTCGTCTATCTCCTTTTTTAAGGGTTCGGCAGATTCTTCTATTTCCGATGTTATAGAATCAGAAATGTCATTCATTTCATTCTCCACCGAGGTCTGAATGTCGGATATTTCATTTCTCACCTCTCTGGTGCTCTCTTCTATTTCCTTCTTAATGTCTTCAGTTGCCTTTCTGAAATCGCGCATGCCTTTTCCAATTCCTTTTGCAATTTCAGGTAGTTTATCAGCTCCGAATAAAAGGAGAACCACCAGAAGAATAATAAAAATTTCCTGCCCGCTTATGAATAACAGAGTACCCATTTTACATCATACATCAGCATGCAAAATTATAAAGTTTATCCGAATCACCATTGCGGTTCATGTACATAATGGAGAATAACTGAAGGCTTGTTTCGTTTGGGAAATACCTTACCGGGGAAAATATAAAACTAGGTTGACGGGAAAGGATTAAAGAATAACTTTGCATGGAATTAAATAAAGGGTAAATGCACATGGCCGACACATCTCAGGTGAACAGTATATTTGAACTGTTGATGAAGGGTGGAATAATTATGATACCCATTATACTGCTTTCATTCATAAGTATTTACATATTTATTGAGAGATATATTTATATAAAGAAATCTGCCGCGCCGCGAAATTCGCTCGTGAACAAAATACTTTCAGAGGCAGCCGGGAGAAGGTACGAAAGCGCGCTTGCCGATGCAAAAAAAGACTCATCAGCGTTCGGCAGGATATTTGAGAACGGGTTGATTCATGCAGGTAAGCCTGCAAAGGAGGTTGAGGGCTATATGGAATCTGCAGCCAATCTGGAGATAGCTCTTATGGAGAAAGATATGGGCTATCTGGGGATAATAGCTGGTGTTGCCCCCATGCTTGGTTTTATCGGGACGATAGCCGGTGTTATAAAGATATTTTACAACATTTCCCTTGCCGACAATATCAGTATAGGCATAATAGCCGGGGGTCTTTACCAGAAGATGATATGCAGCGGGGTCGGGCTGATAGTCGGAGTTATTGCTTACTCGGCCTATCATTACCTTCAGATGATGATCGACCGGTTTACCGTTAAGCTGCAAAGGGATGTCAGTGAATTTCTAAAGACCCTCTGATATGAATCTGCGAAGGACAAAACATTTTAAGCCTGAGGTAAGCACTTCATCGCTGAACGATATAATGTTCTTTCTCCTTCTGTTTTTTCTTATCGTATCCACACTTGCCAATCCTAATGTCATTAAGCTTCTCCTTCCGTCTTCGGATGCGGCTCAGAATATAAACAAACAGCAGGTTACCATTTCCGTAACAGAAGACAGGCAATACTTTATCGACAATACACCCGTAGCACCCGGAGAACTGGAATCTGTTCTCTGGTCAAGAATTAAAAACATCCAGGAACCAACTGTGGTTCTTCGTTTTGCATATAACCTTACCGTTCAGGACCTTGTGGATGTTATGGAAACCGGTACCAGGCTCAAGGTAAAAATGGTCCTGGCCACAACAAAAAAGGAGAGTCGTTGACTCTCCTTTTGTAAAAAGTAAAAAGTATATTTTTCAAATTATTCAGGCAGTGCCTGTTTTATCCTGGCAGGAGTGGTATCATACATAAGTGAGGCAGCGACAAAGATTGATGAGTATGTACCGACCAGGATACCAATCATAAGAGCGAATATAAAGCCTCTTATCACTGCTCCTCCGAAGATAAATATGGCAATAACGGTAAGAAGTGTTGTCAGCGATGTGTTAATAGTACGGCTCAGTGTTGCATTCATGGCCAGATTCAGAACATCCTTGAACGGACGTTTCCTGTAGATGGGAAGATACTCTCTCATCCTGTCGAAAACTATCACCGTGTCGTTTACAGAATAGCCGATCACGGTCAGAATTGCGGCTATGAATGCCTGGTCAATTTCCATACTGAAGGGCATTATTCCCCAAAACAGAGAATAGATGCTTATGACAAACAGTGTATCATGAAACAGTGATGCCACCGCTCCGAAACCATACTGCCAGTTCCTGAACCGGAGAAATATATAAAAGAATATTATAATAAGCGCTATACCAACCGAATATACGGCTTTAATCTTAATATCGCTTGCAAGGGTCGGCCCGATTGTTTCAGAACTTTTCCTGTATTGTGAAAGCCATTCATCTCTTCCGAGTGAACCGCCCGTCATATCTTTAAGACCGTTATAGAGCAGAGTCTCAACCTCATCCTCGACGCCGGTCTGGTTTATTTTATATTTCGTGGTAATCTTAACCTGGTCTTCGCTTCCGAAAGTAACTACCTGTGGCATTTCCCCGAATACAACCGAAAGCCTGCCGGCCACATCAGCTGTTTTCACGGGCTGATCAAATCTGATAATATATGTTCTTCCTCCTGTAAAATCAATTCCCAGGTTCAGGCCTCTGACGAAAAGTGAACCGATTCCAAGAACAGTTACTGTGATGGAAAAGGCATAAAAATATTTTCTCATTCCCAGAAAATCTATTTTGGTATTTTTCAGCAGGTTGGCTGTGGCCGGCACTGAGAAAGTAAGATTGGCATTGCGTTTAAGCCTTGCCTCAAAAATAAGCCTGGTAATGAAAATAGCAGTAAAGAGTGATGTGAGAATACCTATCACAAGTGTTGTGGCAAACCCTCTGATGGGGCCGGTACCGAAAACGTAAAGTACAATACCCGTAAGAAGTGTGGTAACGTTTGAGTCGATAATTGCCGAATATGCCCGTTTGTAACCGTCAGCAATGGCCAGCTTTATTCCTTTTCCGGCCCTCAGTTCTTCCCTCACACGTTCATAAATAAGAATGTTGGCATCAACAGCCATACCCATTGTAAGAACAATACCTGCAATACCCGGGAGTGTAAGAACAGCATTCAGTGAAGCAAGAACACCGAACATAAGGAAGACGTTGCCCAGAAGGGCCACATCTGATATCAACCCGGCTTTCCGGCTGTAATAGAATATCATGTAGACAAGTACCAGCATGAACGCAATTGCGAAGGAAGTAAAGCCTGATTTTATGGCTTCCTTTCCGAGCGTGGGGCCTACAACGGTATCAGACACTATTCTGGCCGGAGCAGGAAGCTTTCCGGATAAAAGAATATTTGAAAGGTCCTGAGCCTCCTCAAGAGTAAAATCACCTGTTATTTCTGAATTTCCACCTGTGATCTCTACCGCAACGCGGGGATATGAGCGCACATATCCGTCAAGCACGACAGCAATGCACCTGTTCAGGTTTTCGCGGGTTAGCCTGGCCCACGTCTTTGCCCCTTCTGCGTTCATTACCATGTCGACCTTTATATCAGAAGAGATCACACCTGAGGAAGGTCTGGCGGCGGTAATCACGCTTCCGTCGAGAGGGGGCCTTCCGTCGCGTGTTGTGACCTTAATGGCATGCAGTTCATAAAATGTTTTTGAATTGTCATATTTATAAGGATTCTGGCTCCAGAAGAACCTGACATCACGTGGAAAGAGTGCACGTATCTGGTTCATTTTGAGATATGCATTTACTTTTGCAGTATCCCTGAAGCTTGCCATACCGATCAGGCTGCCCGGCAGAGGGTTTCCCTGCTGATCGACGTGAGGGCGGAGGATTCCAAATAGCGGGTTCTGTGCGGTAAACTGCTCAAGGCTCTCGGCTTCGGCAGCACTGGTAGTGTCTTTTTTAATAAGATTCAGAAGGTCCTGTTCACCGGCAACTGTATCCACTCCCGCTTTCGCCTGTCCGGCAACAGCTTTCACCGAATCGGCGCTTTTCTTCATGTTTGCCTCTATTTCCCTGAGCAGATCATTTGCCTGTGCCAGGTAGCCGATAATCTCGCTGTTTTCGTAGGTCTCCCAGAATTCAAGACTGGCAGTCCCGGAAAGAAGCTCGCGAACCCTCTGGGGGTTGTTCACGCCCGGGAGCTCAATAAGAATTCTTCCTTTGGTTGAAAGCTGTGTAATATTTGGCTGTGTAACGCCAAAACGGTCAATCCTCGTGCGAAGAATATTAAATGCATTGTTAATGGCATTATCGACTTCCTTCTCAAGGACTTTTATAACATCCTCATTGGTTGAGTTAAAGTTTATTTTGTCTTTCAGCTCCACTGTGCCGAAAATTGAAGCGAGCCTTGCCTGCGGATCTATTTCACTGAAAGCATTTGAGAAAAGAGTCAGGAAATCACCCTGTGTCTGCAGGTGTCTCTGCCTGGCCCTTGAAAGAGCTTCATTAAATGTCTTATCAGGGTTGTAATTTGACATTGCCCTGAGTATGTCTTCAACGGAAACTTCAAGGATTACGTTCATTCCTCCCTTAAGGTCAAGGCCAAGGTTCAGTTCCTTTTTAAGACATTCCTTAAAAGTATTACCCAGGAAGCTCCACTGGTCTTTTGTGAGAGTTGACATTGAATCGATGTAGGCAATCTCCTTTTCAAGGTTTCCCATTGCATACTTCCTGGCATCGCTTTTAACCTTGTAGGTTGCAGCTGTAAATGACAACTGGTAAACAGATACCAGGGCAAGGGTTACTGCCAGGACAATAATAGCGCCTTTATTCTGCATTTGTCGTTATTTTTGATACGGTTATACTAAATCGTTTCGTTCAACGAGGCGCAAAGTTAAATAAAATTGGGTAATACCCAACGGTCAACGGGTATAATTAAATGTCAGATACCTGACGGTGTCTAATAGAGCACTTTTTCGAAGTCGGTTTCGATGGGCTTGCGGTTGATGAAATCGTACAATGTAAGGGCTCTGATATTATAGAAATATGACCAGTATGCCTGGAGCGCCTGTATATATGCCCTCCTGTTGGTATCTTTCCTTGAATCAGCGTCGTTCAGATCAAGTACAGATATTTTACCTATAAGAAATCGTGCCTTCGTAACTTCGTAACGTCTTGTGGCAACAGTGTCTGATTTTGCCGCTATCCTGACCTGGTCGCTCTGAAGATTGAACTGTGCGACATCGAGGAACAGGTTTTGCTGGAAATTCGACATGTTCTGTTTTTCCTGCACTTCTGCAAGTTCAAGGCTCGATTTTGCCATAAGATATTTTCCTCTTGCCTGACCCCAGTCAAGAATAGGTAATGTAAGGCCGATTCTAACCCTCTGTGAATTACTAAGGTTTTCATACGCCATCAGGAAATCCGTGTTCTGCTGGTTAAACCCGACTGATGCCGTCATGGTCGCTGTAACGCCCCTCTGGTTGCGTGCCTGTGCAAGACTGCTCCGTGCATTGAGAGTATTTACCCTCTGGTTTATGATATCAGGGTTATTCGCCAGCGCAAGGTTAAGAACCTCCTGTAAATCTACCTGAAGGTTTGGTATTTCGTTGGGTATTATCAGTTCTATTTCCACATTCTCGTTGAAGCCGAGGAATGATGCCAGACGGATCTGTCTGTCTTTCAGGTTCATATCCGCCTGTTTTCTGGCTGTTTCGGCATTAAGGAAAGATAGCTGCATTTGCAGAAGATCGTCTTCGGCAATGGTTCCAAGCTGGTATCTTCCCTGGGCTATTCTGTAAAGAGTATCGGCATTGGAATAGTTCATCTCGGCTATCTGTTTGTTTATCTGGGCCAGGGCAAGGCTGAAAAAGTTCTGAACAGCTGTCCCGTGTACTTCCTCAATAGTGTTCAGGAAGTCTTTCTTCGCCATTTCATATCTCAGAGGTTCTATTTTAGCCTGCCATTTCAGCGTGTTGTACCTTCTGATAGGCTGATTAATATTTATGGAAACAGGATTTGTAATATAGTTAACAGGGAGCTTTTTCTCAATATCCTTGTACAGAGTAAGGTCGGAACTCAGTGAGATTGTTGTTCCCAAAGGCCCTATAGCCTGTGAAAGAGCAAGAGTACCTGTTGTACTTACAGTACTTTTTGCCCTGTAAACATACTGGTCGGTCACGGAGTTGTAAACTTTTTCCAGTCCGTTACTGAAATCAGGTATGGTACCTGTAAGAGTAAGAGAAGGAAGGTACTGGGCTCTGAAGGACCTGTATTGCCAGTAACTTGCACGGAACCTGTGCTTTGCCATCAAAGCCGAAGGAGACTGCTCTTCCGAAAGCTTTATCACTTCATCAAGTGTAAGTACTTTTTTTACCGACTGTGCTTCAGAGTTCTGTATCTGTAAAAGTGAAGCTGAAATAATTGAAACAATTATTGCAAAATTTCTTTTCATACCTTTTTTTATTCGTATCTGAGTGATTCAATAGGATCTTTTTCCGATGCTCTTTTTGCAGGTGAGTAACCGAAGATTACTCCGACGGCAGCTGATACTCCGAAGGCGATAAAAACGGAGAAGAATGAGACTATTGTCATAATGCCTGCAATTTTCTCTATCAGCTTGGCCATTATTATGCCGAAGAATATACCGATGAATCCGCCTGTTATGCTTATAAGAACGGCTTCTGACAGGAACTGAACAACGATGTCCATTTTCTTGGCGCCAATTGCCATACGCGTTCCTATTTCCTTTATGCGTTCCATAACTGAGGCAAACATGATATTCATGATGCCTATGCCGCCTACTATCAGGGAAATGCTTGCTATTGCACCAAGTACTATATTGAAAATATCCTTTGTTCTCTGCTGCTGTTTAAGGAGCAGTTCGGGAACGGTTATTTCAAAATCCTTTACTCCCGAATGGCGGCGGGTCAGCATCCGGCTGAGAACTTCTGTTGTCGTATTCAGCTGTTCGGTCTCCTGCACCTGCACCACAATTCTGTCGAGCTGATTATAGTTGGTTTCCTGCTGTGTATTTGCATCGGAGGAGCTCACAATAACACGGGCCATACCCATTCCCATTCCGCCTCCGAACATCTGGATTGAAGTTGATACTTCGGAAGCAAGTTTTGTATTTACAAGGGCCCGGTTCTGGAACCTCATTAGCATGGTCTGGATGGGAATATAAATATTATCGTTGTAAACATTCACTCCCTTTTCCTCAAATCCCGTGAGAGATACATTTGTTTTCTGAAGCACACCTATTACCTTCAGCCAGATACCATTAAACTTAATATACTGTCCAATGGGATCTATTTTGCTGAAAAATTTTGATCTTATATTGGCTCCGATGATACAAACCTGAACTCCGTTCTCATCCTGGAATTTGTTAAACACCGTTCCGGAGACAAGAGGAAGGTTATAGAGGTAAAAATAGTCGTTTGAAACGCCCACCAGTTTTGCTGTATGTTTCACGCCGTTCAGTATGGCGGTTGAGTTAAAGGATATTTCCGGGCTGATTCTCTTTACCGAAGGCACGTTTTCCTTAATAGCCTCCACATCGAGCATGTTAAGTCCGCGCGAGAACTTCCTCTGCTGTTTCTCACCCTCTTCCGACGAAGATGCGCTTTTATCGGGAATG
>Ga0116145_1004607_pt1 | contig 10920 bp, 6 predicted proteins | sample AD_JPNHG1_MetaG_FD_89747 | JGI IMG/M metagenome (GOLD analysis project Ga0116145, IMG submission 89747) | Active sludge microbial communities of municipal wastewater-treating anaerobic digesters from Japan - AD_JPNHG1_MetaG | ecosystem: Engineered > Bioreactor > Anaerobic > Digestate | place... | reverse complement strand
CAAAAGGAATTGGAATAACAAAAACATATCAGTTTCCTCGAGCCAAAGGCAAATACATTGCTATGTGCGAAGGAGACGACTATTGGACAGACCCCTTCAAACTCAAAAAACAGGTAGATTTCTTAGAAAATAATCATGACTTTTACGCAGTTTTTCATAATGCTATAATTGTGGATAAAAATTCAAAAAGAATAAAGAATTTTCATAATAAAGAAATAGATTCCGAACACAATTTTGAATCAATCATACAAGGATGGTTTGTTCCTACTGCAAGTATTGTTTTTAGAAATGATGCAGAAATTTTACAAGGAATGAAAGAATTAATTTCAAAAACGGAAATAATTAGTGGAGATAGATTACTTTTAGCATTTATTGGAAACCAAGGCAAAATAAAATATTTCAGTGATATAATGTCAGCCTACAGAAAGCATGGAGGTGGAATTTCAAGTTGTGGTAATCATCTTTTAATTTTCAAAAGTAACATAAATTTTTTTAAAGAATTACGGAAATATTTCTATCCAAAATACTATAATACGATTACAAATCAAATTTTAAGATGGCAAGGTATATATAGTGTTGAACTTTATAAGAATAAAAAATATTCGAAATATTTTATTGAATTATTTAAGACTTTTCTTTACATAAGAACACTAAATGAATTTAAAGCTTTTATTAAACTATATTTATTACAACGAAATGATAAAAAGGATTTATAATATGTTTTTTAATTTGTTATCCCAAATTTTTTCTTTTATTTCAATTGGAATTACAATTCTTTTTGTAAGAATTTTAATTTCATTATTTTTAGTACTAAGAAAATTATTCATTAGAAAAAATTTTTATAGAAAGAATATTTTATTTTTAGAAGTTTTTCCTGTTGATAATAGCGGATACCAATATCGGGCAAAAAAATGGGCAGAGTTATTAAATAAGAATGGTTTTCATTGTGAAGTACTTACACTAATTGAAGAAAAAAGCGAATTCGACAAGGCCATAAAAGGCAAAAATTTAAGTAGGTTTTTTATCTATTCCATACGCAAAAGATTTAAACAATGTCTATATGCTCGTAATTTTGAAACTGTAATTGTAAGACGAGAACTGCTGCTTTTTAATGACTACGGAAACCTGTTTATGGAGAAATTTTTATTAAAGATACACCTTAATGTGATTTTGGATTTTGACGATGATATTGCCGCAGCAAAAAATAATCCCAGAAAAATTACAAGCCTGTATGGAAAATTATTGCTCGAAGATGGCAATAAATTTAATAACAGTTTAAGGCTTTATCGTAGGTTCATAGTTGCTTCCGATTACCTAAAACAACGAGTTCTTGAAGAAAATCCAACCTTGCCTCCCGAAAACATTTGTGTCATTCCTACCTGTGTCGATTACGACCATTATCCTCCCAAGCAATATCCCCTTAAGCTAGATAAAATAACCTTTGGTTGGATAGGAGGTGATCATAATTATTATTTATTGGACACTCTACTTCCTATATTCAATCATTTGTCAAAAGATTTTGATTTTGAACTCAACGTTATCGGAGGAGAACCCTATGTTCGCGATACCAATTTTCAACTTAACTTTATTCCCTGGTCTTTAGAAACAGAAGTTGAAGAACTCCTTAAAATAGATGTAGGGTTAATGCCTTTGGATCAATCAACTGAATCTAAAGGTAAAGGGGGATTTAAACTTATTCAATATATGGGCTTAGGAATTGTGAGTGTAGCAAGTGCCGTTACCATAAATCGAGAAATTGTTGATGATGAAAGTAATTCATTTTTGATATACAATGATACTGCTTGGGAGAAAATACTTGGAAAGCTGTTAGATAGAGAATATAATTTTCAAAGTATAGGTTTAGCTGCTAGAAATAAAGTTAATTCAAATTATACCTTTAAAGCTAATAAAAAACAATACATTAACTTTATAATAAAGAACATTTAATAATGTGTGGAATTGCAGGAATTTGGTCTTTAGAAAATAAAGATGATAACCGTAAGTTAATAGAACTAATGAAAACAGCCATAAAACACCGTGGTCCAGATGGCCATGGTTCTTGGTTTTCAAGCAATGGTTCATTAGCTTTAGGTCATCAAAGATTATCCATAATTGATTTATCCTCTCATGCAGCACAACCTATGACTTTAGATGAGGAGTTGGTTATTACATATAATGGTGAAATATATAATTATATCGAAATTAGAAAAGAGTTAAAAGAACTAGGGTTTAGTTTTAAAACACAATCTGATACAGAAGTGCTTTTAACTTCTTATAAAGTATGGGGGATTGATATGCTCCAGCGCTTAGACGGCATGTTTTCTATAGCCATTTATGATATAGCTAAGGATGAATTATTCATAGCGAGAGATAGGTTTGGAGAAAAACCGTTTTACTACACGAAGTTCAATAATAAGCTATATTTTGGTTCTGAATTAAAAGCATTATTCGCTGGTGGAGTTCCTAAGAGAAATAATAATAGAATGTTGTATAATTTTTTAGCCAATGACCTTGTAGAAAACCCCAACGATCAACAAGAAACATTTTACGAGAATATATTTAAGCTAAAGCCAAGTCATTATTGCATCATTAAAAAGGATTTAAACATTGAACAACGACAATACTGGAACCTTGATATTACAACGAATAAAAGTATTTCGTTTGATGAGGCTACAAATAAATTTTATGACCTTCTTTCTTTATCTGTAAAACGAAGGTTAAGATCAGATGTAAAAGTCGGAAATTCATTATCAGGGGGATTAGATTCAAGCGCAATTGTAGGCTTAGTTAGTAAGGAAAACGATATTATCAATACCTTTTCGGCTCGTTTTCCAAACTTTAAAAAAGATGAGGGTTATTTTATTAACCTTGTTCAAGATAAATTTAAAACTGTACACCATGATGTGAGGGTAGACGAAAACTCTCTTGTTTCCCATTTAGATCGTCTTATTTATCATCAAGACGAACCTTTTCAAACAGGAAGTATTTTCGCGCAGTACAAAGTGTATGAAGCTGCAAAAAAGCAAGGCATTACCGTCATGCTAGATGGCCAAGGAGCAGATGAGTATTTATGTGGTTATCATAAAGATTTTAATTTTTTTTATAGAGAACTAATTAGAATAAAACAGACCAATGACTTAATAGTTAAACACTTAAATACAAATCACAACTTTGTACCTGATACCTCATTTAAAGAATTTTTCCATGTTAAAAATCCTGTTATTTTTAATTTTCTTCGTAATAACTTCTCATTTTTAATACCTAAATCACCCCCTCATGAAATCAATAAAGATTTTAACATGAATTATAAACCTAAAAAAAGCCCTTTTTTAGATCCACTCACCCTAAAAGAAATGCTGAAAGGTGAAATGACTACTCAGGGTATAGAAAAATTATTACGTTTTTCAGATAGAAACTCAATGGCACATTCAGTAGAAGTAAGATTGCCTTTTTTATTTCATGAATTGGTTGGTTTCGTCCTTTCCTTACCCTCAGAGCTTTTATTAAAAGAAGGATGGTCTAAAGCTATTTTAAGAAATTCTGTTAAAGATTTGTTGCCAACTGAAATAGTTCATCGAAAAGATAAAGTAGGGTTTGAAGCTCCACATAATGTATGGACAAAATCTAAAACTTTACAGGAAATGATTTATGAAGCAAGGACACATTTAATTAAAGAAAATATAATTACAAAGGATTATAAATCAGATTGGAAGATATTGATTGTATACAAGTCAATGTTTTCTTAAATATGTCTTATAGAATGGAGTCAATAAACAAAATAGCACTCATTTTCGAAGGAACGTTAAAGAATGACGCACGGGTTTTACGTGAGGTGACTTCTTTATCCGAAAAGTGGGATATAAATGTGTTTTCTAGTAATGTAGGCGAGGAGGAAAATCAAAGTATTCCTACAAATGTGAAAGTAATTCCTTATGAATTAAGCCAAAGATGGCTGTATAGAAATGTTTTTTTCGGGAAAAAGTACAGTTCTCTTTTGAAAATCATTAATCCTTTTGATTATTGCGCACTTATATGTATTGATTATCCAACACTCCAGTTAGGATATAAATTAAAGAAGATAAATCCGAAACTAAAGTTGATTTATGATTCTCATGAGATATATATTGAAACAATAAATCAGTTTTTTCCCAGAAGTGGATGGAAAAAAATTTACGGCGTTCCTTTGATTAAGATAAATCAGTTTCTACACTCAAAAAAAGAGAAAAGATTTATTCAATCTGTAGATATTAAAGTAACCGTTTGCGAATCATTACGAAAATATTTCTTAAAGAAGTTGAGGGCGGACTTTTTAGTACTCAGAAACTGTCCTTCCTTAACACATATTAAAGAAATTAATGAAGAAGAAAAAAGTTCAAAGCGAGCTGATTTTAATATAGCTAATAATGACTTTTTACTTTTATATCAAGGAGATATTAATCCAGGTCGGGGTTTGTTTATTATGTTAGAAGTGATGAAGCAATTACCTTCCAATTTTAAGTTTATTGTTTTAGGAAATGGCATGCTTTTACCAACTTTAAAAGACAAATGTAAAAACGAGTCCATAAAAAATGTTCAGTTTTTAGGCCGTGTTCCCTACAAAGACTTAATGGCCTATACTCAAATTGCAGATTTAGGTATTAATTTAATTGAGCCCATTAATGAATCAAAAAGACTGTCACTACCAAACAAATTGTTTGAATATATGTCTGTGGGTGTTCCTTTTCTTTCTAATGATTTACCTGAACCGAAACTATTAGTAGAAAAGTACAATTGTGGAGTCTTAGTGGATTATTCAGATACGCAAAGTATAGTTGATAGAATACAAGAATTATCAAAGAATAAAAGCTTGCTTAAAAACTTAGGAAGTAATGGCCAAAAAGCGATTCAAGAGGAGTTAAATTGGACGGTGGAGCTTGAAGGATTGATGAAGGAATTAGCTTAATGAATTTTATTATGAAAATGTTTTACAAATTACACATTTTACGTAGAAAACTACAAAGAAGACTATTTCCATCATCTTTAGTTAAAAAATATAAATATCTAAAAAGTTTTAAATCAAGATATCCGAAGGTCCTATCAGTTGAGAAAACTTTAGACGACTTACTTCATTCAAATAATTCTATTAGTCGTTTTGGTGATGGAGAGTATCATTTGTGTTTGGGTCAAAGTATTAATTTCCAAACCTTTTCACCATCATTGCAAAAAAGATTGATTCAAGTACTAAACAGTTCAAGTTCAGAATGTAGAATTGCAATAATTGAGTACATAATAGAAGGAATGACTCCTTATACTCAGGAGTTTTGGTATGAAAACATATCATTCATCACAAAGTTATTTAAAAAAAGGCAATATCACAACGCACGAATATCTCGTCAATTAACGCAGGAACAATTCCTTAAGCTAAAAGTGATTTGGAAAACCGTCAAAGATATTACAAAGCCTTAGAAGCTGTACAGATAAACCATGAAAAAGATGATTTCTACCTATTAATTATTGAAAGTACTCGTAAAGCTCTAAAAGAACATATTAAAATGTCTTAAAACTAAAAACTAAACACTCACAACTAAAAACTAAAAAATAAAAAGAGTGAGCCTGCGAACTCTGCAAAGCTAATCCAAGCGAGCATAGAATTCTTAATTCAATCATCGGGTGTTGAGCGTAGTCGAGACACCAAAATCAAAAATCGTAAATCAAAAATCCAAAATCATTAAATTCTTAATTTTTTAATATATTTGCAACTAAAATGCTTTGCGGTAATTTTATTAAAATTTAATAATGAAAAAAGTTTTAATATTGGCTTATGATTTTCCGCCTTATGTTTCGGTAGGGGGATTACGTCCGAGCTATTGGTATGAAAATTTTAAAGAAATGGGACTTTTCCCTATTGTAATTACTCGCAATTGGAATCCTATTCATGGCAATGCTTTAGATTATATACAGCCAAGTAAAACCAAAGAAATTGAAATTGAAGAAACAGAAAAAGGCATTTTAATAAAAACCCCTTATAAAGCAACTCTTTCAAATCGTTTAATCCTAAAAGGTAAAAAAGATCCTATATCTAATTTATTAAAAAAAATATCTACAGGCTGGAACGAATTTGGACAATGGTTTTTACCAATAGGAACAAAATATCAATTATATAAAACTGCAAAAAACTTTTTAAAAGACAAGAAAGTCGATATAATTCTAGCTACAGGCGAGCCTTTTATTTTATTCAAATACGCTTCCAAATTAAGTAGAAAATTTAATATCCCTTGGGTTGCGGACTATAGAGATCCATGGAGCCAAAACTCATCTAGGCGAAAAGGCTTATTTTTCAAATATTTTATTCCAATTTTAGAAAAAAGATACTTAAAAAACGTTACTTTTATTTCTACTGTTTCAGAATACTTTAGTTTCAATATACAAGAATTAGTAAAAAACAAACCTTTTGTGATTATTCCAAATGGATATGATGAAAACATTATAAACGAAAGTATAAAAATTAATCAAAACAAAGAAGCATTAACTATATCTTTTGCCGGCACAATATATAATTGGCACCCATATATCTCTTTTTTAAAAGCTATTTCCAACTTTTTTATAGATAAATCAAATGCGAATTTTAAGATTAATTTTTATGGTATAAATAAAGAAGACAGTATAATAGAGCTTATTAAAAATGATGAAAATCTAAAAAAAATAATTACTATATACCCAAAAATGAGTAATAATAAACTTGCTATGGAATTAGCAAAATCTAATATTCTTCTGCTATTTAATGATTATTCAATTATGGGCACAAAAATATACGATTACTTAGCATTAAACCGTAAGATTATTCTTTGTTTTGAAGATGATGAAGAAGCAAATTTATTAAAGGAAAAACATTTTAAATTTAAATCTATAAAGGGCTTAAGCGAAAGCTTACAAGCTGATTTAATTAGAAAAACAAATAGTGGCATCGTTGTAAAAGACAGTGAGCATTTATATGAGGTTTTAAACGACTTGTGTAATGAATTTGAAGAAAAATCTTATATAGAAAACCATACCATTGATGCTGAGAATTATTCAAGAAAAGTACAAACAGAAAAGCTAGTTAACAAATTAAAACAAATTGAGAACTACGATAATCAAAAATTATGAATTTATTAACTATTTCTTTCAACTTTACAAACCATTTACTCATAAACATGCTTTTAAATACATGTTTTTTATAAAAGAACTATTTTATAGGATTAAAAAATTATCTTTGCACGAAATTTTCAGTTACTATATTTAGGATTTAGAATAACAAACTATAAAAAAACACTAAATGTTAAATAAAGAAAAATTTAAACTACTACATTCAATTAGAGGTTTTGCTGCTCTGATGGTTGTTATCGGGCATGCAAAATTCCCATTCTGGTGTGGAGGTACAGAATATGTTAAAAAATTTCCACAACAAGATTGGAATTTTTTTGATAAACTAGTGTTTGGATTAGATATGTTTAGCTCAAATCCAGCGTTAATGGTTATTGTATTTTTCGTACTAAGCGGATTTTTTATTGCCTATAGCTTTGAAAATAACAAATGGAAAATTAGACATTTTTACACAAATAGAGCTATAAGGTATCATTATCCAGAACTTTGGTTAACAGCAGTTTATATAAATTTTTTTAATGTTCAGCCTTTAATTTCTCATGTTATATTTGTACATATTATCCTTGCAGTAATTTTAACTATTGGAATAATAGCTCTATCAGAAGAGATTGATAAAAGAATTATCTTTAAAATATTGGGTATTCTCTCTTTGTTTTTTGGAGGAATAGTTATATTTAGCATTATTCCTCAAACTAAATTTTATATAGATTATAGGTCTATCATATTTCCAAAGTTTATAATTATTAGTTTGTTTTTTGTTTGGTTTATTTTATTGTTTTTAAGAAAATCCAGGGATTTATTTTATCCTTTATTAGCCTTGCCAATAATAAACATAACTCTCGCTCCTGTTATTTTTACATCTATTATTTTGTATCTTTTAGTTATTTCAATCATTTATAAAAATTTTGTTAATCAACTCAAACCAATTATATTAACCATTTTTTTTGCTTTGTGTATATGGATATTTTATTTTATACAAAAGAAAATAGAAATATATGGACTTCCTGTTTCAGAAATAATAAAAATAAATAAATCACAACCTCTACAAATTTTAAATGTTTTTGTTGCTAGTTTTATAATTTATTTTAGTGTTTTTATCTGGTATTTTATTCCTGGAATTTTTATTTATTATAAAAATAGAAATAGAGAATTAAAAGATACTATTTGGTATAATATATTTTTATTTGGGTTTATTATTTTATTTTCCGGTTCGTTTTTCTGGGCGATATTGAATCCCTTGCATGATTCAAATCAGTTTTATGTTTTACCGGTTTATTTTTTTTCGAATATTTTAATAAGTTTATTGTTTTTGTTATATTTAAAGAAATCATACAATTTTGGACATATTGTTAAAAAATTATTTTATTTATATTTATTATTTATCATCTTTATAAATATTTATAACATAAAGTACAATTGTGTATTTTTTAAAATGCGTGATATTAAAAGCATGTATTCAAAGGAATACATAGATAAAATTTTTGCTGTTATTAAATGTGAAGATGAAATACCTAATATAGGAACAATATATTCCAGAATTGATATTTATTATTCTTTTGATGCACAGGTCACAATTACCTATTTGCCACCTATAGATAATATGATACCTTTTCACAATACAGTTAATTTGAATTCGCCGTATGATTTTATTTATAGGACTGATAGTTATAAAATCATTAAGAGATCTGAAAATATTATAAACAATAATCTCTTCATAAAATATCTCAAAAAAGAAAATTATAATGAAAAAAATATTGACGAATTAAGAATAAGATTTATTAAAGAAAATAACATTAAATATTTAGTATTAAAGAAAGGTTATAAACTTCCGCCAATATATGATGAAATTGTAAAAGAACAATATTATGATAATATTACAGGAGAAAATTTTGTGATTTTAAGTTATTAAAATTTTGTTTTTTTGTTAATTTATTAAATAATAATAAAATGTAATTATATAAATTTGAATATGGAAATTAAATATTATTTATTAATACTAGGTTCTTTAATTTTCTTTTATGCAATTGGGAAAATAATTAGTAGCTTGTTTTTATCATCATCTAATGAATCTAATTATTATTACAGGGCTTTTGTTTCGTTAATAATAGGACTTTTTTCTGTTATTACCGTTTTTGCAATTTTAAAAACAAGATTTAATACCGTATTTTTAGGATTGATATTTATTTTTTTTATTTACTTTTTCAAATCAAAACATACAAACTATAATAAAGAATCTTTTAGGACAAGTTTATTTTCAAACTTAGTAAAGGATTTGATTTTAATATGCATATTAAGTTTAGTTTTTTATATAATATTTGGAGCATTATTTTTTGATACTCCATATAATAGAATGGCTCATGGTGATTATTATTATTATACTCGACTAATTTACAAGATGGCAGAATATGGATATGAAAATACTATTCTGGGTTTAGATCCTTTTTATATTCACAACAAGATTGGAGCATCTCCGTATCATTATCCTGAGTTGTGGTTAAGTGTAATTTATTTTCAAATTTTTAATATACTGCCCCTGATCTCGATTTTAATAATTACACAAGTAATCATAGCCACCGTTTTATGCATAGGTATAATTGCTTTAGCCCAGGAATTTTCTAATTCTATTATTATAAAGATTTTTGGATTTTTATCTTTATTCTTTAGCGGACTTTTATTTTTTGAGCCTATTCCACAAACTTCTTCTTTTATTGATTTTGGTAATATTTATAATCCCAAATTTTCAATAATTGCATTATTCCTAATCTGGTATCTAATTCTATTTATTAGAAAATCAGATTATTTCTATTTTCCATTGTTGATTTTACCAGTTATAAACATAGCTACAGCTCCCTCAATTCTTACGGCACTGAGTTTATATTTTTTAATTAAAGCAATAACTTCGAGAAAGATAAAAATTTTTATTGCTAAGTTCCTACCCATTTTGACAGTGACAATATTTCTATCAGTATTTTATTTATTACAACCTAAAATTCCTTCTTCTAATCTAGGCATTATTGATATAATGGATGTTAATAAACATGATCCTTTCCAAATACTAAAAACTTTTGCAGGAGGGATTCTAATTTTTTTAAGCATATATATCTGGTTTTTCCTTCCTTTTCTGGCTTATATTGTTTATGTAAAATTTTATATAAAAGAAGCTTTTGAAAGCAAATTTAAAGATATATTCTTGTTTTGGGGGATTTTGTTCTTTACAGGATTAATAATATGGAATTTAACTAATCCCATGCATGATTCTTTGCAGTTTCATCTTTTACCAGTTTATATGTTAACTAATCTGATGATTTTTATTTCTTTTATAATTGTTTATAATAAAATAAATGATTTTAAACATGTGATAAAATATATTTTTTTCATTTTCTGGATTGTAATGATAACTATAAATTTTTTGCAGTTTAGTAATAAAGCATTTTTTAGATATAAAAAAATTACGAATTATTATTCATTAGAATACCTTGAAAAAATTTCTATGCTTGTTCCTAAGAGTTACAAGAGTGCTATAGGAGTTCTTTCTTCTCCTATTGAAATAAGAACTTCTTTTAATGCACAAATGAATTGGATTACTATGCCTCCTTTGGACAATTTGATTCCAAATGTTGTTATGGTAAATTTAACTGCTGATGAATATGTAATTCTTTCTGATGACTTAAAAATTCTAAAACGAGCAAATAAATTTATAAATTCATCTCCTTTTAATAAATTTTCGTTTCAAAATGATCCTCAAAATGTTTTAAATAAAGATTCATTAAGATTGGAATTTATTAAAAAGAACAATAT
>Ga0116145_1004604_pt1 | contig 10924 bp, 10 predicted proteins | sample AD_JPNHG1_MetaG_FD_89747 | JGI IMG/M metagenome (GOLD analysis project Ga0116145, IMG submission 89747) | Active sludge microbial communities of municipal wastewater-treating anaerobic digesters from Japan - AD_JPNHG1_MetaG | ecosystem: Engineered > Bioreactor > Anaerobic > Digestate | place... | reverse complement strand
TATCGAGTCGGTGACGATCCGGTTGATCTCTTCAGGCATGCTCATATCAAAGCTCCTGAGACCTGCCTCGACATGAGCGACCCTGATCAGGAGCTTTTTGGCAACGATAGAGCAGGCCAGTGTGGAATTCACATCGCCAACCACCACGACCAGATCGGGCAAATCCTTCTGGCAGAGCTCTTCAAACGATGTCATGATCCTGGCCGTCTGCATGGCGTGTGTCCCGGAGCCTGCGTTCAGGAAATAATCCGGCTCGGGCAGGGCCAGGTCTTTGAAAAAGGCCTGGGACATTTCATAGTCATAATGCTGCCCGGTGTGCACAATCCGGCAGCTTATATTGTCACGCCTCCCGGCCTCCCGGTAAATAGGGGCAATTTTCATAAAATTCGGGCGTGCACCGGCGACAAGGAACATTCTCATCATTCGTCTCCCATTCAATCATTGTTAATTCTTAGAATTGTGTTAGCACTTGTAAAGGTAGGGATACTAGCATCTCGCTATGAAACCGATATTCCCCTTCTCATCTATAGTATCAATGCTCCTGTTGCAAAAGTGAGTGTATCCACATTGGGGATCCCGATCTTGAATGCGGAACCACTCACTCCGATCATATTCATTGCTTATAGAAATCGGATCGACGCACTAACCATTATATATGGAATAACCTTTCTGCAAGATGAAGACATGGCTGTCATATTCTTTTACATTGCTTTAGAGCATTGCATCAATATTATTGTTTAATCATAACAATTAGTTACTTAATATGAGCATTTTATTCATTGCTTAGCATTAAAACCTTAGCGGTATGATGTGTCGATATTTTTAACAAATTATTTAATAACCAACCATTATCTCATATATCTTGTTGTAATTACATCTATATTTATTGTGGCCTGCTCATTGCATAAGTTTAATTGATTTTAATTATATAAATTATATAAAAAGGGGCATTCAGCATGAATAGAATGGTTTTAAGCATTGTCCTGGTCCTTATCACGGCAACCTCTGTTTCCGCACAGATGATACCGTATTCCCAGGAAGCATATCACACTCCGTCGGGATGGTCTGTGATTGCAGAAGTACCAACCATCAACATAAATCATGACTGCTATTATATTCTCGGCGTCAATGACGTGCCTGATACCGCGGTGATTACAGGCCTGAACATAGTGTTTCACGATGTGTATAACTCGGATACTGAGCCAAACTGGTTGAACGTGTATATTTTCAATGAAATATCCAACATCGGTTACTCGGTCTATGGCGACAAGTCATCTCTGAGCAGGCCGGACTGGTCAAGTTTTGCGATAAATGGAACTTATTACAGCGCAACACACTTGGGTACATGGTCTTACGATGGAACAACAATGGATGTAATGTTCTCCACAACCGATGAAACCCTCCTGGCATACCTGCAGGGCGGAAATAGCTTTGGGATCGGCATTGACCCAGACTGCCACTTTTATGGTAGCGGCATCACTGTTGAGACAAGCATACCAACTCCCGAACCAATGACATTAATGCTGTTAGGTTCTAGCTTACTGGGGTTTGCAGGTTTCAGGAAAATGTTAAAATAAACGACCAGTTATTAAAGATTAACTCTAACAGATTATGGCAGGCAAATTTTATAATTTGCCTGCCATGTTTAGCGCCATACTGGCTTTAAGTTTTTTGGTATATTGTATTTACTGTAATAAGGAGGAAACCTACTTACAAGTATTTATTATTATGTTATTTCATTAAAACTAAATGATGAACGACCTTGTCATAAGCATTGTTGATTGGAATTCCGGCCGGCAAATCATTGACTGCTTGGAATCTATACCCTCTTCTGTAAAGAAATTTTCTTACAAAACAGTCGTAGTGGACAATAACTCACCCAATAAGAGCACACAGATAATATCGAAACTGTTTCCAGGCACCATTATTATTGAAAACGACAAGAACATCGGTTATGCAAGTGCGCACAATCAGGTGATCTCAAGCATGGACAGCCGCTACTTTCTTCTCCTGAACCCTGACACAGTGTTAACCGAGCAGGCTATCGACAAGGTTTTAGATTTCATGGAGAGCAACCCTCAAGTGGGTGTTGCCGGATGCAGAGTTCTTTCTGCAGATGGATCGGTTCAAAACACAATCGTCAGATATCCGAGCCTTGGTTCGGAAGTCCTGCGGTCTGCAATGGAGTTTTTTTATCCCTTTAATTCAGTTTTTAAACAAGTGTATTACAAATTCCATAAGATAATTCCCGACTTCAACGCGCCCGTTTTTGTTGATGCTATCAGCGGATGTTTTATTATGTTGAGATCCGAAATGATAAGGGAGATAGGTCTCCTGGAAGGTTCTTTCTTCTTATTCTCAGAAGAAATCGATCTGTGTTTGCGCGCCAGGAAAAGTAACTGGTGTTGTGCCTACTTACCTCAGGCCACTGTTCACCATAATCTCGGTGGGTGCAGAGAAAAAGCATCACACGAATTCTCGCTTTATCATTTCTATCGAAGCAGGCTCCTATATTTTTTAAAACACCATGGCAAGGCTCAGGCATGCATACTTGGCACCACTTATCTCATTTTCTCGCTGTGGTTTCTGCTCATACAACTGCTCAAGAAAGCCGTATGTCATTGTTTAAAAACAAGTCGAAAAGATTACAGCGAAACCTCACTGGCTACCCTGAAGGCGGTCATGCATCTTTTAACAGAAAGAAGAACCTTTAAAACGGGCCTGCATAATTCTTAATACCCGCATACTCAAACACTTTATCACGCATCCAGACTATTATTCTCTCTTTCGCCTATCCTTCTTGCCGGATAACCAGCAAGGATGCTCCCTGCAGGGTACTCTTTCGCGCCAACGACAGAACATGCAGATATTATTGATTTTGCACCAATAACTGCTCCCGGCATGATAAAGGCATTGGCCCCGATCCAGACATCCTGTCTGATTATTACCGGATTATACGTGTAACCCTGTGAATGGACAGGTATATCATATCGCTTATAGTTATGATTCTGTGTCCATATCTTTACATATGGGCCGAGCATTACGTCAGACTCCAATATTATACCGCCCCCAGCCTGAAGATAGTTGCATACTCCTATTGAAACATTATCTCCACATTCAATGTTCTGCGGATTGATGATGTGCGTACCCTCAAGAACATTTAGATTAGTACCGCATTTCTTGAATCTCTTGCAGTACCACATTCGCCTGATCATCATTCCGAAACGGCCCGGTATGTTTCTGATCAAAAAGGCGACATACTGATCACGCATGCCGCCAGAGTTAAGATCCCAGTACAGCAGTTTCAGCAGTTTCATTGTGTATGCTCCATAACTTATAGCTTTTCTATAGGTGTACTAATCGACAAGATTATCGTGGGAGACAGTATCTTAAAATATTTTTTTGACAGAAGAATTTTTTCGACTTATATATGACGATACTGTAATTAATTATATTTATTCGTGAGAGTGGCATAATGAACATAATCATTGAACCCAAAAAAGCAGCTACATACTTGGGAGCGATTATAGCGTTTCTTATTGCAGCATACATAGCAGGTTTTATTTCAAGGTATTTCTTGGGTCATGATTATGTTTTTGGACTTGTCCCGCTTTTTGATCTTGACGTGGAAGGCAATATTCCCTCACTTTTCTCGTCCGTTTCTATTCTGCTTTGCTCTGGCCTGCTATATATTATCGGCACCGCTCACATGAAAGACGGCAATAAGGAATCGTATTACTGGATGGGTTTGGCTGCCATTTTCCTCTTCCTGGCTTTGGATGAAGGAGCAACTATACATGAACGGCTGATTGGCCCGATGAAGGGAATCATGGAAGACACAGGTTACCCATACTTAACATGGGTGGTGCCCTATATTATTTTTTCAACCGGTATCGGACTCATATATTTGAGGTTTCTCTTAAATTTACAAAAAAGATTCCGGATATTGATAATTATCTCGGGAATTATTTATATCATTGGAGCTCTAGGTTTTGAACCGATAACCCCCTATTACTATGAGATATCTCACAAGAAGGACATCATTTTCTCAACGATCATTATGGTTGAGGAGTCATTTGAGATGATCGGTATTCTGTTATTTATTTATACACTATTAAGCTATATCTCTTTGAAATTTGACAAACTCTGCATCAGATTTAATGCCGGGAATAGTCATTGAAGCTTTCATTCTACAGCGTTGCTCAAGCGATTCACATGTGCTTGTAAACCTTCCATAAGTACGATAACGCCTTATAAACCGGGCTTTCTTTGACCTCGATGTCCTTCTTTGAAATATAATCCAAGCGTGAAAGGCCTCGCGATCTCTCAAGATCTTGTCTTTTCAATTCTAGAAAACATAAGAACTCTTCTAACTCAGGCGGCTCATTTCCTTCTGTTTCCAGCATTTCTTCCCATGATTTCAGAGCATCTTCCCGTGTCATTTGCCCATCGCGAATAAGCTGTGAATATTTCTCCTGAGTAAAAATGAAGTGAGGAATCTGCCTGTTCTTCAGATAATATTTAATAGGTGCAAACTTGCAGTCAATATGGTCTTTGTTCCTGTCCGGCGTCTTCCATCCCAGTTCTTCTTCCAGTACTCTCTGAATCTCCTGATTGTTCCAAGGGATAAAATCGGGAAGGTTGATCATGACATAATCGCTGTCGAACAATTTCATTTTTACCTTTTCAAGAGTAGAGAACTCGTTCTGTCTCTTGAGAACGAACGAATCAATATCCTGAACTGAAAACCCGCTCTTGATCAGCACCCTTCTAACATACGTGGGATGAGTGGAATTTATCTCAAAGGGCGACTGTTCATCAACCCGGGAACTGGTCCCAGATATGATCAAGGGGATGTTATATATTTTCTGATAGAGAACCCTCACGCGATTTATACCTGCTGCGCAAACAGAGCAGAATTCACCCCCGTTTCTTACCATAGCACTGTAAAACCTTTTGATAATATCAGGCCTATAAGTATACATGACATGGTCAACACCCAGACGTTGCGCCATGGAATGGATATTTTCCAATGCATAATTGCTCATGAAAAGATTGTTGAATGTAACGAGAAGTGGATTCAGATTATATTTGTTCTTGCATAAATAAACGACATAAGAACTGTCTCTTCCCCCACTATAAGGGATAAGACAATCATATCGCCTCTTTTTTGCCTTAGCAGCATCGAATATGTTTACAAGTTCCCTCTCTGACCTACTATAATTAAAATGCTTCCATTTACGGTCCCATTCATGGCAATAATTGCATACCCCTTCGTCATCAAACGTAATATGGGGAAAACTATCTGGCAGTATACATTTAGAACATCGAATCATATTGAGTCATATGTGAGATCTAGAATCAATTTGCAAGTGTTAAAATATCTCAATTTCAGGATCAGCCTAATAATTAATTTCCATCAATTAGGGAATTATAAATATTTATTATTTTCTCAGCATTGTGTTTCCACAAATGATTCTTTAATATTGTATCCTTGGCATTCCTACCCAATCTTATTCTTATTTCTTTGTGATCAATTAATTTTATAAGTTGTCTAATAAACGAATCAGAATTACCAGGTTCAAACAAAAGCCCATTATAATCATGAGTTATAACATCTTCTATAGGCCCTATCTTCGGCACCACAACTGGTTTTGCCATGGCCATGTATTCAAATAATGCAACTGGTGAACCAAATGGATTTGAGTGCGGTAATGTACATATATCCATTACTGAAATATAATCAGGAATTAGATTCCTTTTGACTCTTCCGGCAAATACGACATGTTTATCAAGGCCTCTTATCTTAACTTCCTCTTCAAGCTCTTCTTTATTATATCCGTCTCCTACCAGAAAAAGTTTCAAATTACCTCTTTTCAAATAAAGATCATCAAATATGCTTATCAAAAATTGCAAGTTATCCCATACTGAGAAAGAGCCTACAAAACCGATGATTATTGAGCGGTCAAATCCATATATTTCTCGCAAGGAAACTTGCTCATTTTTACGATCAAATTGAGTGATATCTACTGCATTGGGCATTATATAAATTTTTGAAGGATCTACTCCATGTTTTTCTATGCTTTTTTTCAGGTAACTTGAGACAGCAATAATAGCGTCTGATTTAGCAAATATTATTTTCTCTATTTTTTTTGCGAGTGGTGTAAATAACTGTGCTCTTTGTCTTGCAATACCACTTATCTCATTTACTTCCAAAATTATTGGCACATTAAATATCTTTGAGCACAATACACCTGAAAAGCAATAAAATGCATATCTCTCATAAATAAAATGTATATTGTCATTTTTTAAAATATTCACAAGATTTCTAATAGCTACAATATTATATAATATCTCAAGAAGTTCAAAAAATACTTGAGGCAGATGATCACTTAAAAAAGACCAAAAATTAGATAACTTGGATATGTTCCTTTTTGAAGGTTCTGCATCACAGAAAGGATCTATACCAGGTGGAGATACAAGTATAATTTCATGATTTAAATGCTCCAATGCCTTGATTACTTCTCTAATATGTACCCCCTCAACACGCTTACCTTGTGTCCTGTGATGATATAGAATCTTCAACTAAACCTCATATAATATGATATCTTACACAATGTCTTATGATTTAAAAAATATTATACCAAGACCCCTGTAGGATATAATCTCAGTTCGAAAGATATATTATGAGAATCAAGCCTCGTAACAAAATGTGTATAATAACGAGGCTTGATTTACATAAGAGAGTTTGTAACCTATTAATATTAGTTGTTAATGCCCATTCTTCGTTACAATCATCCGGGAACTCAATGACCATGTATACTGCTTTCTGCTCAGTATTATATTACTATGAATCATTATCTATCAAGACACCGAGTAATAATACATCTCAGCCACCTATCGCATCAATATTTAATCCCTTTGGAGCTGAAGGTGGGATAAGGTCGACGGGAGAGGCGCTGCCGTCTCTCGATTCTATGTAATAATCAATTTTTGTGACATAGGGTATATTAGAATCAAGATCTTTGATTGCGAAGTAATACCTAGTGCCATATTGGACGCTTATAGTAAAATCTGCCTTGATAAAATTGTAAGCACCCCTGACTAATGAAAATGGTCCACCTGGTACGACGGTAGCATTATTGTAATTAGAATTTAATATTGGTTTTGTTGAATATCGAACTTCGTATCTATGCCCATTATGCGAATATTGAGAATTACCATGCCAACCAATCTGAAAACGTCCATTACCAAAATATGTACAACTAACACTATTTATGGTCTCTTCGTTTTCAGGCTCATCCTCTTTGTAAAATGTTACTTCATCAATGTAACCTACCCAAGGCATTGGATATATATTACGGCCCTTAACATCAAAATAAAATCTAGTAAACCCATCATAATACTCCCAAGATGTCGGATTTATGCCCGGATCAATTTTTACGCCGACTAAATGTTGAGGATGACGATTACATATCACCTTCGTCCAATATTCCGACCCGGGAATATTAAAATAATGATAATAATGTGTACCATCAGAATAGTGACTTCCGTTTATTGGGTCTCTCGTATATGTCCCAATATGAAAGTTAGTATCCGCCATCTGTGGAAATTCTTTAGGGAGTTTGATAAAGAATGATAAACGAGTTGCTCCGCTTGCCTGTGGTATCAAAACTTTTGAGCCTGCCAAAGGGAAATAATATATATTTAAACTACCTTCACTTACCGTATCTTTCAGACACATATTCGTTCCATTTGCTCCGATATTAGCAACTTCTAGATCTTGTATTCTTGGTCCACCGTCGCCACCATTATAAGGTTGAAAAACGCCTCCGGTGGCAGAATACAACGTACCATTTTCAAAACTTGAAATCAATTCAGCTGCAGTTAACACCAAGGGTGCGACAACAAGCACAGCAAGTATTCCAACACATTTTTTTACTCTGTTTGATATCTTTTTATGTTCTATTCTTTTCATAACATACTCCTTGCTATTATATTGGACAACTAATCTAGTAAGCAACGATTATACCAGCACTCATATTTTATTCCTCCAATCTTCAAAGTTATCAGGACTAGGTGCTGTACGCAAACCTAATCGTATCAAGAGAGCAGTAACTCCCGCTCCAAGCGGCAATCTATGAAATAGCTAGAGGTCCGGTTCCCCTGCTTTCGCATGGACGGCAGTTTGCGTACAGCACCTAGTATTGATGATAAATTATTTTGGCTTCACCCAATCCCTAAAAGGCTTGTTTCAACATATATATTATTTTATTCTTTAGGCCACATCGAATAATTCCCTTTTCCAGAGGTTCTCAACTTGGAGCTGATTTTTGATGCACAACCCTTGGGATATGCTTCATGAGGAGCTTTCTTCGGTGATATTTGTGGGCTATTCCGAGCATTGTGATCTACCCGGGACATGATTTCCACCATGTAGACGCACCTCACCCAACAGTTACCAGCGACTGGAAGCGGAACATGTTGTAGGCTAGGTTCCTCAACCCAATCTTGACCCATGCCCGAGCTATACCTATCGTCCGCAACAGCAGATCTCCCGCAATCATGGATTGTACTCCAAACACATGCTCAATGCGGGATCGTATCTTCGACCGGGTATGGTTCCCTCGCTTCTCCCAGCTCGTCAGCCTCCGGTGCCGACATCCCTTGCGCTGAAGATGTTCACGATACCTGCGATCACGCAGCATCCCCAGACTTTCCTCAGATCGGTACGCACTGTCTGCATACACGTCCCTGCTCCTGTTATCTTCACGAAGCAAATCACCAAACACCTGCGAATCATGCACACTCGCATCCGTCACCGCATATTCCCGTATCAGCTTGTGCTTCACATCCACATTGACATGGTTCTTATACCCATAATAGCTCTTGCCGTTCTTCTTCAGCCACCTGGCGTCTGTGTCCTTCTGCCGGCGCTTGGGTTCATTCCAGCCCTGTGGCTTGCTCCCCTCCTTGATCAATGCGTTCTCCTCCCGGGTATTGCGCTGCTTCGGCACCGATACAATGCTGGCATCCACGATCTGACCCTTGCGGGCCACAAATCCGCTCGCCTGAAGATGCCGATCAAACATCGCAAACAGCTCACTCACCAACCCCGTCTCCTTGAGCTGCTCCCGAAACAGCCAGATCGTCTTCGCGTCCGGTACCCGATCGCCAGGACCAAGACCCAAAAACCGCATGAATGTCAGCCTGTCCAATATCTGGTACTCAAGCTCATCGTCAGAAAGATTATACAGCGACTGGATAATGAGCGCCTTGAACATCAGCACCACATCGTACGGCTTCGCTCCCGCATTGCTCTTTCGCTCCTTCTCCCGTACCTTCATGAGCAGCGGTCGAAATCCCTCCCAGGCAACAACCCTGTTCAGCTTCACCAGAGGATCTCCCCCCTTGTCGATCCTGTCGTATCTCTTCTCCCAGTCGAACAACCCCAACTGCTTCATGATCCCCTCCAAAAATACCTCAAATGATGACATTAAAATAACATTATCAATGACTTATTGCAATCTATATGCACGCTTTATCATAAGTATTTTTAGAGGCACCCTTTATTCTCACTGAACGTGACAATAAGTCTCTATCGACATTTTAGTTTATTTGGTATCATTTAAAATCCTATATTGCTTTTGCAACCTGGATTCCCGGTTGATCATAACGAGTAGCATCATTCAACCAATATTATTGAACTCTTAAGTAATAATTGCAACTCGTTATGAATCATTGCCATAACGATGTTAAATTCGATGACTGCAGTAATTAAATCTCAACATATTAAATAGTTAAATCATTCATCGTTATGATGTTCCGGGAATCCAGGTTGCAAACAATAATAGTATGAACAAAATACAATAATGTAATAGCTTATACGATCCTGTAGTATAACTTGTAAATGGGGATAAATAGTCGCCTTATAGTTGTTTTTTGGTGACAAGCCTTACCGCATATACTACAGGCATCTTCTCTCTCTTATGTATAACTTTGATCCTCTTATGCTTAAAGTAATTTTTGCTATATTTAGTTGGCCGGGATCATTCCAAAATTCTCATTTGCTCGCTTCCCGGTAAACATCATCAATATTTTCTGCACACCAACCCCAGGAATAACGCTCCATATGTTTCCGGATACGCATATGGTCCCACTCCCTCGAGAAAAAATTATCCAGGGCTTCTGTAAGTCCATTCGTGTCTTGCAAATTGAACATATTACCCAAGAACCCCTCTGACATAATATCTGGAATGCCTCCTACGGATGAAACAACCACTGGACAACCGCATGCCAGAGCCTCCATAATGACATTCGGGCTCCCCTCACCGCTTGTAGCAAGACAAAATACATCCGCTGAAGAGTACCATAGAGGAAGTTCGCTATTTGGCCTAGCTCCGACAAAAAATACCTTATCTACGAGATTCATCTTCTCCACCATAACTTTTAACTTGGGCATGTAGTTCCCTTCTGCACCGGGAGATCCGACTATGTAGAGAAGGATATCAGGATAAGTGGAAAGTAGCTTTGGCAGGCATTTAATTATATGATGGAAACCTTTTCGCTCTATAAGATATCCGATGGAAAGAATAATTTTCTTATCAAAGGGAATACCTAGTTTTCTACGACAACTAGAAGGATCAAGAGGGCGGAATGTCTCAATATCAACGCCATTGGATACCACATGGATCCTACGGGAATCTACTCCAATTGCATGTGCTATTTCAGCAAGCTCTGAACTAAGGCAAATGACTTTATTTGATTTCTTGAGCCATCGATCTAGCAACCTCTTGCGCAAGCTCTTCTCTTCGTAACACACCGCTTCCTTTCCCCGGATAGTGGTTATGAAAGGTTTCTTGGTAATTCTCGACAAAAACAACCCGGATAGAATGTCCGGATATACCCAATGGACATCAATTAT
>Ga0116145_1004595_pt1 | contig 10932 bp, 10 predicted proteins | sample AD_JPNHG1_MetaG_FD_89747 | JGI IMG/M metagenome (GOLD analysis project Ga0116145, IMG submission 89747) | Active sludge microbial communities of municipal wastewater-treating anaerobic digesters from Japan - AD_JPNHG1_MetaG | ecosystem: Engineered > Bioreactor > Anaerobic > Digestate | place... | reverse complement strand
TTTTGTTAAATTTGATGTCCATTTGTAGAATAATATTAGAAAATAAATAACATATATGAGTGAAAAAGTTATTACACTTGATTTATTTGATCCTGTAGAGTTTTTAGGTGTAAATGATGCTAATTTGAATTTTTTTAAAACGTATTTTCCTTCTTTAAAAATAATTGCCAGAGATGAAAGTATTAAAGTTATTGGTTCTAATTCTGATATAAAAACATTTGAATTAAAATTGAATATTTTACTTAAATATTTTTATAAACATGGTAAAATTTCAGAGGATATAATTTCAAAAATTATTGAAGTTAATGAAGAAGATATTGATAAAATGAATATTGAAAATAATAATGTATTGGTATATGGTAGAAATGGTCATGTTATAAAAGCACGTACAAGTAATCAGCAGAAGCTAGTTGATAGTTGTATGAAAAATGATATGGTTTTTGCCATTGGTCCGGCGGGTACAGGTAAGACATATACTGCAGTTGCTTTAGCTGTGCGTGCATTGAAAAATCGTGAGGTAAAAAGAATAATTTTAACAAGGCCTGCTGTTGAAGCAGGTGAAAGTTTGGGTTTTTTACCGGGTGATTTGAGAGACAAAATAGACCCATATCTTCAGCCTTTATATGATGCTTTAAGTGAGATGATACCTTTACAAAAATTAGCTTCTTATATGGAAGATGGTATCATTGAAGTGGCCCCTTTAGCTTTTATGAGAGGAAGAACGCTTGATAATTCGTTCGCTATTCTTGATGAAGCCCAAAATACATCAATTTTACAAATGAAAATGTTTTTAACAAGAATGGGTAAATCATCAAAGTTTATAATAACAGGTGATATTACACAAATTGATTTACCCAATAGCCAAACTTCAGGATTACTGAATGCTATGAAAATATTGCAAAATGTATCGGGAATAGATTTTATATACCTTAATAACTCAGATATTTTAAGACATAAGCTAGTTTCACAAATACTTGAATGTTATAGTAAGCATAATAAAGAATGAAAGAAGTTATATTAGTCATACTATATGCATTATTATTTCTTTTAGTTATCAATAAAATTAAATTTTTTAATTTGCCAGGTATTGGTAATAAGCCTATAACAGGAGTATTTATATTGAAGATTATTTGTGGTATAGCTGTTTGGGCAACATACACATGGTATTACAAAGAAAGAAATACTGCTGATATTTTTAAGTATTTTGATGATAGTAAGGTAATGTATGATGCTGCTTTCAATCGCCCTATTGATTTTTTGCAAATGATTACAGGAATAGACAATAATAATGAATATTTTAATCATAACTATTATAATAAAATGAATAATTGGTTTAGGGTTCATGAAAGTACATTGTATAATGAAAGTCATTCCTTAATCAGATTTAATGCTTTAATTAGATTTTTTTCATTTGGATATTTCAATGTGCATACAGTCTTTATGTGTTTTTTTTCATTAGTAGGACTTACTGGTTTATATCGTTTTTTATATAAATATTTAAGAAGAAATAAAATTATGTTGTTTTGTATAGTGTTTTTATTACCTACTGTTTTATTTTGGGGATCAGGAGTTTTAAAAGAAGGATTGATATTAACAGGTCTGGGATTATTATTATGGAGTTATGATAAAGTAATAAATAAAAATTTTGATTATAGAATTTTGATAATAATGTTGTTATCTTTTTTATTAATACGATATACGAAAGTTTATATTGCTTTAGCTCTTTTACCACTTATGATGACTTTGATATGGGTTAAATATGAAAGTTTTAAAAGAGTTTTTATAAAATTTTTTATTGGAATAATAGTTTTCAATATATTATTATTTATAATAAGTTATAAGTTATTAGGAATTAATGTATTTGAAGAATTAGCTCGTAAGCAAAGAGATTTTATAGGCCTAGCTCATTCGGTTAATTCTGGTAGCTTATTGAATGTTAGAATTTTAGAGCCTAGTGTATGGAGTTTAATTATTAATATACCTCAAGCTTTATATAATGTATGTTGTCGCCCTTGGTTTTTTGAAAGCAAATCACTTTTGATGCTAATAACATCAATAGAAAATTTAGCATCAATTATTATAGCTATATTTGCAATATTTTTTTATAAAAAACCTGATAAAAGGCTTATGACTATTGTCTTTTTTTCACTTTTTTTTGTTTTACAAATATATATACTTACAGGTTTAACAACTCCTGTTATGGGGGCTTTTGTTAGATATAAGTTGCCTGCTTTTCCGTTTTTATTTTTAATGTTATTGTCTTTAATTGATGGTAATAAGTTATTTTTGAAATTACGTGCTTTAAAAATTATTAAATAATATGGATAATTTAAATTTACAAAAAACAGTTTTTATTACAGGTGCTACAAGTGGTATAGGCGAGCAAACAGCTATTGAATTTGCCAAGCATGGGGATAAAGTTATAATAACAGGTAGAAGGAGGGAAAGGTTAGAAATCTTAAAAGCAAAGATACAAGAAGATTTTAAAGGAGAAGTTTTAGCTATACATATGGATGTGCGTAATTATAATGAGGTTAAAGATGTAATATCAAAACTACCTGAAGATTTTAAGGTAATAGATATTTTAATTAATAATGCTGGTTTAGCTCTAGGCTTTGTTCCTTTTCAAGAAGGTTTGGTCGAAGACTGGGATATTATGATTGATACTAATTTTAAAGGATTACTTTATGTAACTTCTTGTATTGTACCTATTATGATTGAAGCAGGGAAGGGGCATATTATTAATATTGGTTCTATAGCAGGTCGAGAAGTATTACCTAATGGTAATGTTTATTGTGCTACAAAACATGCTGTCGATGGTTTTACTAAAGGTTTAAGACACGATTTAATAAAATATGGTATCAAAGTTACTCAAGTAGCTCCTGGAGCAACAGAAACGGAATTTTCTATTGTTCGATTTAAAGGTGACAAAGAACGTGCTGATAATGTTTACAAAGGATTTAAGCCCCTTATAGCTGAAGATATTGCTAACATTATATATTATATATCTACATTGCCTCCACATGTTAATATAGCTGATATACTTATTTTGCCAACTAGTCAATCTGGAATTCAGAATTTTCATAGAGTAATATAGTAGATTTTTAAGATTAATTTTAGTAAAAAAAGAAAAATGTTAGCTTAGAATTAGTATCAATATAGGTTTGTTTTTGAAAAATTTTATTTATATCTATGAATATTATTTAATAAGACATTTTGACATAGCCTTTACTAAGTAAAAATTCTGCAAATTCCCAGTCTAAAGGATTATCTAAATCTAAAGAAGAAATGTCATCCATAACATATTTACGGATTTTTGAAAAGTTTTCAATAGGTTTATTAAGTATTGATTGTATGTTAATAATGTATATTGCTCCATTATATTGCCATACATCAGGACAATCTTGGCGCCTTGTAATTCTTGAAGGTTTTGATTTTTCTAAATAACCATAATTATTTTCTTCATAAAGTGAATAATAAGGATTTGCATCAGCTTTTTTTACTGATACTACCATATCAATACTATTATCGTAAAGTTTTATAGCTTCTGCTATGTGTTGCTCTTTTCTAAAAGGCGATGTAGGTTGAAGTAAAATTATGTTATCATAATTTTTGCCTTTGTTTTTATAAAAATTTATAGCGTGAATTAATACTTCGGTAGAAGTTGTTGTATCACTAGCAAGATATGATGGTCTTATAAAAGGTACATTTAATTTATATTGATTAGCAATTTCAATATATTTTGGCGAATCTGTTGATAAACAAATATCATCATCTTCAGAAAATTTACGTGCTAATGTGATACTATAATAAATTAAAGGTTTGCCTGCTAGTAATTTAATATTTTTGTCAGGTATGTTTTTAGATCCGCTCCTTGCTGGTATAACAAATAATGATTTCATTATTAGAATTGTATATGTTTAACATCATTACATGCTTTAAGATAATCTTCATGTCGTCCTATATCAAGCCAATAACCGAGTATAGGATAGTTTATTATTTTGTAATTATTATTTATAAGCGTTTGCATAAGATCAGTAGCATTGTATGGAATATTAGGAGGTATATATTTAAATAAATCTTTTTTAATAAGATAAATACCACCGTTAGAGTAATATGTATAAGTAGGTTTTTCTTTAAAAGCTATTATTCTGTTTTCATTTTTTTCTAGGACAGCATATGGTATATTAACTTGATATGGCACAGCTGCTACTGCCATATCAGCTTTTTCATTTTCAAAATATCTTAAAAAATCTTCAAAATCTATATTAGTAAGTAAATCAGAATTCATTATTAAAATAATATCGTTGATATAATCATTTATTAATTTTACAGATCCTATTGTTCCGAGAGGTGTGTTTTCGTAAAGATATTTTATGGTTACTCCTTTATCTTGTCCATTGCCAATTGTTTGCTCAATTAAGTTGCCTAAATAATTAAGAGTGATGTAGATGTTATCTATTCCATATAAAATAAGTCTTTCGATATTTCTTTCTATTATACTTTTATCACCTACTTTTAATAAAGGTTTAGGTATTTCATTAGTAAGAGGCTTAAGACGTTCGCCTTTTCCACCAGCCATTATAACTACATCGACAGGCAGAATGGATCTTTTATTTTTTAGATTAATGATCTTAATTATTTTATTTTCTTCATCAAGTATAGGCACCATATAAATGGCTTTTTCTTTTAAGGCATCTATGTCAGTTACAGAAAAATTACCACGTTTAAGATATCTAAAAGAACGAAACATGGCTTTTTCTACACAATCATTAAGTCCTACATTATTAAGTAGAGCACGACGTATATCTCCATCTGTTAGACTTCCTATAAGTTGCCCATCTTGTTTGTTAATTACAAATAATGTTAAATTATTACCTAATTCATTTAAACGTTCGAGTGCTTTCCTTATGGTGATATCGTTACTAATAATATGCTTAGACAAGTCTATCATTGGAATAATATTTTTAATTTTTCAATAATTTTATCAGCAGTATTACCATTGCCGTAAATATTTATGTTATCTAATTCATTTAAGTTTAAATGCTCAACTTTTTCAACAGCTGCAAGTATATCATTTTTGTTTATCTTAGTATTGATAATATTAGGCGTTACCATCCTGCCTTTTTGTCTTTCCCCCAAGTTGATAACTTTTTTAGGGAAAAAAGAAGCTTCAATAAATCCACTTGAGGTATTACCAAGCATAAAGGTGCAATATTTCATGCAAGATAAGTAACCTTGGCTGCCGAATGATTCTACTTTATATACATTAGCGTTTGCTTTAACAAAATTTTGTAATTTTTTTCTTATCATATTCCCCATTGTATCAGCATTAGGCATAGTAATTATAATTTGATATTTGTTGGTAAGCTCTGATAAAGCAGCTATTATTTCATCAATGTATAAAATATTTTTTTCAAATGATACTGTTTCTGGGTGAAAAGTGAATAATATAGAAGGTTTTGATAAGTCTATATTATAAAGTGTTTTAAATTCTTCTATTGATAAAAAAATCATATTTTTAAGATTATCAATAGAAAGAGCTCCTACATTAAAAACATTTTTCTTACTACCTTTAAGTTTTATAACTTTTTCTTTATATAATTCGGTAGCAGTAAAGTGGATATTAGCCATAATGCTTATAGAATGTCTAAAAACATTATCTATAGCCCCTTTTGTTTCTTCACCTCCATGTATGTGAGCTATTGGTAAATTAAAAGGTATAGCCGATAAAGCTGCAGCAAACATTTCGTAACGGTCACCTAATACAATAATAAGGTCATATTTAGTATTATTCCATATAGTGTTGAATTTTTTAATTGTTTTAGTTATACTATTATTAATATCATAAGGAGTATCTCCTTTAGAGATTGTTTTAATTGAGTAACTAACTTTAAAACCGTCTTTTATTATTTGATTTAGAGTATATCCATGTTTATTAGATAGATGTGTCCCAAAAGCTATAATTTCAGGATAAAAAAACTTATCATTATATAATTTTTTTAATAATGGATAATATATTCCGTAATCTGCTCTTGAACTTGTAAGAATTGCTAGCTTCATAATAAAATTTATATTAATAACTCCCAACTTAACATGGTATCAGCTTTCACTGCACATTTTAATTTTTTACCTATAACTTGTTGGAGCAACATAGGGCTTATGCCATTGCCAGGTCTTTTCATGATTAAATCATTTTCAGTTATTATATGGCCGGATGGTAAGTTATTAGCAAAGTGAATGCTTTTTCTTACTATATGAATATTTTTTATTTCTGAAGGGGTTGGTTTTTTTTCAGGACTTCCTAAGGCTTTTTCGATATTTCTTATAGCTTGCACCATATTTTTAAATTCTTTAGGAGTTAAAGATGCTTTGTGGTCGGGACCGTTCATAGATTTATTAAGAGTAATGTGTTTTTCTATAACTTTTGCTCCTAAAGCAACGGCAGCTATGGGAACTTCTATACCTGTTGTGTGGTCGGAATAACCTATTTTAATTTTTAATTTGTTTTTTATAGTTATCATAGCTTTAAGATTTACATCTTCAAAAGGGGATGGGTAAGCTGTATTACAATGTAATAAAGTTATCATTTCTTTTGGAGTACCTGAATTTATTAAAACTTGGCAGGCATCTTCAATTTCTTTTAGTGTGGCCATTCCTGTACTCATTATAATTTCAAACTTAAGTTCTCCAATTTTTTTAAGATATGGATAATTAGTTATTTCGCCTGAAGGAATTTTAATTATTTTGAGTCCTAAGTTTTTTAGTAATTCTATACTACTTATGTCGAAAGGAGAAGACAAGAAGCCTATTTTTTTACTTTTACAATGTTGTATCAATAATTTATAATGATTAGCTGATAGTTCTAATTTTTTAAGCATTTCATATTGTGTAGTTATATTTTTGGTTTGTTGTATATTTGCTTTTTGATAATCAGCTAAGTTGGCATTACGAGAAGTTAGTTCTTCAGTTTTAAATGTTTGAAATTTTACATAATCTGCGCCTGCACTAGCTGCTGCATCAATTAAAGCAAAAGCAATGTCAATTTTGCCGTTGTGATTAACGCCGGCTTCCGCAATAATTAATGTATGCAAAGATGTTTTTATCATTTTTTAAATATTAGTTATTTTTTTAGCAGGTATGCCGGCATAAACAGCATTCCCAGGTAAATCAGAAATTACTACACTACCAGCACCTATAATACTATTTTGACCTAATTTAATCCCATTAATTATAACAGAGTTACTACCTATGAATGAATTAGCACCGATAATACATTCACCATTAATAATAGCTCCTGTAGAAACATGCGAATGTTCTCCAATTATTACATCGTGTTCAATAATAGAATTAGTATTAATAATACAATTGTGATTTATTACAGCACGTGCATTAATAAAAGCATTATGCATAATTACTGTTCCTTCATTTATTTCTGAGTATTTTGAAACATATGCTTTAGGAGAGACTATTACTGGTAAATTAAGGTTTAGAGATTTCAGTATGTTATATAGCTTTACTCTGTTTTGATTATTTTTAATTTGTCCTATAGTAATAATAAAATTAGGGGAGTTGATAGATATATTTGCTATATCATTATCGGAACCTATAATAGGAAAACCTAATACGCTTTTACCAATATTTTCTTCTTTATCGATAATGCCTATTATTTCAAATTTATTTTCGGTTAGTATAACATCTATAACAGAGCGACAATGTCCTCCGCCACCTATTAATATTATTTTTTTTCTATTCATTATTTATTTTATTCTTACACTACTGGGTATATTAACTAATCTATTTTCTATATCAATAGCATTAGAAATATTATCAATTATGCAATTTGCAAACATAGGTAGTTTATTCATTAGAGTCCATGCGGGTCTTGTCATTACGCCGTTATTGTTAGAGTATTCTAAAAACTCGTCTCTTTCTTTGCGGTTTCTCATTAAGATACAATTAAGCCAGAAATTAGATTTAGCATGAGGAGGTTCATCCACATAAATATAAGGTGTTGTAGAAAAGAAATTTTTATATAAAGCAGCTAGTTCTCTTTTATTTTGAATAAAAGTATTTAAATTTTCCATTTGTGCACAAGCTAATGCAGCATTAATATTAGGTAAGCGGTAGTTATAGCCTATGTAGTCATGTGAAAATTCCCAGCGATGGGGTATTTTTGCTTGAGTAGTTAGATGTTTAGCTAATTTTCCTATTTTATCATCATCAGTTATAAGCATTCCACCTCCACCAGAAGTAATTGTTTTGTTACCATTAAAGCTGAAAACACCTATTAAGCCAAATCGTCCTGTATGGACATTATTATAAGTACTTCCTATAGATTCTGCTGCATCTTCAATAAGAGGTATATTATATGAGTTACAGATTTTTTTTATATCTTCAATTTCTGTAGGATGCCCAAAAGTATGTACAGGCAAGCAAGCAGCTATTCTTTTACCAGTAGATTTATGGTAAGAACTTCCATCATTGTTTTTATAAGTATTTGATTTTAAGAAAGTATTTAATTTGTCGGCAGATAATCCTAATGTTTTATATTCTACATCTATAAATAAAGGATGAGCACCAGTATATGCTATAGCATTACACGTTGCAATAAATGTTAATGGTTGTGTTATAACTAATTCATTAGCTTTAACCCCAGCAAGTATGAGAGCCATGTGTAATGCTGATGTGCCATTAGTAGTAACTACAGCATATTTAGCACCAGTATATTCTTTAAATTTTTGTTCAAATAAATCAACATATTTACCGATAGAAGAAACATAATTAGAATCAATACAATTAATTAAATATTCTTTTTCTTTACCAATAAAACGTGGTTCGTGTAAAGGAATAAATCCCGTTTCTGTATTAAAAATTTTACGTATGAATTTAATTATGTTTTCAAACATAGAAATTTACATTTTTTCATCTAGTGTTTTCCCTTTGTCAAGGTATTGAAAATTACTTACAAATTTTTCAAGAAATTTTATAATATCATTTTTATTGACATTATTGGTAAAGAGTTTTTTAGCTTCATCTATAATTATGCTAATGTTATTGAGATTATTAATAGAAAATTTAATTACGCCAATATTTTTAAATCTTGTATAATCAACTATATCGTTTTCAGAATGAAATTCTTCATATAGTTTTTCACCTGATGTATCCGTTTTAAAAAAATAAACAGGATAAGGATCTTTACTATTAGTTTTTCTTTTTTTTGCTTTTTCAATAGCTTCTTGTTCTGTGTAACAGTAATCTATTGGTATATTTATATTATTGAAGAAAGCTTCTATTGTTTTAGTAAAATTAATAAGGTCTTTATTCGGGTTTAAATTAGGAATAAAAATTTCTTTAGTTTGCCCAAGTATGCAAGCTGTTAAACAAAGTTGTCCAGCTTCTTCAGGCGAAATAAAATATCTTTTAATATCTTGAGGGCATACGATAGGTTGATTTTTATAAAATCTCCATAAGTAACTATTCAATAAGCTACCATTGGAAAAAGCAACATTAGCAAAGCGAGCAGTAGTTATGTTAAAGTTATCAGCATATTGAAATATAACATCTTCCATTAATTTTTTAGTAGCTCCCATAATACTTACCGGATTGGTTGCTTTATCAGTTGATACGCAGAAAAATCTTTCAGGTTTATTTTCAGAGAGTAATGAAAATAAATGAGTTGGCAATATAAAATTATTTTGAAACATTGCTTCTATAGCATAAGGATCTTTTTCACTTCTAACGTGTTTCAAAGCAGCAAAATTTGCAATTATTTCAAATGGGCCTTCTTTTGTAAGAAGTTTTTCAAAGATATGGCTACCAAAACTAATAGGGTAAGTTTTTATTATAGGTAAATTTGTGTAAGAACTTCTTAAATCTCTAATTAATTCAGCTAATCCATTTTCATTAATGTCAATTACAAATAATCTTTTTATATTGAATTTTATTATTTCTTTAATAAATTCAAAACCAATACTTCCAGCACCACCTATTACCAAAACAGTTTTATTATTTAGATTTTCTTTTAATAAAGAAATATTATTATCAATATCATCTTTAAATAAACTTCTTTTACGACCTGTTATATCAGCAATAATATTGTTAATAACGTTAATATTCATAATAGATAATTTAATACAAAATTAGAAAATCTTTTTTTAAATAATTTTTTAATTTGAAATTTATTTAGATTTACTCTTCTTAAGATTTTTATAATATTTTAATTAAAAAATGATTTTATTTTCATTATCTTTGCAAATAATAATAATATTTTAAGATAATTAATTGATTTTCAAGTAAATTATATATTGATTTAAATTTTTTATTATGGAAAGTAAAAAGAATTTTATAACCTGTGATGGTAATTATGCTGCAGCATATATTGCTTATATGTTTAGTGAAGTAGCTGCTATTTATCCTATAACTCCTTCGTCTACTATGGCTGAATATGTTGATGAATGGGCAGCTCATGGAGTTAAAAATATATTTGGTCAAACTGTTAAAGTTGTTGAAATGCAATCTGAAGCAGGTGCAGCAGGTGCTGTTCATGGCAGCTTACAAGCAGGTGCATTAACATCTACTTTTACTGCATCTCAGGGTCTTTTACTTATGATACCTAATATGTATAAAATATCAGGAGAACTACTTCCCGGTGTGTTCCATGTTAGTGCACGTAGTATAGCTGCACATGCTTTATCAATTTTTGGAGACCATAGCGATGTTATGAGTACACGTCAAACAGGATTTGCTATGCTTGCTACTAGTAGCGTCCAAGAAATTATGGATATTGCCGGAGTAGCTCATTTAGCAGCAATAAAAACACGCATACCTTTTTTGCATTTTTTTGATGGATTTAGGACTTCTCATGAAATACAAAAGGTTGAAGCCCCTACATTAGAAGAAATGGCTACTTTAATAGATAAAGAAGCTTTA
>Ga0116145_1004578_pt1 | contig 10955 bp, 16 predicted proteins | sample AD_JPNHG1_MetaG_FD_89747 | JGI IMG/M metagenome (GOLD analysis project Ga0116145, IMG submission 89747) | Active sludge microbial communities of municipal wastewater-treating anaerobic digesters from Japan - AD_JPNHG1_MetaG | ecosystem: Engineered > Bioreactor > Anaerobic > Digestate | place... | reverse complement strand
GATAATAGAAGCACACAAGTTGAAGTTTGGCAGTCTGCCGCCATTGCAGCAATGCAGTGTTAGTGGCAGTGCTTTGTTCAATGCTGATTGTATGGATATTTTACCTCTTATTCCTGATAAATCGGTTCAACTTATTTTGGCAGATTTGCCTTATGGTACAACTGCTTGTAAGTGGGATAGCATAATACCATTAGAGCTACTTTGGAAAGAATACAAAAGAATAATAACAGATAGTGGAGTAATAGTATTAACCGCTTCGCAACCATTTACAACTAAATTGATTAGTAGTAATTATGAAATGTTTAAATATGAATGGATTTGGGAAAAAGAAAATGCAACAGGGTTTCAACTTGCAAATGTTATGCCTTTAAAAACACACGAAAATATATTAGTATTTAGTAAGGGATATACCTACCCAAACTCAAAGAATAAAATTGCGTATCATCCGCAAGGTTTAATAGAAAACATAAAAAAAAGAAGCAAAAGAGGAAACAAGGGTAATTACTTAACTGAAAGTGGGTGTAAAAATGATGAGTACGTTCCTAAATTTAAGGGATACCCAAAATCAATTTTAAAAATAAATACTGAAAGAAAAAAAGGAAACCATCCAACTCAAAAACCTTTGGAACTTATGAAGTATCTTATATCCACTTATTCAAACGAAAATGATATGGTTTTAGATAATACAATGGGAAGTGGAACAACTTGTTTGGCAGCAAAAGAACTGAACAGGAAATTTATCGGTATTGAAAAAGAACCTAAATATTATGATTTGGCAGTTGCTCGTGTGTTCGGGTAGCATTGCCACTAACTCATTTATATGTATGATAAAATCATACAATATCACCTAAATTGGATTGATATATATGATTATAATCAAACAAAAATCAAAGACCTAAGATACAGGTAGTAAGAAAGCGGTGGAAAAACTTTTTAAATTTTCTCTTACAAATGTTCAATAGTAGCAGTATCGTAGCACTTGCAGGTAACGGTTGGGTGTATGAGAAGGTTTGCTTAGATGAACTTTCAAATTTACCACTACTGTTGATAGCAAACTTTCTTATACACCTTGTTATACACAGTACGGTTTATTAAGATATAATGTAGATTTGGAACACAAATAAAAACTTTTTAAAAATGTGCGGTGAAAAATTAAATTCTGAGTATTTATATATAAAATAAAAACATAAAACTATGAGCAAAGATATAAGAAAAATGATTAATATAGTTAAGAATTATAAACAATTCGTAAATGAAAACGTGGAAAATGATAGAGATAGAAGTAAAATAAAATCTCAATTATTTTTCGTGAGTAACACGTATAAAAATAACGAAGGTGAAATAAAATATATTGAGTTAAAACCTTTTAAACACAATATTGTTGATAAGATATTTGTATATTCAAATAGTGTTGTATTCTATGGGAAAAATGGACCAATTGATGTAATAACAAATATTAATATGGATTCAAACAATGAACTGGTTAAGTTGATTGAAAATAGATTAAATGATTTAGAGTAGGAAAAATTTTTAAAAAGTTTTTTACACAGAACTTAATTTGTAACATGAATGTAGTATTGTGTATAACGGATGGGTGTATTAGAAGGTTTGCTTAGATGAACTTTCAAATTTACCACTACTGTTGATAGCAAACTTTCTTATACACCTTGTTATGTGTTAGTATTTTAAAAAAAAGATATGAAAAATATAAAATTTAGAGAACAGAATAGAACCATTTTAGGAAAACTTTTTTCTTTTTTTGGTATAGAATTAAATAGAAAATATGAGATTGGTAAATTTCATCAATTGGGATATTCTGGTAAACAGAAAAATGATAAACATGATATTCTCATAATAGAGAAAAATAATGGTTGTGTGGTAACAATACCAAATAAAAAAAAATATTATAAATTTTTAAATTAAAAACAAATGGATAAAGAAAAAAGTTACAGAGGGATGTTGGTGGAAGTTATTGTTAAATCTTTCATCACAGATTATTTATTTGATTCGGTATATGGATTAAAAGAAATTTTACAAGAACGATTGAACTTGAATTTGAAGTTTGAAACTAATGTATCAGATATAGAAAATAAAAACGGACAAACTTTCGGTAAAATTTCTTTTGAAGACGAAAATGGTTTGATAAAAGTAATAGATTTTACAATAATTTCAAGTGGAGTTGTTGTTTAAAATATTACACATAACGTGCCACGTGTATGGTGTCGTGGCGTATAAATAGCACCAAATTGTCGAACAAGGAAAAACTTAATAAAATGGAAGACCCATTGAATAAACCACAAAAAAAAGATAGACGATTCACATTGGTTACTGAAATTTACCTGAATAAAGCCCCTAATAACGCAAGTGAAGCGTATGAAAGATTTGGTGAACAGTTTTTTAAATTATAATTAATAACAATATTACTTTATTATAAAAGTCTTAGTTAACACTAAGACTTTTTTTATTTAAAAATTGTAACAAATGATTTAAAAATACGTATTATAATATGTAAACTAATAAAACATAAAACTATGATTTTTAAAGGAATTACTGACGCAAAAAGACAAACTAAACTTTGCTATTTAGGTAAGGTAAATTACAGTGCAAAACTGAAAAAAAATTCAAAAGTAAATCAAAGCACTTATGGATTATATCTATCACCCGCAAATACAAGTGGCTATAACGTTTGTAGTCACTCGACAAAAGAATGTCGAATGGGGTGTCTCGCCAATAGTGGTAGAGCAAAAATTGAAGAAATGGCTGGTTTTAATACCATCAAAAATAGTAGAATTAAAAAAACAAGGTTATTATTTGAAAATACCGATTTTTTTATGAATTAGTTAATTCATGAAATAAAAATTGCGCATAAAAAAGCATTAAAAATGAGAATGGAATTTTCAGTTAGATTAAATTGCACTTCTGATGTTAATTGGAGTGAAATTAAAATTAATGGTAAAAATATTTTTGAAATATTTCCACAAGTTCAATTTTATGACTATACAAAAGACCCAAATAGATATATAAATAAACCAAATAATTATCATCTAACATATTCATATACAGGTAGGAATTGGAATGAATGTGAAAAACTATTGAAAAAAGGATATAGCGTTGCAATGGTTTTTAACATAAAAAACGAAAAAGAATTACCCACAAAGTATAAAGGTTATCCTGTGGTTAATGGTGATTCTGATGATTATCGTGTAAAAGATGGTAATGGTGTGATAATTGGATTAAAATTTAAGAAAATCGCAAATAAAGTTGCTGAAAAATATGTGTTAAATTCATGTTTTGTAGTTCAACCAAATGATCCCAATTGTTCCTATGAACAAATTAATGTTAGTGTATTGCAAACTATTAAATGATTTCTAATTAAAAAAAACAACTCAATTAATTTGAGTTGTTTTTTTATTTAAAATGTAACTTATTCAATAAATAATCGTATAATAATTTGTAAGCAAAAACAATATTCAATCAAAAATAAATAGCCATGAAAGTTACGTGTTATGAATATAATGGTAAAATGTATAAGAGTAATGAGCGTGTAACTCTTACATTTAATGTTAGTGTTAATTGTATTGAATTATTTTTGAAAAAATGTTCAATAAAAAAATTAAATAAGAATGGTTTGGGATATACAATATCCGAAAAAATATATAATAAATTTATGTTAAATAAAAACAGAGATTATAAAACAATTAAAATCACATTAAACGCTGTTTTTATGTATAAATTACTATTAAGTTTAGGATTTCATGATTGGTCTGAAATACGTGATAATATCGATATATATCGATATGAATTTGATAAGAAAAATTACATCGTTTTAAAATAAATTGTTTATGTTAAATTGATTAAACTTAAATACTATTAATATAAAAATTTAAAACTATGGGTATGGTTAAAGAAAATGTTAGAAAGGAATTAATCAATAAGATTATTCAAACAAAAAAAATTAACAATATTCAAGGTAGAGAATTCTTAGAAACACTATCAATTGATGAACTTTCACAACTTGCTAATGATGATATGTCTTGTGATGAAAATGAACTAAATTCTGATTTTTTTGATAATGAATTTAATTTAGAATTGTGACAAATTATTCATTTCTTTATTATTAACGTGCCACGTGTATGGTGTCGTGGCGTATAAATAGCACCAAATTGTCGAACAAGGAAAAACTTAATAAAATGGAAGACCCATTGAATAAACCACAAAAAAAGCCATGCACTATACACGGTGTTGTGCGCAGTACGGGTATGGAGTGTTTACATTGCCAAAAGGATTACATTGATGACACTATAATTGTATTATACGAAGGTGTGTATAATTACAATGAAATGATGGAATATGTAAACAGGTGCTATGGTAATGTAAAAGGAGAAGTGATTGAACACGAAGAACCAAGTGAATGGCAAGGTTATAAGAATATGGGTAGCGTACTGATTCGGTAGTATTGCGCCCAACTAATAACTAAAATAATAAACACTATGGTAAATAAAAATGTTAAAACAGTTCACATCTGTACTAATTGTGGAAGTGATAATGTCCGAATAAAAGTATGGATAAAACCTAATAATAATAACGAGATTGTTGATGTAATTGACAAAAATAATGAATATGGTTGGTGTGATGATTGTCAGCACGAAACAATCATTAAAAAAGTACAAATGAATGCTAATGCTAAAATTATAGGTTTTCAAGTTGTTGGTAATGATGAAACATCATTTGAAGGTGATATTCATCGGTTTCGGGCTTGGCGAAGTGCCGCTACTCGAAACTTAAATTTTAGCACTAACTGTCCTGTGGCATTTTGCCAAACCCGTGTTATGGGATAGTTTTAAAAACCTTTTAGGGTAGGCATTAAACAGAATATTAAAATGAGAATAATAGCATTAGGAGATACGCACGGCAGAACAGATTGGAAACAAATTACTTCCAATGAAAAATTTGACAAGGTTGTTTTTATAGGCGACTACTTTGATACCTATGAAGATATTTCACCTGAACAACAAAAGGAAAACTTCAAGGATATTATTGCCTATAAAAAAGCCAACATGAACAAGGTTGTGTTACTATTTGGAAACCACGACTTCCATTATTTACGAAGTATAAATGAAACTTATAGTGGTTATCAGCAATGGCAAAAAACAGACATTCAAGAGTTATTACACCCTGCTATTGATGCTGAATTGTTGCAAATGTGCTTTGTTTGGCAGAATATGCTTTTTTGCCATGCAGGGGTAACACAAACTTGGTGCGAAAATAACCTTGTTCAAAAAGAATTTGTTGAACAATCAATTAACGAATTATTCAAATACAAACCAAACGTATTTAGATTCACAAGTGGAAGAAATCACAGCCCATACGGAGATGATGTTGAGCAATCACCAATTTGGGTAAGACCAAACAGTTTATTGAGAGATAAAATTGAAGGATTTATTCAAGTGGTTGGGCATACTACTCAAAACAAATTGGTAATTACTGATGATATTATTTTGATTGATACACTTGGGACATCTGGTGAATACTTGATTTGGGATAACTTTCAACTGAGCGTGGGGAAAGGTTTTTAAAATTTCCCATAACCAATGATGGATGCAAGTTTTTGTGTATACAATCTTTCACAAGCAAGAAAAATGCTCAACAAAGATGCGCTTGAACATTGGCGACTTTTAACTATTTGGGATGGTGATATTGAAATACCAACAATAATGTTTAGTGGTGATCCGAGAAATTAAAAATATTATGCGATAATATACATTGGGCAATAAACCAAAACCGTTTTAGATGTATTTATCTAAAACGGTTTTTTTATGGAAAAACTAAATCAAACTATATTAGATGATTTTGTTTTTTATTTAAAAAATGTCAAACATAAAAACAAAATTCAAGAACTAATTTTAGAACATTGTTCAGATGAAATTGGTGATTATATTTATTTAATACGTATTGCAGTAAAAAAATCGCAACAAAAAAAGGGTTATGGTAGTGCAATCATAAGTGATATTGTTCAACTTGCCGATAAATACAATGTTCGAATTAAACTATGGATTAGTGATATTTTTGGCGTTAATTTAAATGTATTGTATGAATTCTATAAAAAAAACGGATTCTTTCTGATAAAAAACAAAATTGATGGTTATATGATTTACATTCCAAAAAAATTGTAAAAATCATTAATAAAATAAATATTGTATTTTTTAATTAAAATCAATCCGATATTTGGATTGACTTTTTTATTTAAAATTTGTAACAATTTTAATTTAAAATCGTATAATTAACTGTGAGACACCAACACGGTCAACTGTTCAAAAGACAGGGGGGAAGTAGACTCCAACCTACCCTAATATGTGATTATTTAGAATTATTCTAAATATAATATTTTTTTTAAATAAAAAAAGAACAATAATTTTATATAATGGTATGGTTTTTTTATTTTAAACAGTAACATTTGAAAAAAAATTACGTATCAGTAAGTGTTAACCAATAAAATTTTAAACAATGAAATTAGATGTAAATAAGTTCGGTAATGAAATTGAAACCACTGGTGAGTCAATTAAAATGCGACTATCTGATAACGCAACGAGTATGATATTTCAAATGTTCACGAAAAATATATATTCAAATCCAATTGGTTCAATTGTGCGTGAAATTACAAGCAATTGCTTTGATTCGCACATTGAAGCAAATGTTAATTATCCTGTTATTATACGAAAAACATATGATAGCAATGATAATATATATTACATATCATTTATCGATTTTGGTGTTGGTATGTCACCTGAACGAGTAAAAAATATTTATTCTACTTATTTTGAAAGTACAAAACGTAATGATAATTTTCAAATCGGTGGTTTTGGTATTGGTGGCAAAACTCCATTAGCATATAAAAGAACAATTGGACGGGGTAGTGGTGATTATGATAATAGTTTTTTTGTTATAACAAAATATAATGGTATTAAATACCACTATTGTATTGCAGAGGGTAAAAATAGTCCTGAAATCACTTTACTGTTTGAAGAAAAAACAACAGATAGAAATGGTACTGAAATTAAAATACCTGTATTGCCAAATGATATTAATTCATTTGCAAGAGAAATGGTTCGTCAATTATATTACTTTGAAAATATTATTTTTGAAGGGTTTGATGATACTTCATATAGTGATATTTTATCAAATGAATATAAAATAATACAAGGTAAAACATTTTTATACAGAGGTGTTGATGTATCTTCTTATATTCATGTATGTTTGGGTAGAGTTGCATATCCTATTGATTACGATGTACTTGATTTAGATAAATATGGTTACGAAATACCAATTGCAATTAAACTTAATGTCGGTGATATTAATGTAACCGCTTCACGAGAACAATTGGACTATAATGAACATACAATTAATTTTTTAAAGAAAAAACTTGATGAAGTAATAAATGAACTTAATGAATTATTAATAAAGCAATATAACAATGTCGTAACATTGGAAGATTATTTTAAAATTAGTTTAAGTTATGGACAATTATTTTTATCTGAAAATAAATCAATATATATTGGTCAAATTATTAATATTAATAGTATTAAATTTTTAAATTTTAAATATAATCATATTAAAATATATCCAAGAGATTTTGAATTATTTGCTTTACTTTTTGAATATAAAATTTATGGAAAAAATAAAAAAACACGCTTTAGTGGCACATATAAAGATTTCCATAATTTTTCAAATCTATTTTATAGTGAATATAATATTAGAAAAAAGAAAACACAATCCTATTTGAACAGTAAGTACAATAATTATATAATCATCACAAAACGAGATATAAGCAACGAACGAAACAAAAGTGAACTTTTATACATTATTGAAAAAATTTTTAATATCAAACTAAATACAATTGATAATAACGATATATCAAATAACATTGTTCAAACATTTTTTGATATTCAAAATGATTTTTGGAATATTATAAAAAAATATTCTCAAAACTACGATGATTTAAAAATACCAGAAGTTTTTAAATATGGACAAAAAAATATATACTCAAATAATATTGATAAAATTTATATTATGGGGTATATTAATGATAATTATTATAAATCTAAAATTAAATTAAAAAGTTTAATTGATAACGTTACTATTTTTTATGGAACTAATGATGATAAAATGGATTTGGATTGTGCATATACATTGTTCAAAAATTTATATAATAAAAAACATATTATTGAATATAATCGTTACTCACACACTTTGGAAAAAAAATATTCAAGAGGTGGTGTTTTATTTCTTAAAACATCAAAGAGTAGTTTAAAATATTTAAAATATTGTAAAAACGCATATCATATCAGTGAATTTTATAATAAGTTATTATACAGAAAACACGATTTAATTTTAAAAATATTTCAATTACATAATATTAAAAGACTTTACGATAATTTATCATTTATGTATAAATCAGATATCATTTCAATGGTTAATCATAAGTGGAAAAAAATTGTAGACAATGTACGTGATTTCATCGAAAATAATACTAATATATTTAATATTTACGATGTTATAAAATATTGTAATTTATATATAAAAAAATACATTGATATCGATAATATTGATATGCTTCCAGAACAAAAAGAAATTTATAATATGGTTAATAGCCTATTTGAATTACAACGTAAAAATGAAGATTATATTAATCTTATTTCAGAATATGAACTTAAATACAATAATACTAATCCTAAGTTAATTGAACTGTTGAAAAAGATTATGGTTTTTTAACCATAATCTTTTTTTTAATCATTGTAACATTTATAAACATAATTCGTATAAACCAATAAATAATTTTGATTATGAATACAATAAACGCAATTAAATTTGGTAAGGTTGTTAACCTATCTATCAATGGTAAGTTATATACAAAGAAATTTGACACAAATGAAGAGGCTAATGATTTTTATTTAGAAATCCTTTCAATAAAAAAGAATCCAACTGATGAGAATATTGATTCATTAATTATTAGTATAAACAAAAACAAAAGAATTGCATATTTAAATAACTTTGAAATTGATACAAACACAAATGAAATTTTTCTTGCAGGTTTCAATACCCCAATTCCTCAAACAATGATTGATATTATTGAAGATTATAATAAAAACAACTATCCATTAGAACCAATTATTAATTTTTGGAAATTATTAATGATTAATCCTGATAAACGTGTTCGTAATTCTATTTTTGATTTTATTAAAAATCACGATTTTTCTATAACAGATTTTGGTTATTTAATTGCATACAAAGCGGTATATCGTCAAAATGATACAAAAGATAAACTAAATTTAGATGAATTTGTTACTAACAAGTTTTTAAAAGTTAAAAATAATTGGAAATGTAGTCCTAATAAATATGTTGTTTATAAAAGTTTAAATGACAATGTTTTGGGTATTACTAAAAAAAGAACAATAAACTTTTGGAATTTAAAAGAAAAAAATCTAAAAATTATTGGAAATCTCGCTGATTTATTTAATAATATTATAAAAACAAAAAATAATACAAATCAGAATGCAAGTAAATATACCGATATGTATTCAAAAACAATGACAATCGAATTAGGTGTCCCCGTAAAAGTACCTCGTGAATCTTGCGATGCCGATCCCCAAAAATCCTGTTCAACAGGATTACATGTTGGTGCAACAAAATATGTCGAATCATATGCCGATGAAAATTCCGTAATTCTCGTATGTCTTGTTAATCCGATGAATATTGTTGCAGTTCCTGACAATGAATCAAGTAAAATGCGTGTTTGTGAATATTATCCATTTGCATTAGCAACATTTAATAATAATAAAATTGAAATCATTGAACAAAAATATTTTGAATTCGATTATCGAAACTATGAGTTAACTGATTTAGAAACTATGGCTGAAAAAACAATTGCAAATGAACAACCAATAAAAAATGCAATTCATTCAGAACTTGATGATCGTTCATTGTCCGAGTTAACCACAGTAATTCAAAGTAGAATTTATGATATTTATGATGCAATGGGTTATTAATATGTCAAATTGATGTACAATAATTAAATAAAAATATTTTATGTGTAAGTTTTTATCAGCAATCGTATTAAAAAATGGAGATTTAATTTGCGATCCATTTATTGATTCACATGAAGTTTTAATTGAAAATTATAATCTTCGGGATAATAATACAAATAATTTCATTAGAATTGAATATTCACCAAATAATAATGATTATTTTGATTTAACAAAATATAAACTACACATTGACGAAATATCAATACCCAATTGGTTTACTAATGATTTAAATGATATTATTACTAATCGATTAAACAACATTTTAAATAAAATTATTATTAAAGAATCACAAGATATTCTTGAAAATCGAGTTGCAATTCTTTGTGATGGGGTTACTGTTGATGTTGTTAATAATTGCAAAATAATTATAATGTACGGTAATTCAAGAATAAAGAAATTAATGGGTGATTCATATGTGAATAAAATGTTTAATAATTCACAAATTGATGAAATGTATAATTATTCCCAAGTTAATGAAATGTATGATGATTCATATGTGAATAAAATGTTTGATAATTCTCGAATAATTTGCATGAATTGCGATTCGAAAATTTTCGAAATGTATAATTATTCACAAGTACATAATTTGTATAATAATTCACATGTGAATGTAATGCGTGATAATTCTCAAGTGAATTTTTTGTATTCTAATTCATATGTTGATAAAATGTATGATAATTCTCAAGTAAATGAAATGTATGATAATTCTCAAGTAAATGAAATGTATGATAATTCAAAAATAATCACTAAGTTATGTGCAATTCGAAAACCTACCTTTCCGGAAAGGAGACCGTAAATTATGACGATGTTGTTGCCATTTAACTTCATAGGAGATAAAGAGATAATGAAATTGCTACACAACCTTCGTCTAAT
>Ga0116145_1004571_pt1 | contig 10967 bp, 8 predicted proteins | sample AD_JPNHG1_MetaG_FD_89747 | JGI IMG/M metagenome (GOLD analysis project Ga0116145, IMG submission 89747) | Active sludge microbial communities of municipal wastewater-treating anaerobic digesters from Japan - AD_JPNHG1_MetaG | ecosystem: Engineered > Bioreactor > Anaerobic > Digestate | place... | reverse complement strand
TGAAAAACAACCACCAACATCACCAACAGGAGAAGAAACACCACCAACAGGAGAAGAAAGTGAAAAACAACCACCAACATCACCAACAGGAGAAGAAACACCACCAACAGGAGAAGAAAGTGAAAAACAACCACCAACACCAACATCAGAAGATGAAGATATAATAACACCGGCAGGTGCTATTAGTACAAGTCAAAGACCAAGAAAGAAAAAAAGAAAGAAAAAGAAAAGATAAAAATTATTAAGAAATATTTCAAGAATATAAACTAATATAAAAGTAGATAAATGCTATAGTGTATAAGCAGATATATGTCATTAAATGTTCGAAATTTTGAACTATTTGGCTTTTGGAAATATCTAATTCCTTAATTCGTTAATCAGATACTACTTGTAGTAGTTTTATAATTTATAAAAAATATTATGGTTTTTTTTCCAGAAGATTTAGTAGAAAAAAGAAAACAGGCGCTTCCTCGATATTTAAAAGATGCGCTTTATTCAAAGGAAATCGGCCAAAAGATTGTTGATATTGCCAAAGAAAACGGAATTATAGAAAGAGAAAAAATAATTAAAATTTCTAGCATTGTGGGATATATAATTTTGGGTCTTATTCATCCAAAAGAAATTGAAAAATATTTAATAGAAGATCTACAAATTAAAGAAAGTTTAGCAAGAGACATTGCCAGTGCTTTACGAATTGAAATTCTCCTTGATTTCCCTGAATTATTTAAAGAGATACCAAGAGAAGTAATAGAAGAAATATCAGAAGATGAAATCAAAGAAGCGCCAAAGGAAACACTTGAAGAGCCAGAAAAAATATCAAGAGAAAATTTAGAAAAAACTCCAAAAGAAACACTGGAAAAAGAAAAAAAATTAGAATCTATTGAACAAACAACAAAAGAAAATAACAAACAAATTAAAATTCAGTTAAAAGAAGACCCTTATATCGAAGAGCCATTAGATGAAGATCAGGAAATAAAACCGGTAGTTGTAAGAGAGCAGGGAAGGGCAAGAAAAATTTTTTAATTAAAAAGTAAATATGGCAGTATATAACACTCCCTTATATATTAGTGAAAAAGCAAAAATACTTGGTCCACTTGATATTTCACAATTTGTCATTCTTCTTAGTAGTGTTATAATCACTTTTATAGTAAAGGCAATAGTTAAAAATACCGCTATTACAATCCTTGCAGGTATTATCTTAATTGGAGGTGGAGCTTTTATGTCTTTTGGTAAAATAAAAGGAGAATCAGTCGGTAATATTATAATTTTCAAAATCCGCGGTTTGTTCGAAGTTCATCGTTATATTTGGCAAAAAGAAATGCCCAAGGGAGTAGTTCTTGTTCCAAAAAAAGAAAAAGAAATTCCTATAGAAAAACCTATTGTTTTTTCAAGAAAACCCCAGTCACAAAGCGCTCTTCAACAAAAGATAAAACAATTGGAAATAGAGGGAAAAGAAGAAGACACATTTTTTGACCTTCCTGAAAATCTTTAATTGTTGTATAATAAAATGCTATAGTGTAGAAGCCGATACAAGCCGCAAAAGACCGCTAGAATTACGCCGAAGTTGTTCGAGAGATTCAACTATTCTATTAGTTTTTGATTTATGTTTTGATTTTTAATTTTGAGTTTTGAGATTTGAGTTTGTTTGATATTTATAATTTAGCGTAAATTTGCGTTTTATCGTAAAGGTATATTTATAATTCTTTAATTCTTTTATTAATTTATGCCCCAAGCATCAACACAATCATTTCTACCTATTGAAACAATAAAAAATCAAACCATTATTTTAAGAAATGGCGGTATGCGTGCCCTGCTTTTATGTTCTTCAATTAATTTTGGTCTTTTAACGCCTGATGAGCAAGACGCTATTGAATGGCAATATCAAAATTTTTTAAATTCACTTGATTTTAATATTCAAATTTTAGTTATTTCAAGAAAAATGAATATTCAAAATTATCTTAAAGAATTAGAGGGACTTGTTGAAAAACAAGAGAATGAACTTCTTGCCCTGCAAGCTGAGGGGTATATAAAATTTATTAGTAGTTTAAGCGAAATGGTCAATTTAATGTCTAAAAATTTTTATGTTGTAGTGCCTATACATCCCGATATCCCAAAAGAAAAACTTCTGGATCCAAAATCGGATGAAGAATTTATGCGCTGGAGGGGGCAACTTGATGAAAGAGTATCTTATATTATGGAAGGAGTTAGAAGAACAGGCGTAAGATGTATACAATTAAATGACGAAGAAATTAAAGAACTTCTTTGGCAGTATTTTAATCCAAAAGAAGCGGAAAGCGGAACAATTCCAGTTTTTAGCAACGATTTAAAATAAAAATTTAATTTTATGTTTTTCAAAAAGAAAAAAGAAGATATTTCTCAAAAAGAATTTGAAGTTAAAAGAGAGGAAACCCTGCTTACACTTAAAGACATTATTGCCCCGCCGTCAATTGATATTCAGCAGGATTATTTACGTTTGGGAGAAAAATACGCTAAAACTTTTTTTGTTTTTTCATATCCTAATCAACTAGTAACAAATTGGCTTTCTCCGATTATTAATTTTGATCGAATTTTTGATCTTTCAATGTTTATATATCCAATGTCTTCTGAAGAAGTGCTTCGTACTCTACAGCGTAAAATTACTGAAGTAGAGGCTGATATAATGGATCGCCAACAAAAAGGTCTCGTTCGCGATCCCAAGCTTGATGAGGCATACAAGAATATTGAGGATCTTCGTGATAAATTAATCACGGCTTCTGAAAAAATTTTTAAGTTTGGACTTTATTTCACAATCTACGGCGATTCTCTCGACGAACTCTCTAAAATAGAAAAAGAAATTCGTCAAATGCTCGAATCGCAACTTATCTTTATGAAACCTGCTCTGTTTCGTCAAAAGCAAGGGCTTATTTCTTCAGCTCCACTTCTTATCGATGAGATTCAGGTATCTTTCCAACTTAATACTTCTCCTCTATCCACCACTTTTCCATTTGTTTCTTTTGAACTTTCTTCAGACAGGGGTATTCTCTATGGTATTAACCAGCACAACTCTTCCCTTATTCTTTTTGATCGATTTTCACTTGAGAATGCCAATATGGTTATTTTTGCAAAATCTGGTTCTGGTAAAAGTTACTTTCAAAAACTTGAAATACTCCGCTCTCTAATCTCCGGTGTTAATGTCATCGTCATCGATCCAGAAAATGAATATCAATATCTTGCAGAGACAGTTGGCGGTTCTTACTTCAATATTTCTCTTGCCTCCCCTCATCACATTAATCCTCTCGACGTCCCCCTTCCTATAGAAGGTGAAAGTCCAGAAAGCGCTTTCCGTTCCAACTTAATAAATCTTGTTGGTCTTATTCGCTTAATGTTTAGTGGTCTCTCTCCAGAAGAGGATACATTAATCGATAAAGCCCTCACCCAGGCATACGCTCTAAAAGATATTTCTCCCGAAACAATTTTTGAGAGAAAATCTCCTCCCCTCCTGTCTGATCTCCAATCAATTCTTGAGGGAATAGAGGGAGCCGAGAGTCTATCACTGCGCCTTCAGCGCTACACCACTGGCACTTTGGGTGGCTTTCTCAATAAACCCACTAATGTTTCAATGCAATCCCAACTCGTCGTCTTCTCTATTAGAGACCTTGAGGAAGAACTCCGTCCCGTCGCAATGTACATCATATTAAGATATATCTGGAACATCGTTCGTTCAGAGCTTAAAAAACGTATTCTCGTTGTCGACGAAGCTTGGTGGTTAATGCAACATGACGACTCTGCATCGTTCCTATATGGAATGGCAAAAAGAGCAAGAAAATATTATCTTGGTGTCTCCACGATCACTCAAGATGTCAACGATTTTATGATGTCATCATTTGGTCAACCAATCATTTCTAACTCTTCACTTCAACTTCTTCTTAAACAATCGCCAGCGACTATCGATGTCGTCCAGTCAACCTTTAATCTAACAAAAGAAGAAAAAAATTTACTCTTAGCAGCCGAAGTAGGTGAGGGTTTATTTTTTGCTGGCACCAAACACGCGGCAATTAAAGTCGTTGCGTCTTATACTGAGGATCAAATTATTACTACAGACCCAGAACAGATTCTTGAGATTAGAAAAGCTAAAAGAGAACTAAATGATTAAAGAAGTTACCACAAATTAAATCGAATAAGTTTTCCCGAGAACAGTTCTCGGGAAAACTTTAATTAATTAACGAATTAAAGAATTTTGAATATTTTATCGGCGTAATTTTGGCGTTCTTTGTGGCGTTATTTTGCTTCTATGCTATAGCGTTACTGTGTTTTTACAGTTTTACAATTTTGTAATTTGCTTTTTATTTTATTTTTTGTTATTATTAATATAAGGGCTCATTTTAAGATTAAATGGGCTTTAAATTAATAAATTTAATTTTAATCTAATTTTATTTTTTAAATTATGAATTATGATTAAACTACAAGAATTATCTTTGGCAATTTCTGAAATTTCGAAAGAGAGGAAAATTCCCAAGGAAAAAGTTATTGATATCATTGAAACATCATTGGCTTCGGCATGGAAAAAAGAACTGGGAAATAAATTTCAAAAAATAAGAGCTGAATTTGATGAACTCACAGGAGAAACAAGATTTTTTTTACAAAAAGAAGTTGTTGATAAAGATATGATTTTAACTGACCAGGAAATAGAGGAATTTAGAAAACTTTCGCCAGAAGAAAAAGAACTTGAAGTAAAAGAAAAAAAGATAAGATTTAATCCTGAAAGACATATTCTTCTCGATGATGCAAAAAAAATTAAAAAAGACGCGAAAGTTGGTGATATTATTGAATTTGAACAAAAGTCTCCTAAAAATTTTGGGAGGATTGCCATTCAAACTGCAAAACAGGTGCTTCTGCAAAAAATTAGAGAAGCAGAAAGAGAAAAAATTTTTGATGAATTTAAAAATAAAGAAGGCGAGATAGTTACTGGAATAATTCAAAGAAAGGAGCAAAATGTTATATTTGTTGATTTAGGAGGTGCAATTGGTATTTTCCCAAAAGAGGAACAGATTCCCGGAGAATTTTACAAGCCAAACGCTCGTATGAGATTTTATGTTTTAAAGGTACATCAAGGCGTGCGTGGGCCTGAGATTTATCTTTCTCGTGCTTATCCAAAGTTTGTTTCAAAACTTTTTGAAATAGAAGTGCCGGAAATTAGTGAGGGCATTGTTGAGATTAAGGCAATTGCAAGGATACCGGGGGTTCGTTCAAAGATTGCTGTTAGTTCTTCACAAAAAGATGTTGATGCCGTTGGAGCTTGTGTAGGAACAAGGGGAACCCGTGTTAATATGATTATTCAAGAATTGGGAAGAGAAAAAATTGATGTTGTTGAGTATAGTGATGATCCTAAAAAATTTGTGGCAAATGCTATTTCTCCTGCTAAACCCCTGAAGGTAAGTATTAAAGGGGATAAAGCAATAGTTACTCTGCCACCAGAAGAAATTTCCTTTGCTGTAGGAAAAAATGGGCAAAACGTAAAACTTGCCTCTGATCTTACTGGTTGGAAGATAGAATTAAAAGAGCAAAAATTTGAAGATGAAGTAACAAAGGAAGAATTAACTGAAAAATCAAAAGAAATTTCAGAGGAGGTTTCAGAAGAAACAGCAGAAAAGATACCAGAAGAAATAACACAAGAAAAAACAACGTCAGAAAATCCAGAGAAGATAGTAAAAGAAGAATCAAAAAATGATGCATAAAAAAATTATAATGTAGAAGCAAGTATACGTCTATTATAGAAGCAGATTGACGAAATAAGCTGATAAACACGCTGAAATAACGTTGATAAATCATTCAAACCGTTCGAGTTGTTTAATTCTTTAATTCTTTAATTCTTTAATCCTTTAATACGTTATTGATTCAATTTGTAATTTATATTAATTTAGTTTATATTAGAAATTTACAAAGGTTATTTTTTTAAAAATATTATTTTATGGATGAGAAGCAAAATTCTTTTAATATATTTGTAGAAATTCCCAAAGGTTCAAGTCAAAAATTTGAATTTGATGAGGATTTAAAGATGATAAAATTGGATCGTGTTCTCTATGAATCCTTCTTTTTTCCATTTGAATACGGATATATTTTAAATACAATGGGAGAAGACGGTGATCCACTGGATGCTTTATTATTTTCGACATATCCAACATTTCCCGGATGTGTTGTTGAAGCAAGAGCAATAGGTTTGATTTTGATGGAAGATGAATCAGGTATTGATAATAAGGTAGTTGCTGTGCCCGGTGATAAAATAGATCCAAGGTTTAAAGAAATTAGAGAGATCGACGATTTGCCCAGTCATACAAGAGAGGAAATAAAATTCTTTTTTGAAAATTACAAAAAATTAGAAAAAGAAAAATGGGTAAAATTAGCAGGGTTTAAAGATAGTTTATCTGCTCAAGAATTAATTAAAAAATCCTGGGTTTCCAATTAATTGATAATTTAAAATAGCGTATTTTGGCGATCATTCGTGGTGTCAATTTGCTTCTAAAAATTATGAAATCTGAAATAAAAGATATTGAAAAAACAAAAAAAGAGATTAGTGTTGATGTATCAAAGGAAGAGTTTGCTCCATATATCGAGCAAGCCGCAAAGAAGCTCTCAAAAAATCTGCAAATTCCTGGATTTAGGCCAGGGCATATTCCATTTGGAATAATTAAGGAAAACATTGGTATTGAAAATATTTTAGAAGAAGCAGTATCTAAGGCAAGTAACGATTTCTTTTTGAAGGCAGTTAAAGAAGGTAATCTTACTATTGTAGGCACGCCACAAGGTAGGATTGAAAAATTATCCGAAGATGGTTTTTCTTTAAGTGCCCAGGTAGAAGTATTGGACGAAGTAATCCTTCCAGATTATAAAAAAATTGCAAAAGAGACATCAATGAAAGAAGTTAGCGTTTCTGAAGAAGAGGTTAAAGAAACTCTCCAGTCCCTTCAAAAGTCAAGGGCAAAATTTAAAAAGGTTTTAAGAGAGGCAAAGAAGGGGGATTTTGTGGTTATTGATGGCGAGATTCGTTTTGGTAATGCAAAAATTGAAAATGGTGATATTAAAGATCAATCATTTATTTTATTTGATGAAAAAAATAAATTTATTCCTGGTTTTGAAGAGCAAATTTTAGGAATGAGAGAAGGTGAAGAAAAAAGTTTCTCTTTGATGGCACCTTCTAATTTTTGGAAAAAAGAACTTCAAGGCAAGCCATTAGATATCAAAATAAAACTTAAGGAATTATTTGAATTGGAATTGCCAGAGATAAATGATGAATTTGCAAAAAATCTTGGAAATTTTCAAAATAAAGATGATTTGGAAAAAAGTATAAGAGAAGGGATTAAAATAGAAAAAGAAGATGAGGAAAAACAAAAGTGGAGAATGAAAGTTTTGGAAAAAATTTCCGAAAATACAATAGTAGATATTCCTCGAGTTTTAATAGACAGAGAAAAAGATGTTATGATAGAAGACTTCAAGCAAAATGTTGAAAGAACCGGCATTCCATTTGATCAGTATCTTGAGGGTCTTGGAAAAACCGTTGATGATCTCAAAAAAGATTGGGAAGAAGATGCGAAAAAGAGGGTGAAGATGATGCTTGCAATAAATGAAATTTTTCAAAAAGAAAATATTAAAGTGGAAGAAAAAGAAATAGAAGAGAAAACCAATGAATTTCTAAAAAGGTATCAAAAAATAGAAGATGTTGGGAAAGATATTCAAAGTCAAGAATTAGGAAAAGAGGGTCTTGACCCAGAAAAATTAAAGATGTATATTGAAGATAATCTAAGGGTTGAAAAGGTTTTTGAACTTTTAGAAAAATTTAATTTAAATTAAATTTATGAATTTAATTCCAACAGTTATAGAAAAAAGTCAATACGGCGAACGTGCTTATGATATTTATTCTCGACTTTTAAAAGAGAGAATAATTTTTCTTGGCGGGCAAATAAATGATGATGTAGCAAATTCAATCATTGCCCAGCTTTTATTTTTAGAAAACCAAGATCCTAAAAAAGATATAAAAGTCTATATTAATAGTCCTGGTGGGGTGGTAACAGCTGGTCTTGCAATTTATGATACAATGCAATACGTAAAGTGCGATGTTTCTACTATTTGTATTGGTATGGCAGCATCAATGGCCGCTGTTCTTCTTGGAGCAGGGGCGAAAGGTAAAAGATTTGCCTTGCCAAATTCAGAGATTTTACTTCATCAAGTGATGGGCGAAGCAGGAGGTCAGGCAGTAGAAATAGAGATTTCTGCCAGACATATTATTCAAATTCGTGATAAATTAAATAGAATTTTAGCTCAACATACTGGTCAACCGATAGCGAAGATTGCTAAAGATACTGATAGAGATTTTTATTTAACAAGCGAAGAGGCAAAAAAATACGGTTTGATTGATAATATTATTAATAAAAATAGAGGATAAATTATCAGAGGTAGGTGTTTTTACTTATTGATATTTTACTTTTTTGGTTTTTAAGTGTTAATATTTTTTATTCCTTCGGGTTACAAATCTGAGGTTTAACTATGTTTCTTTTGTCTTTAAATAAGAAATTATTTTCTCCTAATAAAAAAAAAGTTTCTCCAAAATTTTCTGCAGGTCGATTTAAAAAAAAATCTTTTAGTTTAATTGAGGTTATAATTGTTATAACTATTATTGCAATTTTGGCTGCTGTAATTTTAGCTTATATGGGTCAATCAAAAAAGGTTGCTCGTGATACGACAAGAATTGCCCAGCTTAATCAATTAAAAACAACCCTTGTTTGGTATTATACTAATTTAAAAGAATATCCAAAGAGCGAGCATCCTGTTTGTATTGAAAAAGATAAAGAAAGCGGTGGGAGTATATTCCAAATATTGATTGATAATAATTATTTATCTGATATACCAAAAGATCCTCTTTATCAAGAAGAATATAATGAAACCCAAGAACATTGCTATATTTATCTTACAGATGAGACAGGTCAGCATTTCAAGATGCTTGTAAAGTTGGAAATTTTATTTGACGAATCTAAAAATGACGGTGGGCTTTATGATGATTATTATGAAGTTTACTCACCATCATCATTGGGTGCAACACTTGCATATGAAATATATCAACCACCAGAGCCAACGCAGTCGCCGTCTCCCTCAGGTCCAAATCTTTTTACTTGGATATTTACAAAATTTCTTGATTGGAATGAAGGAGAAGCGCAAAATACAAAAGTAAATCAAGATGATATTAGTTTAGAGGAAAATGAGATTTCTCAAAATGCTACGGCTTCGCTTGCAAGAGGCGGTGTAGATTGTTCTGGTGCCCAATATTCTTGTTACGCATCTCCCTCTTATATTAATGATGGTAATATATCAACGGGCAATGGCGCTTATTATTATGATTGGGAAACAGGTGAGTATGGGCCAATTTGGCAGCTTGAATGGCAAAATCAACAAGAAATTAGTAAGGTTTCTATAATGTGGGGTAAACACACTTATGAACCCGAAGGTAGCCCATTACCTGGAAATTTTTATTTTCAGTATTGGAATGGAAGCACTTGGCAAACACCAAGTGGATGGCAATCAAATTCTTGCTGTCAAACTTTTGATGTTTGGCATAATTTTCCCCTTAGTACTCCTATAACTACAACCAAGATTAGAGTTATTGTTCCAGGATATGGTGGTGATATAGTAATTGGAGGAGGTGGGCTTAAAGAATGGAAGGTATTTTCAAAGTCAAAATATAAAAATGCTGGCTTTTATACAAGTATCCTTCATGATTCTCACAGCGATGCAACAAATTGGCAAGAATTAGCTTTTGACAAGGGCGAAACGCAGTCAACAATTCAGGTTCGCGCAGGAAATACTTCTGATTTAAGTGGGATTTCTTGGTCCGATGAACAAGATGGCAGTACAATAGATCTTTCAACACTTCTTCCATCTTCAGCAAGATATATTCAATATAAGATTAATTTTCAAACCAATAATTATTGGCAGACTCCATATGTTCTTGGCAGTGATAATTCTATAAAAATTGCGGGCGGAGGAGGAGTAGTTTGGCTTGAAAATAATAATAGTGCTTGGCAAGATGGCACGTTTGAAAATAGCCAAATTGATGCTACAAATAATCGAATTTTACTTACTGAAAGTGATGGCAAATATTCTTTATCAGGGAGTTATACAAGTAATGTTTACGATGCCGGTTCTTCTATAAATTGGTTGACGCTCCAGTGGAAAAAAATAACTCAGGAAAATATTGATGAAATTTTAGGGCAGGGCAATATTTCTCTTCAACTTCGGACAAGATATAAAATAGGCGAACTTCCTTCTGACTGGTGGAATACAAATTGGTATTATAGAAAACCTATTACAATTTCAAATTCAGGAAACGATCTTCAGGATTATCAAATAAAATTCAACGTTGCTTATGATCCTGATATGCAATCTGATTTTGATGATTTAAGATTCATTGATCCTAACGGCGCAGTTTTAAGTGAAGATGATTCTGGCGATTGGACTTCATCTGAAAAAAGTAATGTTGATATTAATGCTAATAATATTACTTTATATTATGAGTCCCCGGGCATAGAATATTTTTATGATTTTGAAGATGGAATGCAGGGATGGACAACAGGTTACAGTACCGGACATAGCTGGTCAAGGACAAATACGATTTGTGGAGCTGGACTTGGAACCAATGCTATGGTTGACGAACATTGTGGTGCATGGGTAGACAATTGGATTAAAAGCCCAATTTTAGATTTAAGTTCTTCTGATAATTCTTCTTTAAGCTTGAAGGTTTGGCAAAGCGACGAAGATGGTGGTTGTTATGGAGAGGCATGGACTGATTCTAAAGATTTGAGGGTTTGTCAGGACAATGGCTCTGGTGGCGTGACAAACTGCACACGTCTTTCCTGTTCTTGGACAAATGATGGCGCTTGGCATCAATATAATTATAATATTTCAGCATATGATGGATTAAATAATGTTGTATTAATGTTGAG
>Ga0116145_1004564_pt1 | contig 10975 bp, 8 predicted proteins | sample AD_JPNHG1_MetaG_FD_89747 | JGI IMG/M metagenome (GOLD analysis project Ga0116145, IMG submission 89747) | Active sludge microbial communities of municipal wastewater-treating anaerobic digesters from Japan - AD_JPNHG1_MetaG | ecosystem: Engineered > Bioreactor > Anaerobic > Digestate | place... | reverse complement strand
ATAAAAAAGAGCTTCGATGCACTTATCAACTATCCACAACAAGGTGGTTATACTATTGATAAATTCAATACATGGTTGGTAAATGCTCACTTTAGCTTATTTAAGCAAAGGCTTGGACTTCCAGAAAGGATTGAGTTCTCAACAGGAATGCCTAATATTGCTTACGCAAGGACAAAGAAGATACATGATGACTTAAAGCCATTTCGTAAGAGTAAAAACATAAATTTATCTAATTGGGATTTTATACCAAATGATAAATTGCCACAAGACTTACTGTATGAAACATCTGTATATTACACCACAATAGTAAAGAAAGATAATAGCGATTTGATAAATTCTCTAAAGTCATGTGGTTGTGTGCCTAAAGATAGTGAGGATATAAAAGACGAATACATAAAATTGCTTGGTGATTTAGATTTTATTGAAGAAAACAAGTGGACAAATCGTGTAAACAGCAGTTTAATTAAAAAGGCTATTTATTGTCCTTTTTATGATGGATGGAAAGTTTATTTTCCTGTTACAAAGGCTGACAATATAAGGATTGAATACCTTAAAAAACCTATAACACCAATTTGGGGTTATACAATAATTAATGATGCACCTGTATATAATCCACTAACGAGTGTAAACCCAGAATGGGATGATACCTTAATTTCGGAGATAGTATCACGCATGGTTAAGGAGTATGGATTATACATAGATGATACATCTGATATTCAATTTGCAGAGAACAGATTAAACACAGGTAGCTAATGACATATAAAGAAGCAGCAGAAATAGTAAGAAGAAAAATTGCTGGGGGAGATATATCCTCTGATTTATCTATACAAGAGGAAGAAGTTTATTTTATCTTACAGCAGTTAGTGCCTGTATTGATACAGAATGACTATATAAAACTATATCAACTACAAAAGTCAGTAACAGATGCTACTGTGTTTACAACCATAACAGCAAAGGTTGTAAAAGGCGACAAAGAAAGTTATTTAGTACTGCCTAATGCGCCAATGTTTTTAAATGGCACAGTATTGCCAAAGGTATCTTATGTGAAAGATAGGTTTGTAACGTTTGTATATGTTGATTCTGGGCAAATAGAGGCATTTAATAGAGTAAATGTATTGGGTGAGTTAACGGGTAATTTATTTACCTATGAGTATGTTGAGGGTTGTACAAATGGGCATAGACTTGTATTTTTCAATTTAGACGATTGCGTGAATGAATTACGTGTTAGATTAGTACAAAGTGTATCTTTACATAATTTCAACCCAAACAACAAAATAACAATAAAGCCAGAATTAAATTATCTACTATTAGAGGAAGCTTACAAATGGTTTGTTCCTGAAGCTAAAACGACAGAGGATAAAGTAATTGATGGAAGAAATGATAAAGTATAATGGTTACAACAAATCTACATAAAATAGCGAGTGAAATATCTATCTCTAAAAGGGATAGTAGTGAGAGCAATCTTTTAGAGTATATTTTATACGGTAGGGATTGTTTGAGTGAATTAAATTCAAAAGGGTTTATTTCAGTAAGAAGCGTGGCGATTGATATAGATACCAACTCACACAGTGCTAAACTTCCAGACGATTACATGAAGTTTGTTGCATTAGGTATATGTATAAATGGTAGAATAGTAGAATTAGACCATGATGACACCTTATGCATAAGGGAGTTTAAGGATAATTTTTGTTGCGACAGTAACGCAAATATTTCAAAAAAAATATTGTATAGCATTGTAAATAAAGGAAGTGGAGACGCATTATTTACTTACACTTCCGACATTAACAACCCTAATGGAGATAGTATTTTAGTTCCACATGAAAGCGAAGAAAACCCATCTCCAAATATTTGTTCATATACAATACCTGTTACAGAATCAGAAAATGAAAGGATTATATCAATAATAGGTGATTGTCAAGATGAATGTGGGTGTGGTGAAATTAAAAATGCAGATGAGGTTTTTAAAACGACATTAAACTGTTTTAGATGTAATGCTATTCCTAATTCATTTAATAGTTACTACAACTGGAACGGGATAGAATATAAAAACAGTAGCCTTGATGCTATTCCTACGTTCCCTGCATATACCACTATTGGAGCATATAAAATTCACAATGGCAGGATTTATTTAAGTTCAACGTGTGGATTGTATGCTGAAAAAATAATACTTAAATATAAAAGTTCTGGTGTTTCAGAAACAGGGCAAACAGAAGTACCTATAATATTAAAAGCAGCAATAAAGGCGTATATTCAATGGCAGATAGAGTTGAATAATCCATCATCATTATCTATGGTACAAATAAAGTGGCAGGAGTATAAAAGACAAGCAAAATTGTTAACTTCGCAAGAGGTATTAAAAGGTATTTTAGATATGCTAAAGGCGGAAATGATGCATATTTATACTGGAAATTTAGGTAGATAATTAAAAGATGAGACACAGATATAGCCAAAAAATATTACCAAAGATTCAGGACACCGACACAGAGGTAAGATACATCAGAGATGGTGCTGCAAGGTATATTCTTAATGGTAGAATAGGGAAACGAGATGAAAGCACGAAAGGTGCGTTTACGAATATCAAAGGCACACTATTTGTTCCCAATAATTTATTACCAAATGGTGAAAACACATGTTTAGGCACAAGAAAAAATAACTCAGGTTCTTTTATTATATTTTTCAATTGGAATAGTAATAATGAAAGTGGTATTTATATTTACAATCCCACATTCGATAATCCAATACAATTATTAATAAAAGACACACCAGACAATGTTATACTTGGGTTTCACAAGCACTTTAAAATAGCAGGTGCTAAAGCAAAAATCCTTATGGATAAGTATTTGTATTGGACAGATAGGTATAACTCACCAAGATTTTTAAATATAGATTGGGCTATTGATTATAAAAAGCAAAAGAAATGGGAGATACAGCAGGTTGACAATGATATATTAAACTTTAATATTCTTAACTTTAAACACAACGGAGTTTCTGTTAGTTTGTTCACAGGTAATAACGGAACGTTGTTAGCCTCAAACCAATTAATAAGCGAATATTTTGAGGTTGAAAATTGTGATTGTTCAATAATTCTAAAAGAAAAAATTTCTGGGTCTTGTGATATTTCCACGTCTTCACCACAACTACGCATTGTGGCACAAAACTTTTACCCAAAACCACACAATGAAAGACAGATAGACCTTGTGTGCTATCCACCAAGCACAGCACCACGAGTGGTTTTAAAGCGAGATAGGAAAAATAAAAGGAATTTATTATCTGGGAATACGTGGCAGTTTAGGTATAAGTACATCTATAAAGATGGCAATAGTTCTGTGTGGAGTTCATGGTCAAAATCAATAAACACAAGTGGTGATTGTGCTAAGAAATATAATTATATTGAGATTGACTATACAGATGAAATTTTTGATTGCCTAAACGATAGCAACCAACTTCACTTGATAGACAAGGTGATGTTAGGGTATAGAAACACTAATAATGGTGAGTTGTATAGTTTTATCACAATAGACCAATGTCAAATACCAAAAGGACAACAGGCTTATCGTTTCTATAATGATATTTTCGCATCAGCAGTAGGAGAGTATGACGACCTAAAACAATACGATACAGTTCCTTTACAATGTGGCGTTTTATCTTCATCAAACAATCGCTTATTACTTGGCGATTGCACAGAAAACTATCATGAGGAATGTTTTGATTTTGACTTAGACGTACAGTTTAATCCTAACGAAAAATCAAAAACATACAATGGTAGTGCAAAGGTGGAAATAAGAATTAAGTCATTTGTAAATGGTGATTACTTGATGCCTATAATGCAACTACAAGAGGAATCAAACGTGTATTATTGGGGTGGTGTTTCTATTAACAACCCAGCACCAGTAGGTAGAGTGCCAATAACTGCAACTAAAGAAGCACTTGATAATTTTGGTCAGAAATTGGCAATGAAAGGGTTTATTGGATATATTGCGGGTACGGATATCATGTCAATATCCACACAATCTAACACTACGCTTAGAAAGATAGATAAGAGTAATATTATAAAGTTGGTTGATGGAACAAGCGACTTTGATAGTCTTGTAACACTGTTAGATGACAACAAAAATACCTTTGTCCAAGAGCTGTCGTTTGATGGTTTAGCAGATGGGAAATATATTATACGACTTGCCTCGCATTGGTGTTGGCAGAATAACGATGTACTTGGGAAAGGAGATGCGTATAATATAGATAACGGTCTTGCATACCAGAAAACATCTACTAATGTTTACTCGGTAAATGGCGATATAAACGCAAGAGAGGTTGTTGTGGAGATTGTAAATGGTGTGCAGGTTGGGAGTGTTCCATATTTTGAAGTAGAGGACACAGCAAGGTCAGCTGATGTGGTAACATCATTAGACGAAGAAATCACACTAATACAAGGATATCTTATAGATGAAAGGAGTTCAAATCAGGCAGATATTTATAACGGCATAAGGGTAGAAAGGGCAACAGTCGGAATGTATGCATTAACACCTGTAACTGAACATGAAACAGACGGTAAGTATTTTACATATACTGACCATAATGGATATTTTTACGGAAGATTTAAGGCAAATTCTGTTATTAAAAACAAGATAAAAATACTCGCCACAAAAAACCGAGATAGGAACTGGAATGTACTGTCAGGTTTTATTGGTGAACCAAGTTTTGTGTGGAATAATGATACTGTTTTAAAGGGAAATTTATCAGAGTTAAAACAAGAAACATGTAGTATAGAAACCAATAATAGTTATGCAATTACAAGTGGAATAGCGCACAATTTTGTTTTATATTCTGTACGCCCCAATGCAGAAAATATATCAAGTTTTTACCGCACTCAAATAAAAGGGAGGGTGGTTGACAGTGATGGTTTTGGTGTTAGCGATTTAATAGTAGTCGCCTCGCAAACAGGGAGAACAGATAAAACAGATGCAGATGGTAATTTTAGTATTGTATTATACGGAAATTACGCAAATAACATGGCAGACCAACGTGATGTTACACTTTATATTTTCGGTAATTCGTGTATTAACGGATTTACACATAAAGAATACACATTTAAAATGGGACAGTCATTTTATAACAACACAACACATTATAATGTTGGTGATATTGTATTGTTATTTGTAGATAATGAATTAACGTCAACATATTATTTGAAAAATGGAGGAACTTACGATTTTGGAATAACATTAATGGATAGGGCGTTGCGTAAAACAACGGTTATATCAAATGAAAGTAAACACAGATTAAGGCTTCCGTTCTCAACAGAACCAATACAAGACTATTTCCCAAATATAACGACAGATACATTGGGCAACCCAATAACCCCAACAACAAAGGCGGATGGATATTTCACAGTTAAGGTCAAGACAAAAACAGCACCTCCTATATGGTCAACACACTTATATATACTAAGGACAGAAGACCAAGTTTATTCAGATTATATTCAGATGATTATATCTGATGTTAAATATGTTGTGAATTATGCGGAAAAAACCGTAGATGGAGTTATTGTTCCTGATACAGTATATACCACATATAGTGCTGCTGATGCGAATGAAATATACCTTGACATTGTAACATCTTTTGTTCAATATAAAGATAGGAACTCTGATAGTGTCAAAGGGTGGACTTTTGAAAAAGGAGATAGGTTGCGTTTTTTATATAAAAAAGATGGGACATTACATGATTTTGTAGAAGTCGAAATAAAAGAGCAACGAGGAAATTATTTCGTGATTCCTCTTATAGAGAGCTTAGGAGAGATATTTCAGGGTGAGGTGGTAGAGATTTTTCGATTAAAAACCATAACCAATAAAAAGAATTTTTATGAAACATCAGAGTTTATAAAAATAAACAATCCATATAAACCGACAAGGAGTTATAATAATACAGAAATAGCATTAAACACTGGAGATGCGTACAGAAGAAGGAGAAAAATGTATGCAAAAAACGAAGACACGTATTTGACGCATACAAGAATAATAGAGGACACGACTCCAAATGACACCTATATTATAAAAGATAACGACAAAGGTAGGGTTGACTTTATTAACGACTTTAATAAGCTAATACGAAGGATTGCTATTATCCGATTTGGCGGGAACATATTGTTAGATAGTAATATAAATACTATACGTCAGTTTAATGCAGAGCAAGAAGTTTCTGGTGACAATGATAAGGGTGTAATTACTATAATTGATGACTTTACAAATCAGATATTTGTAGCACAAGAAACAAAGTGCCACACAAGGCTTGTAGGAAAAACCACTGCATATCTTGGCGATGGAGGTGTGTCTCATTTTAGGACAAATGACTTCCTTGATATTAAACCTTATTATCTTGACATTGATGGAGGGTGCAAAAATCCAGAAAGCTATATTAGGTTAAACAATGCAGGAATTTTTTTTGATGCAATATCTGGTGTTGTCCTTAAATATTCACCACAAAACGGATTAAGTAATATTTCAGGGTTTGATAATAGATATGAAAATTCAAGATTACAAGAATCTGTATTTAAACCATTATTAAAACAGTTATCGGAGATTCCTAATGATATTTATAATTATGTGTGTTCTGTTGTTTCAGGGTTTAGCGACCAAACCAACAACGAAGTGAATATTAGTATCCAGCCTATAAACATAACAATAGGGCAAAGTTTATCATCATTTAATGGATATGGATTAAATTCAAATATTGGTGAAAATGATGTAAAATTCAAGCAATTTGGCAATGCAGATTTTCAGTTAAAAATAGAACCGTTCACCAATTGTTATGATATAGATACAGGATTCTGGATTGGGTTTAGGTCATATATACCAGAGATGTACGGTAGTCTTAAAAATGACTATATTGCATTTATAAATGGACAGTTACATTTAATGGAAAAAGGAAGTAAGTATAGTAATTTCTTTGATGTTCAGTATAAATCAGCATTAGACGTTGTAATGAATACTGCACCATCGGATATGAAAGTATTTACGAATTGGAGTGTTGAAAGTAATAAGAAATGGAGCAACCCTTACGTTAAAGTAGCTAACTCTCGTTCATTCCGTTCTATTGAAAGTAGGACACCAGATTCAATGATAATATTACAAAACGGTGCGTTTTATGCACCATTTATGTTTGACACAAACACTCCTAATGTTTCAAATCCATTAATGGAGGGTAACCCACTCGTGGGTGAAACCTTATTATTAAGATTAGAAAATAATAGCGAAGAAGAAGTTATTTTATTCGCTATTAATATTTATGCAGGATACTCTGGTAGAACCAACTTTTAAAAAGGCAAATCGTCGTCAGTATCGGTACTGCAACTTCCATTCTCGTTTTTAGATGCGTTACTATGGTGTGTAGTGCTATTGCTATTATTATGGCTTGATTTGTTTTTATTATAAATTTTCCATGCCACAACTTCGTTTATAAATTTATCTTTCCATGCAAAAGACTTAAAAGAGTATTCTACTTCAACAGTACTTCCTATTGGGTTATTTACTTTAAACTCATCAATAAACTTACGATTATCACCTTTTGCAGATTTTGTAAATTCACATGATTGCGGATATTGCTCATTTACTTGTTCTACTCTAAATTTTAATGACTTATATTCACCTCGTTCAGTTATTGGAGATATATGTGTTATTTTACCTATGAAAGTTTGCATAATTATAATTTTATATTCATGTATTAGTTGATGATATTTTGGCTAAAACCAAAAGAGTAGGCTTCTATTTAGTGTCGTTCCAGTTCCAAATATCCGCATGGCTAACAGTATTTTTGCCTAATTTACTGACCATACTGTCTCTCTTATTACTTAAAATATAATTTAAAAATGAAATCTGTTTTTCCCTATCTTCTTTTTTTTTAGAAAGTTGGGAGAGAACGGTGTTCCCAATTTTAACAATAGATTGTATAAAACCATTGTTTAACCCTTTGGGAGAAAACTCTGCTTGTTTGTGTAAAATATTATTATCCACCTTTTATGTTATTTAAAGTTTCTTTTATAGTAATAATTACTTCTTCTTTAGCTTTGTCAATAATTTGGTCGTTTTTACTTACAATAAATCTACTTACACCCATGCCTGTCCTCGCTTTCTTTATCTCTTTTTGAGATGCTAATTTATTTATTAGCCTCACAACATCAACAGTTCTGAGTGTGCTTTTTGTTCCTTGCATATTTATAGCGTTTAACGAAGCGAAAACCTTTTGTTTATACGTGGAACGAACACTACCTCCTTCTTGACCAAAAAAGAACTCTCTTATAGGCATACTTATAACTTCATCACCTATTTTTATAGGTCTCTTGGATTTTTGTGTGTATCCATTATCCTCTTTAAATAATTCAAAAGCGACAATAGACACTCCGCCGACATGTCTCATTAGTGTTTTAAATTCAATAATCTCTTCATCTGTGTATCTATGAAATGAAATCTCGGCATCTCTGTCGTACATAAGTACATTTATTGCCTTTTGCCTCCCATTTATATCTTTTATAACAGTTTTTTTCGGCATATTCAAAATTTAATTAGAAATAATCTAAGTAATTACACAAAGGTAATAAAAAAAATATTACTTTTGATAGTAAATATTTTGTGTTAAATACAATCAATATCTTTTTTAAAAAAATAAATATATGGCAGGAATAGGCGGTGGAGGCATAGCGGGTGCTGCGATGGGCGGACTTGGTGCTTTAATGAAACTTATTACGGGAGCGAAACAATTAAAAGAGGGCAAGGCACTCCAAAGGAAATTAGACGCACAAGGGAGACCTATTGAAACGACACCAACTGCATTCAAGGAAACAGAGGGTTTGGTTCGTTCCCAATATCTTGACCCACGATTTATGGGTGAAGACGAAATGCGACAATCTATTGAATCCAGAGGTGCGAATCAGATAGATAAAATACAACAAACAGCAGGAAGCGGAGCAGACGCATTAATGGCTTACAATATTGCAAATAACAATACATCAAGGCAGCTTAACGACCTAAGCATACAATCTGCTCAACAACGGCAAAACGACTACCAACAGTTATTAACAACACTTGGGCAGAAAGCTGGATACGAACAAAGCCAATTCCAAAACAATGTAATGACACCATACTTACAGTCTGCGCAACAGGCACAAGCATTGAAGCAAAGTGGTATATCAAATATATCAAACGCATTTAATGATGTAGGAAACTTAGGTATGGGTGTAGCTCTATTAAATCCGAGCGGTGGTGGCAATCAGGATGATGACATGAAACAGATACAGGCGTTATTGTTATCACTACAAAATAAGGGAAATGGCACACAAAGAGCAACACAAGGTGTGGTAAAAGACAGAAGAACGCCAAATAGGAATAGTGGATAACAATCTTTAAAATAGATAATATAAAGACGGATAAATGACAAATACCGCAATAGCAAGTACACAAAGGGCAGGAGAGGGAGATGCAGTTATTTTAGGAAACAACTCCCAACCTGTAATAAATACAATACTCAAAATCGGCGAAAGGAATAAACAAGGTGCAGCCCAATCTAAACTATTAAATGATAAGCAGAAACAAGAAAATGCTACAAAATTTTATCAAAATTTAGCTGGGTTAAAGTCTAAAATTTGGGATGCGGATTTACCACGAGCAACCGAAAAAATAGACAATCTTATAACTAAAGCTATTGATTTTCAAAAAAAAGGAATTAATCCCTTTGACCCACAAAATATGGGTGCTTATATAGACTTGTATGGAGATATAGAGAAGTTGCAGTTATTCCAAGAAGCAAGTAAATCATCAGAACAGCAATATTTAAAGGCGTTTCAATCTTTAAATTCCGACAAAACAGAACTATACGACAAAGGCAAAGGCATAACAGCCTTACAAGAGTATCGTAATTTAGACCCGTTAGAGAGATTAAAACTTACTATCGACCTACCAAAGGCAGCATACAATTCAATTGTCGGCACAGATAAAGCATTAGGAGATACAATGAAATTGATTACTGCTAACGCAAAAGTGTTAAATGATAAAGGTTTGGTTACAGAAGCGAATGATGCTGTTTTAAAGAACAAACCTGCATTTATTCAGTCAGCACTCGGATTACATACGGCAGCCATTCAGCAAGGTAGAATAACACCTGAAAAAGTTATGCAGGATGCAAGTGACTATTTTGATGCAAACATAAGAACAGCGCTTCACGACCAAACTGTAGATGAAAACCAGCAGTTAGCAAAGGTAAAAGAAGCGAATCTACAAGCAGACAGGAAAAGGAGGGCAGACCTTGCGCAACAAAAATTCCAATTTATGAAATCAATGAGTGAAGTAAAATCACCAGAGGTTGACGATTTATTCCTAAGCATACAAGAGGGATTGCCTGTATCATCTATGGCATTAGCAAACCAAACTATTCAACATCCAACAACGGGAGAGATAGTTGTTACAGGTGCATTTAAACCGATTAAAAATAAATTAGGTAAGGTTACAGGTATATCTATTGAAACATTTACGGAAGACCCAAATACGGGTGCATTAACTAAAAAAGGAGTTTTAAACTCACCTATCCTTGATAAATCTGGCAATCCTGTATATAGCACAACGCAAATATATAAAAGTGCATTTCAGACATCTACAAAAGGTAAGACACCAATTACTAATTACACAATAAACGAAGATGGTGATTTTGAGTTTATCGAAGATGACCAAAAACCAGTGGGGAGTAAAAAGACGTCAGGACAATCTACGTCAGTAGGCACAAAAAGTATAAATAAGAGTAGTAGTAGTGGTAATAGCGGTAGTAGTACAGGTAAAAAATGGGTTTTTAAAAACGGAAAATTAGTATTAGAATAATGGGAAAAGAATTAACACCACAACTTATAAAGAAATTAGAGGAGAATGCGAATCTAATGATGTCTAAGGGATTTTCTGAAGCGGATATACAAGATATGTCTGCACAATTTATAGAGGAATTT
>Ga0116145_1004547_pt1 | contig 11006 bp, 17 predicted proteins | sample AD_JPNHG1_MetaG_FD_89747 | JGI IMG/M metagenome (GOLD analysis project Ga0116145, IMG submission 89747) | Active sludge microbial communities of municipal wastewater-treating anaerobic digesters from Japan - AD_JPNHG1_MetaG | ecosystem: Engineered > Bioreactor > Anaerobic > Digestate | place... | reverse complement strand
TTTATCAGCACCACAAACTGGACAGGTCCAATCTTCTGGTAAATCTTCAAAAGGAGTTCCAGGAGAAATTCCACTCTCTGGATCTCCATTATTAGGGTCATAAATGTAACCACAAACACTACACTCAAATTTTTTCATTTTTTACCTCCAAATTTTAAGACTTCAAAAGCCTCAGAGAATTTCCCAATCTCTGAGGCAACTTTATAATTTATTATACCAAACTTCAAACTATCATAATTATTCTGATTTCTCTGGCTCAAGAACAGCATTATTTGCAGCAATATAGCCAAAAGTAAGTGCTGGTCCTATTGTACCACCACCAGCCCAGTAAGCCTGACCAGCAGGTGAACCGATGCAGTTTCCTGCACCATAGAGACCAGGAATGGGTTCGTCATCTCTATTCAAGATTTGAGCTCGAGTGTTTATCTTTGGGCCACCTTTTGTATCCAATGTGCCACCAGCAATAATAATTGCATAATAAGGACCATTTTGAGAAATTGGATACATTGTAATGTTTGGTTTATCGTGTCCTTTTGCCGGTGGACCATTATAAGCAAGATCAATAGGTACTTCTCCTCTATGGAATTCTTCATCTACACCTTTCTCAGCATATTTGTTGAAGCGAGAGATACTCTCTTTAAGATTTGATAAGAAGCTTGAGTCGAGATGATAATTTCCAGTGTGAGCAGAAAGCTTTGTTAAACGTGCTTCAATTGCCTGAGTTAACTCTTCCAAATTGTTACCTTTAATAACATAAGGAGTATCTTCTCCAGTCCTTGGGAAAGGATAGCCAGCTCCAACAGGAAATTCTCCCCATATCTTAGCTGCTCTATCATCATATATCATAAAGAGAAACAGGTTTGGAAATTCTCCTTTTAAAGGATCCCAAACAAAATGCATTTGAGTTCTTTCATTATAAACCGCTTTCTCATCCATTACACGCTTGCCGTATTTGTTCACTTCGATCATACTATCCCCAGGTACCATAAAGATATCAGTAGCAGGGCTAGGCGTCACCAGTACTTCCTCAAAGACAACCTGTGCCCACCAAGCATTGGCAAGATTAACAAGTTTAGCACCAACTTCTGAAGCTATAGGAATTATATCTCCCTGATTCGTGGGCACTGCACATCCTCCGAAGACTGGCCCACGAAGATAGTTAAGCCTAAACTCAGGATTATGAGTAAAGCCGCCGCTACCAAAGATCACTGCTTTTTTTGCTTTAAAATAGATAAGTTTACCTTCTTCATTTAGAACTTCTAATCCAATTATTTCAACATTATCATTTGTGATAAGTTTATGAGCTCTATGGTTCAAGAAAACAGGAATGCCTCTTGCCTCGACTGCTGTTCTCAACTGCCTTATAAGTTCAAAACCTCTTGCTACTCCTTCACCTGTGGTAGGGTCTCTTGGAACAAGTGCTCTTCCTCTTGGCACTTTATTTTCCTCAAAGTGAGCATAGTAGTCAGGCATAAACTGTCCATCCCAGGCAATCCAAGGTGTTGGGTCAAGTGCTTTCATAGCTTGTAGAGTCTCAATTGCTTTTGTTGCATTATCATAGTAAGCAGCTATTAAATCAAATTGACTTTTATTAAGACCAAAATTTGGATCCTCAGGATTGTAAAGAGTAGGATAGGCAAGGCGTGCCATATATCTGAGCGCGTCTTCCCTTTTATCCTCTATACCTTTTGCACGTAAGAAGGTATTGTTTGGAATCCAGAAAACTCCACCAGATTTCTCAGTGGTTCCACCATAGCGATTTCGCTTTTCTATCATAATGACACTTGTACCTTTTTCAAAGGCATTTAAAGCCGCAGAGGAACCAGCGGCACCGCTTCCTATGACAAGGATGTCTGCTTCGTGGTCCCAGTGATTTGGTTTAAAATTTCTCACTTCTCCTCCCTTCTTAAGTCAACCAATTGGCTCAAATTTACTTTTCGGAGAGCCGCACACAGGGCAAGCCCAATCATTGGGTAGGTCTTCAAAAGCTGTACCTGGCTTAACGCCTTGGCTTGGATCCCCATTTTTAGGGTCATAGATGTACCCACAAACACTACACTGATACTTCTTTAATTCTTCTTTCATATCTTCCTCCTTATAATTTTATGCAAAGACCAACTGCATCTTCAAGAGCTGATGCAATATCTCTTGGGGATGCAGCATCTCCTATTAAATAAACATCAGGGAAACTTCCTTTAAGTTTATTAAATAGATTGGTTTCTGGAACTTTAACACCAGTTATAACAACTGAATCAACACCTTTGATTTTCTCCTGCCTTCCATAATATGGATTAAACAAAGTCACAACATCGCCTTCGATACCTAAGACAACACTCATAGGATGAAGTTCAACACTTTTACTATCAACCATCTGGTATAAGGGCATCACTGTTGGTGGTGTGACATTTTGAGCATTCACAAAAGAAGGTGTTGTCCAATAAACTATTTTACCTTTGCTAAGAAGTGCGTTCACAACCCCGATACCCTCTGTTGAAGCATCGTTATCTATAACAAGTACATTACTACCAGTTACTGCTCCATTAAGCGCATCCAAAGTAGTGAAAACTTTTTCTTTACCGATACCAGGAATTTCATAAGAAACAATTTTTGACCCTGTTGTGATAATCACAATGTCTGGATGTTCATTCTTTATAAGTTCTTCTGTTGCCTCAACACCCAATCTTACATCTACTTTTTGAACATCCATCTCTTTCATAAGAAATCTACTGATTCCAAAAATCTCTCTTCTTCCAGGAAGCTTGCTTTCCCAGTTTACTCTACCCCCGAGTATATTTTCTTTTTCAACAAGTACAACTTTGTGACCTTTTCTTGTAAGAATATCTGCTGCTTTCATTCCTGCAGGACTACCACCAACAATAACAACTTTTTTAGGTGTTAAGGTTTTCTTATAAAGAAATTCTTCTCCATACACCTCTTCATAGCCAGATGTAGAATTCTGTACACAACTTATGGGTAAATTCTGGAGTAATCTTCCAATACATTTTTGATTACATCCAATACAACCTCTAATTTCATCAAACCTATTTTCCTGTACCTTCTTTACCCAGTATGGATCTGCAATAAGTGCTCTTGCTAATCCAATCATATCACAATTACCTTTTTCAAGTGCGTCTTCAGCTATTTGTGGCCAGACAATTCTCCCATTACCAATTACAGGAATATTCACTGCTTTCTTTACTCTTGCAACATCCTCAAGAAGAAAGCCTTGTGGTACAGTCATTGGTGGAGTAAGTTTATCAATGCTTTCCCAAGAACCTGAATCTGAACTAATATAGTCAGCTACAGTTGAAATCATCTTTGCATACTCTACTCCCTCATCGATACTATAGTCATTAGGAAGGAACCTGTTTATACCAAGGCGAACACCAAAAGGTCTATCACCAATTTCATCTCTTATTGCCTGTAAAATTTCAACTACAATTCTACATCTATTTTTTAGTGATCCACCATATTCATCGTCTCTTACATTTTTAAGAAGAGAGAGGAATTGTCCAAGTATACCATCATGGGCGACTTTTATTTCAACTCCATCAAAACCAGCTTCAATTAAATTTTTTGCAGACTTTGCAAATGAATCAATAAGAATATGTATCTCTTCAATACTCATCTGCTTTGGAATTTCTCCAACTGTAAGATCTGGCACATTCGAAGGTGCCCATAAGGGTTCAAATGTTTCAATGCTTCTTGTTTGGTTACCCATATGTGTAAGCTGCCAAAAAATTTTAGCACCATTATCATGAACCGCATCAACAATTTTTTTAAGACCACTAATATTATTTACATCAAACGCATGAATTGTGTTGATATAAGAGCCGCTTGGATGAACGATCATACTTGGTACAATGATAAGCCAACACCACCTTTTGCTCTTTCTCTATAGTAGTAAACATCCCTTCCAGTGGGCAAATGGTCTGCACTTGTATAGAGTGTAAGGTGGGGAAGAAAAACAACTCTTTTTTTTATATCCACCCTATTAATAGTGATAGGCTCAAATAATTTTTTAAAAGCGATATCTTTGTTCATAAACCCTCCCTATAATTAATTTTTTTTATAAAATATTTTCTCATGCTATTAATATAACTAACCTAATGGATAAGGAAAGTTTGATAAAGAAAGAAGATGAGCAATGATAATTAGGATGAGCAAAATTAAGAACATATACCAGTGTGCATGAAAAGCAAAAAGATTTTGTTTAGTTTTTGGAGATACCTTTGTGAATCTCATAGTAAAGCCAACCACTACCATCACACCCATAAATATTAATACTATCCAATGCAAGAAGGATGCATACTTGCCAAGAAGAATTACATGAACAATTAGTGCGACAAATGCACCAATGTTTCCGAAATAGTGGATATAATGCCAGCTATTCCTCATGTTCTTAAGAAAAGTCCATTGCTTTTTTGGAGAAAAAAGTAAGTTGAAAAGATTGAGAAGATTGTAAAGATTTGCTACTAAAAACAACAGGGCTACAATTGTCCCCATCGTAAGTCCTGTCGTAACACTCGTTGGTGTCATTTTTTACCTCCTTTTTAATCTTGAAATATTTTTATTTCAGGATTTTGTTTAAAAATTTCTAAAATATTCTTTTTACAAGTTTTATTTCTTATTTTATTTTTTTTTCTTAACCAAATTTTATTTTTAATAAATACCTTCTTCTTTTTATAATTTTTTATTAATCTATTTAGTATGGAAATGAAGGCAGCGAAACGAGATGGGCAACAATATCCAGAATAAGAAAGATTATAAACATATACAAATGTGCGTGAAAGTTGTAAAGTTTCTGTTTTAGTTGAGGTGAGATTTTCACAAATCGCATAACAAAACCTGTAACTACCATTACAGAAGTAAATGCAAATAAAACCCAGTGCAAGAAAGTTCCAAATCCTCCAAGGATGAAAATATGAATAAGAATAAGAATAAAAGCAGTAATGCTTCCGAAATAGTGAATGTAATGCCATCTTTCCTTAATTGTTTGAAGAAAACTCCACTCTTTTTTAGGTGAAAAAATTAGATTAAATATTTTGATGAAATTGTGTAAGTCAGCGATTATAAATAGTATAGCCGCAGTAATTCCTAAATTAATTCCTATTGTAACGCTTGTTAGTGCCATTCAAACTTAACCATAAAAATTTATAGAAAATCTTAACTTGTAATGGTAAAATTAAATAGATACATTATTTATTTACTTTCATTTATCAATTCCATTTCTTGACCACAGCAAACCAGTACACCACCACCTACTTTTTCAACAATGACTTCATTGCCACAACTTTTACATCTATATCTTTGGTTGACTTCTTTTACACCGATTCTATTTCCAATCTTTTCTATTTTCTCTGGTTCAATAGGTCTTCTATTTGGAACCACAACCTTACTTTTATCATTTGTATATGTCTCTGTCATATAAAGACCACAGAAGCATCTACCATAATGGTAAAGGTCGGGATCTCTATATATACATGGACAAATGATATCAATATCTTCTTCAAAAATCCCAATAGAAAGTCGGCAGGGACAAGAAGGATAACCATATCTTTCAACATTTTTATATAGTCCTTCGAAAAGTGATTCAAGAAAATTCTCATCAGGATTAAGAAAATACCCTTCTATTTTTGCTCTATTCTTTATTGCATTCTTTAATGTTTCAATGTTCAAAGATGAATTACCTCTCTAAGTTTTGGCTCGTTAAACCCTTCTATTATAATATTTTCATCAATAACAATGATAGGAAAACCACAACCATTGCAATAAGAGTAAGCTTCTTTAATGACTCTTTTTCTCTCCTCTCCCTCGAGAAGATCCACATCAGTAAATTCAAAAGGTATATTGTTATCATTCATAAATCTTTTAAATGCCTTACAATAAGGACAGGTACTAAGTGTATATGCTTTTATTTTCATATTATTCCTCGTATAGTTCAAACTTATCTTTTGAAGAGCCACAAACTAGACAGATCCAATCTTCTGGTAAATCTTTGAATGCTGTACCAGGCTTTATCCTTTGAGTAGAATCACCATTATTCGGATTATAAATATATCCGTTAATACTACATTGAAATTTTTTCATTTTTAACTCCTTGAATCTTTTTTAAAAATTATACATTTTCTTTGACATAAGTTGGTGCATTTTTAGGGGATTTACCCTTTTTAACTTCATGATAATAAGCATAAGTTAAAGGTTCATCATCATTAAATTTCCCACAATCGATTACTTCACCAAGAAATATTGTATGAGAACCGGCATCCATTTCATTAATCACATTTAATTCAATAAAACCAACAGTAAAATCTTTTACAATAGGCGCTTTTGATTGTCCAATATAATAATTAACTCCTTGATATTTATCAATGTCTCTTCCAGATTTAAATCCAAATTGTCCTATTAATGTCATTGGTGTTTCTTTAGATAAAATCGAAACTGTAAAAATTTTACTGCTTTCAATGAATTCATGAGTGAGGTTATTTTTATTAATACATACGGCCACTCTCGGTGGTTCTGATGTTACCTGAAAAACAGTATTTGCAATTTGACCATTAAATTTATCATCTTTAAATGAGCTTATAATATAAAGTCCATAACTTATTTTAAATAAAATTGTTAAATCCATAAAATCTCCTTTTTATATTTAAAATTTTTTAAATTTATCTTTTAGTGCACCACATACTGGACATTTATCAGGAGGTTCACCTATATGTGTAAAACCGCATACAGGACAGATATAAATATCTTCTTTCTCGATATCTTTATTTTTTTCAGCTAAATCCTTTGCCATCTTATACAATTCAGAATGAATTTTTTCAGCTTCAAGTGCATAATGTGTTGATATTTCTGCACCCTTTTCTTCCTGTAATTTTGCTGTATTATTATAAACAGGATACATTTCCTCCACTTCAAATGTTTCTCCATCTATACTACTCTGTAAATTTTCATTTGTTTTACCTATATTTCCAAGGTTTTTAAAATGATTTGTAGCATGCACTTGTTCAGCATACGAAATTGCTTTAAAAAGTCTTGCAATGTTTGAATATCCTTCCTTTTCAGCAATTTCACTGAAGATTAAATATTTCATATGCGCCATAGATTCACCAGCGAAAGCTTCTTTTAAAAAATTTTCAGTCATCTTTTTCATTTTCTATCTCCTAAATTATAATTTAATATCTATAGAATTACTCCATAAACCATGTATGTTACAATATGAAAAAGCAATAAGTTTACCACTTTTTTCAGTTTTCATTGTAAAAATAACTTTTGGATGAGTATATATTGTACTTGTATTTGGACCTTGAGTAGATTCTCCATGGGAATTAAAATCAACTTTTCCAATTTCATATGGAAATTTTTCTCCTTCTGGATGAAAATATAATGAAATCCATCTTATATGATGTTCAGTTGTATTTGGATGTGGTATCTCTTTTCCAACCATCACATTAACATTAAATAGTTCGCCCTTTTTTAATTCCCCTTCAACTTCTATATAGGGAACATGCTTTTCACCCTTCCAGTCACCTGACTGAAATAAAACATTTAAATCCATCATATAACCTCCTATAATTAAAACAAAATTGTAATAATTATATTATATTAAATTTTTATTATTTTTCAAGCAATTTTTACAAATTCCTGATAGATAAATATTACATTCAAGAATTTTATTTCCATCTATCTCTTTTTTGTTATAAATTTCATCATCTATTTCAAAATCATAAATATTACCACATTTTATGCATTTAAAATGGATATGTGGTTTTGTATACGCATCGTATCTTAATTCATTTCCCTCTATTGTTATTGCCTTAACTAAATTTTTCTTAATAAAAAGTTTCAATATATTATAAACAGTTGTTTTAGATAAAGTGGGTATTTCATCTTTAATACCTTCATATATCATGTCAACAGATGGATGATTTCTATGTAATAGCATATATTCATATACTTTTAATCTTTGGATAGAAGGACTTATTCCTTTTTCCTTTAAACTTTTTTTTAATTTATCAATTGTTGATTCTTCTTTTTTCATTTAAAAACTTCTCCTGTCTCTTTATACCAAAGAACAAAATCTAAATGTTCTAAAGGTATATTAATTTCTTTTGCAAACACTCTCATTCTATTTTCGATATCAAGATAACTTTTTTTAGATAAAGAAGAAGGTATATTTTCAATTATACCAATTCTATATAGATTTTTCAAAATATGTCTGTCAAGAATTGCTAAATTTTCACCAAAACCAATATTTCTTAAAAAATGTGAAGCCTCTTTATATCCTAATCCTTTTATATTTTTGACAAGCCACTCTCTTAAATCAAAAATTGAATTGAAACTCTGAATTTTATTTTTTAAAGAACCTTTTTCATTAAAAATTTTTAAAATATTTTTTATATAATCACTTTTTTTATATTTAAATCTCACTCCTTTTAAACAATTCAAAATATCATCAGAATTATAATTAATATTTTTGAAATTAAGTGTAGCTTGAAAACATATTTTTGCTTTTGATTGTGGAGTTAAAATACAAAAAATTAACTCATCAATTAACTCTTCGTGATTACCTCTATTCCATAAATCTTTAAACTCTTTTAATCTTTTTTCAATTTTATCTTTTATATCTTTATATATATTTAAAATTTCATTAACATATTCTTCATTGATCATAAAAGTTCTAATTTATTTTGTATTATTTCTATGCTCAGAGAAATTAAATTTTCAATATCATTTATAGAACAAATTTCAACAGTTGAATGTGTATATCTAATTGGAACACATAAAGGAACCGACTTATATCCTTTATTAGAAACCTCTATAATACTTGCATCTGTTGAACCCCCGCTAACTCCTATCTGATAAGGAATTTCACCTTTATCTGCTACATTTTTTACAAAATCAAAAACATCTTCATTTACAATCATTCTTGCATCAACTTTTCTTATCACTGGTCCAAATCCTAAATTAATAGAATTTTTATAAATAGATGGAGTGTTATAGATATCTGTAGAAGACATAGAATCTATAGCAATAACAAAATCTGGATTGAAATTGTTTGCTAAAACTGAAGCACCTCTAAGTCCTATCTCTTCTTCAACTGTAAATGCTATAATTATGTTATTATATGGTTTTTTTTCTTTAAAAAATTCAAGAATTTTTGTCAAAATATAAACCCCAACTCTATCATCTAAACCTCTTGAAATAATTAAATCATCATTAGTATAAAACTCTTTTTGGAAAACTATTGGAGTTCCAACTTCAATTCCTTTTTCTAAGACTTCTGATTTAGATTTTGCTCCAATATCAATTTTTAGATTGTACCAAGGAATGGTATTTTCAGATGTTTTGTTATCTATTGACAAATGAGGAGGTAATAATCCTGTAACTCCTACAACTTCACCTTTTGAACCTAAAATTCTGAAAAATCTTGATGGTAAAATTTTGTCATCAATTCCACCAATCTTTTTAAAAGAGATTAAACCATCTTCATCGATTGCTGAAACAACAAGTCCTAATTCATCCATATGGGCTACAAATAAAATAAAATTGTCTGATTTACCTTTTTTTATAGCAATTAAATTTCCAAGATTATCTATTTTTATATCATCAGGTTTTGATTTTTCAATTTCATCTTTTATTTTTCCTCTTATTTTAGATTCAAAACCTGAAACACCTTCAACAAAAACTAAATCTTTAATTAAATTTAAATCCATTTTTTTCCTCCAATTAATGACCTTCTCTAATGATAAATTTTTTTAAATCATAAAAATTTAATAATAATGAAATTGATTTTGATAAATCTTCGTCTATTTCTGAAGAATATATTAAAACTTCATCACCTACATTTACCTTTTCATATAAAACTTTAACATCTTCGTTCTGTAATCTTACACAACCTAAAGATACATTTTTTCCAATTGAAAAGGGGTCATTTGTTCCATGTATTCCATAAGTAATCCAGGAAAGCGCTATCCATCTTATTCCAAGTGCATTTTCTTTATTTTCAATATATGGAGGATAGATTTTATTCTCAAAATACCATTTCGGATTTATACTTTTACCAGTTATTTTAAAAACTCCCTCTTTAGTATTTGTTTGATTATTGCCAATTGCTACAGGAAAAACTAAAAAATCATCTTCTTTTTCATAAACAATAACAAAAAGAGATTTATCAACTTTTATAAATGGTAAAGAAAAAATAAATATGAATAAAAATGTAAATATCTTTTTCATTCTTCTACAAGTTCAATTAATACACCAAAGGTACTTTTTGGATGTATAAAAGCTATTTTTGTATTATGCGAACCGTATCTTGGTTTTTCATCAATTAAAGAAACACCTTTTTCTTTTAATTCTTCTAAAGTTTTATATATATCTTTTACAAGAAATGCTATATGTTGAATTCCTTCTCCTCTTTTATTAAGAAAAGATTTAATTGGAGAATCATCAGTTAAGGGTTCAAGTAATTCAATATTAACATCACCTATTTTGAAACTTGCAACTTTTACTTTATTTTCTTTCAATTCTTCTATAAATTGAATTTTAAAATTAAAGCTATTTTCATAAAATTTCATACTATCTTCTAAATTTTCTACTGCAATTCCTATATGATGAATCTTTTCAAACAAATTAAACCTCCTTTTTAATTAAAGAATTATTATACAAATTTATACCTATAAAAAATGCCTTTTTATTATTATCTAAATCCTTTTTAAATTTTTCTAAGGATTTTATTACAGAATCTTCTTTAATAATATCAATTAATTTAATTAAAAAGCCAAGGGTTATTATATTTGTATAATCACATCTATTAAAATAATCAAAAGAGTTTTTTGTAAAAGGTAATTTATATATTACATTTTTTTTGAAAAGATCATCGCTAAAATCTTCATATGTATTATCAAAAATTATAATTGTATTGTCATTTATTAACTCTCTAAATTTTAAGAGTGACTTTTTTGTTAAAGATATAAAATAATCGGCAGATTCTATTTTTGGATAAT
>Ga0116145_1004546_pt1 | contig 11007 bp, 10 predicted proteins | sample AD_JPNHG1_MetaG_FD_89747 | JGI IMG/M metagenome (GOLD analysis project Ga0116145, IMG submission 89747) | Active sludge microbial communities of municipal wastewater-treating anaerobic digesters from Japan - AD_JPNHG1_MetaG | ecosystem: Engineered > Bioreactor > Anaerobic > Digestate | place... | reverse complement strand
CCTTGCCGGTTGCCCGCATATTAGTCAGCTGCTTGGCACGCGCCGGATTGACCGGAATGTCATTGTCTTTGCAGTGTTCGCCGACCACCTGACCTTCATAGACCATTTCCCCCGGCTCTACGAAGAAAATCCCCCGATCATACAGGGCATCCAGAGCATAGGCGGTAACGATACCTGTTTCTGTTGCAACCATAACACCGGCCTGACGCTGGGGGATTGATCCGCGCAGCGGCTCATACCGTTCGAATGTGTGGTGCATCACAGCCCGGCCTTGGGTGGCAGTCATAACCCGGGCGTGCAGCCCGAAAAGCCCGCGAGAAGGAATCATAAATTCCATATGGATGTAATTATCAGCGCCGGCTTTCGTATCCATACTGATTAACTCGCTCCGGCGGTCGCCCAGCAGACTGATGACAGAGCTTTGGCAGTCCGCCGGACAGTCAATGACCAGCCGTTCAATAGGTTCCTGCCGCAGACCGCCGATTTCGCGGATAATCACACTGGGTTTTCCGACACACAGTTCATATCCTTCCCGTCGCATATTTTCAAGCAGTATTCCCAGATGCATCAAGCCGCGTCCGGAAACCAGAAATTCGTCAGCCCGCTGCCCGGGTTCAACCCGCAGGGCAACATTGACCTGCAGCTCTTTTTCCAGCCGCTCCCGAATATGTCTGCCGGTTACATATTTTCCTTCTCGACCGGCAAAAGGTCCGTCATTGATGCGGAACGTCATATTCATTGTCGGCTCATCGACGGCGATAACCGGCAGGGGGGACGGTTCATCTGCACAGGCAACGGTATTTCCGATGTCAACCGGATCAAGTCCTGCGATTGCACAGATATCGCCGGCAATAACAGTATCCACGGTTTTTTTGCCCAAACCGTCAAATGTGTACAGCTGAAGCACCTTTTGCTGCGTATGTCGTCCCTGATTGTCAATAACAGTAATTTTCTGCGACTGGCTGACTGTTCCTGCAAAAACACGCCCGATGGCAATGCGTCCGACATAATCCGAATAGTCCAACGTTGTTACAAGCATCTGCAGGGGGGCATCGGGGTCATCCTTAGGGGCAGGCACATGCTCAATAATTGCATCAAATACCGGCTGCAGGGTGGTACCGGGCTGGGCCAGATCCCGTGTTGCCCAGCCGTTTCGGCCGGAAGCATAGAGAATCGGAAAATCAAGTGCTCTGTCATCTGCCTTCAGGGCTACGAACAGATCAAAAACCTCATTGACAACATCATCCGGCCGCGAATCCGGACGATCTACTTTGTTGACAACAACAATCGGCTTAAGCTTGTGCAGCAGTGCTTTGCTTAAAACGAATCGTGTCTGGGGCATTGGTCCCTCAAAGGCATCAACCAGCAGAAGAACCCCATCGGCCATCTTAAGCACACGTTCTACTTCCCCGCCGAAATCAGCATGCCCCGGTGTATCAATGATATTGATTTTATACTCTTCGCCATCAGGGTCAGTATAATGGATAGCGCAATTTTTACTCAGTATGGTTATTCCCCGCTCACGTTCAAGCGGATTGGAGTCCATAATTAAGCCATGCTGGACGCCGGCCAGTTTTTCCAACTCTGCACTGCGAAACATTCCAGATTGATAGAGCAGCTGGTCAACCAGAGTGGTCTTGCCGTGGTCAACATGTGCAATAATAGCCACATTTCGTATATGCGATGTAAATGTCATACCATTCCTTATTGTATATTCAAGGTTCCTGTTCTTTTGTGTCCAATAAATAAAATGCAGGAACGTATCTTATCTGCGTAAAAAAAGCAACAGAAAATCCCTTTCCCTGCGTTAGGGATTCTTTCAGGCAGGATACCCTGTAATGCAGAAAAAAAGCAACAGGCTATATTTTAATTGCTGGAGGGTACCGATAAGAGAGAAACGTATATTGAACGTCCTTTTTGAGTATATTCTAATTTGCCTTCCCTTGCTAACCAGCCAAGTCCTTGATAAGCCATTTGAGAAGTCAGATTTGTCCTTTTTGGAATATCTGTAATATTTATCGGGTTAGCTGCCTTTACAAGAAGATGCCAAATTATACCCGCTGCTTGTCCAATTTTTTCAGTCATTTCAAAATACCTCACAAAAAAGTCCTTCTAAATTGCATTCAATCAGGCAATAGTATGAACTGTTGTATTTGTCATGTCAAGAGTATAGTTTTATTGGAACATTGGGATTTTATATAGAATTACTTGAATAGGCCCTTAAAGCAGGTAATATAACAAATGATTCCTATTCGCATCTATGTTTCCGCAATAAATTATATTCGATATACAGGAGGTAATTTTGAAAGAAACAAAAAAAATCGCCTACTTTTCTATGGAAATCGGTCTTGATCCGGCTATGCCGACTTACAGCGGTGGTTTAGGGGTTCTGGCCGGAGACACGATTTTGTCAGCAGCAGATATGAAAATACCGATGGTGGCCGTGACACTGCTGCATCGAAAGGGATATTTTTACCAGCGGCTTGGAGCAGATGGATGGCAGACAGAAGAACCAGTTGAGTGGATTCCGGAGGATTTTACACGAGAACTGGAACCGCGTATAGTTGTGAATATTGAAAACCGGCCGGTAAAAGTCCGCGCATGGGAGTATATTGTTAAAGGTTTCGGGGGATATGCAGTCCCGGTTTATTTACTCGATACCGATTTGGAGGAAAACGCTCCGCAGGACAGAGTTCTTACCCATTATTTATACGGCAAAGATGCCCGCTACCGTCTCAGTCAGGAAATTATTTTGGGCATTGGCGGTATTCGGATGCTCCGGGCATTGGGATATACAGAACTTGACCGTTTCCATATGAATGAAGGCCATGCTAGCTTATTGACAATAGAACTTTTAGACGAGCGGATTCAAGCCCGCAAGGAAGACCAAATAACAGAAGAGGATATTGCCGAAATACGACGCCAATGCGTCTTTACGACTCACACGCCGGTAGCGGCAGGACATGATAAATTTCCGATGGATTTGGTCCGAGAAGTTTTCGGCAGCCATAAGGCATTTATGTTAGAGAATGTTTTCTGCTGTGAAAACCAGCTGAATATGACCTATCTGGCGCTGAATTTGAGTCACTATGTCAATGGTGTTGCCAAGCAGCATGGGGAAGTCTCCCGTCAGATGTTTTCCGGCTATAAAATTGATGCTATAACCAATGGAGTCAATGCAACACGCTGGGTTTGCCCATCCTTTCAGAAATTATTTGACAAGCATATTCCCGGCTGGCGTGAAGACAACTTCAGTCTTCGTTACGCGTTGAGTATTTCCTGCTCGGAAATCACTCAGGCACATCAGCAGGCCAAACGGGAATTGATTCAGTATGTCAACCAGCAGAGCAATCTCGGAATGGATACAGAGGTCCTTACACTGGGTTTTGCACGGCGTGCGACCAGTTATAAGCGAGCCGATTTGATTTTTACAGACCTGCAGCGGCTGCGTTCGATCAGCGTAAACGAAGGCAGGCTGCAGCTTGTATTCAGCGGCAAAGCACATCCCAATGACACCGAGGGCAAAGAACTGATTAAGCGCATATATAGTGCTGCTCGACAGCTGCGTCCAGAAATCAAGATTGCATACATTCCCAATTACGACATGGATCTGGGGCTTCTGCTGACATCCGGAGTCGATGTTTGGCTCAATACTCCTCAGCCCCCGATGGAAGCCTCCGGAACCAGCGGGATGAAAGCGGCCTTAAACGGCGTACCGTCTCTGAGCATTTTGGACGGCTGGTGGATTGAGGGCTGCATCGAGGGAATTACAGGTTGGGCTATAGGAGAAAATCATCATCTTGAACAGCACAGCGACAGGGCTGCCGATGCAGAACACTTATATCAGAAACTTGAACAAGTAGTGCGTATCTACTATAAGGAGCAGGCACGTTTTTGCTCTGTCCGAACACATGCGATTGCATTGAATGGCTCGTTCTTCAATACACAGCGGATGATGCAGCAATATGTGCTGAAGGCCTATTTTGGCTGATATTCAGCGGGCAGATTCCAAATGTTGACGAATATCACCCGGACGTATGCGGTTTTCATCGGCAATACGTCGGATGGTGTAGTTTGGGGAGGCCTGAATTCCTTTCTTTTTGAGTGTTTCCAAGGCCGTATTTATGTCGATGCCCAATTCCTGACAAGTCTGTATCAAGGTTTGTTGTCCAAATCCCCCTGAATCGGCAGCATTTGTTCCTCCGCCAAAACCTCGCCGCTGACCATATTGTCCTTGCTGGATTGCCTGCGGCTGCTGGGATGACCACGAGCTTCGAACTTTCTGCCCTAAGTTGATAAGCGAGGTGAATGGTACGGTTTGTTTAATAGTCCCCCAGCATACAAGGCCTGAAACAAGGAAAGCTCCTATCCATTCCAATCGTAAATGTCTTGCTGCGTTGACTTTATCAACAAAATAGCGGCATAGAGGCTTAATATTCAAACAAATATGACATAACGAAGCCGCTACAAAAACGGCACTCATACAGATATGCAGATCATTCCATTGACTCTTTGAGAGTCCCCAAAATGTCCAAGAATTCATTCTGCGTCCAGATGGGGCAATAAACAACAGAATGCCGGACAAGGTAATAACCAAAAAGGAAAAAGCTGTCAAAGACGACACAAAAGGTCGCAAACGAAGCGAAAAATGTTTTTGACTCATAAAAAGTCCCCTATAATAAGTTCTATAGCTGTAATGCAGGGAACCTTGTTTTAGTTACATATTTTTATAGGGGATGTTATGCAGAATCCCGCTGTCTTTCGATATCTTCGTTTTCGTAATCTGCGTCTTCATCCTCTTCGATGGTTTCAAGGGATTCCATGCTGTCTTCAAGATCGATATCTTCCCCGACCAGTTCGTCGGCATCAGTTTCGACCTCTTCTTCCGATTCAAAATCCTCATCTCTGTCGATATCGATGGGGCGACGCTTGAAATTATGGCGTTTGATAACCTGTCCGCTTTCCAGCATTTTGGCGTATTCGAGGCTGTAACGGGTCCAAGGTATGGCTTTCAGCCGTTCCTCTTCGATAGGAATTCCTAAGCCCTCACAAATACCAAAAGTCCCGTCTTTAATCCGTTTGAGGGCTTCCTGAATTTCCATAAGAATCTTCTTCTCTTCGGCCATCAAGTCGAGATTAAAATCCTGCTCATAACTGTCTGTGCCGATATCCGCTAAGTGGACAGGCATACTCGACAGCTCTCCTCCATTTTGGAAGATGGATTCTTCCATCGTGTAAACATCCCCGCTGATTTCCTGCATTTTCTCAATAAGCAGCTGCCGGTAAAATTCCAGCTGTTTTGCGGTTAATTTTTTGGATTTCTTTTTAGCCATCGTGTTCCCTGTCAATGGTATATGGTTTCCAGAATACAGCTTGAATTATCGACAATATTAAATACCCAACTTAACATAAAGCGGGAATTATAGGGACATATACGGTTTTGGCAACAGATTTGCTAAAATTTCTGTAAATAATTTTAATTTTTTTAATATCTCACAAAAACACACAATAATATATCCAATAAGTGTAGTATTATTGCCGAATACGGATCGCTTTTTGTTATTTATTTTTATAGAATCCCAAAAAGGAAATTGGCTTTGCATCGTATAAAAGACGTGTTTTTTTCTTTAATGGGGGATAGAAAACGTGATTCGTTTCGAGTTGATGACTGCAGCACCCAAAGACTATCCTTGGTGGGGTAAAAAGAATATGAAAAAATTATTGCAAATCGGTTGGGTGTTTGACAGAATAAATTTGCAGAAGCAATTTTTTATTGAATATTTAGTTCAGTAAAATACAATTTTTTCTTTTTTGTAAAGGAACAGCAGATATAAACGATATAGCAAGGAGAACTGTGATGCCTAACAGTATGGTTCCCACGCGGATGTTTTTGACAAAGGGTGTCGGGCGGCATAAATATCAGCTTAAGTCGTTTGAGGATGCACTTCGTCAGGCAGGTGTGGCTCAGCAGAATTTGGTGCAGGTCTCATCTATTCTGCCGCCGCACTGCAAAATTATTCGCCGCGAACAGGGCATTGAGCTTTTAAAGCCGGGGGCCATCAGTTTTTGCGTTATGGCTCGATGCGATACCAATGAGCATGGCCGTCTGATTGCTTCGTCGGTAGGGGTGGCTATTCCCAAAAACCGCAAAAAGTGGGGCTACTTAAGTGAAGTTCATGGTCATGGGATGAAAAAGAAAGAGGCGGAAGACATGGCCGAAGACCTGGCAGCAGGAATGCTCGGCACAACTCTGGGCATAGAGCTGGACCCGGATTTGGCTTGGTCAGAAAAAGAACAGGCCTACAAATCCAGCGGTTTGTTTGTTAAAACAACTAATATTACGCAGACTGCCACAGGACGAAAAGGATTGTGGACAACTACAGTTGCACTGGCTGTTTTTATTTTTGACTAAAAATGGGCAGGGCAAGACGCACTCAGTTCGGTGATTTTTCGCCCCGATTTTATAATCCCGAAACGGCGGCGATAGCTATTCTGCCTGTTCCCTACGACGGGACGAGCACATGGATTAAAGGCGCGGATAAAGGCCCGCAAGCGATCCTCGATGCATCTTATAATCTGGAATTTTACGACATCGAAACCGATAGTGAAGTTTTTCGTAAAGGCATTTTTACCGAACCGCCTGTCGAGGGTTTTGCCGATCCAGTGCGTTTGGCTGGTGTGGTGCGTCAGCGGATGAGCCGCATACTGGAGCAGAACAAGTTTCCGGTCGTACTGGGTGGGGAGCATTCAGTCAGCATCGGTGTTATTGAAGCAATGGCGGACAAATATAAAGACCTTACAGTGCTGCAGCTGGATGCCCATTCCGACTTGCGTGATTCCTATGAAGGCAGTACACACAATCACGCCTGTGTAATGGCCCGCGCTAAAGAATTTGCTGCTGTTGTTCAAGTCGGCATTCGCAGTATGGATATTTCAGAAAAGAAGAACATGGATTGGGGGCGGGTTTTTTTTTCGCATGATATCTGCAGCCGGACTGACCAGCAATGGATTGACCAAGCCGTGGAGCATCTGACCGAAAATGTCTATCTGACCATAGATTTGGATGTATTTGATCCGTCTATTATGCCTGCTACGGGTACACCGGAGCCCGGCGGTATAAACTGGTATGAAGCTGTTCATTTGATACGAGCGGTCTGCAGCCGCAGAAATCTGACAGGATTTGATGTCGTAGAGCTGTGTCCCCGTGAGCATTTGTGGGCCAGTGATTTTTTGGCTGCCAAACTTGTCTACAAAACACTGACATATAAGTTTTGTCTTTAAGGTCTATAACATCAACTAATTAATATAACTTCCCCGCAAGAACATATGCTGATTTTTGTCCCTGCCATATATCAGTATATTTATTCCTAATTTATTGGGGATAGGATGGGAAATAGAAAAATATCCAGATTGTCTTGTACCACGGTATAGAAATACGATATAATGGGAACAGCGAGCTTAACAAGAGTGTCAAAACACCAGAATAGGGAGATAGGCTATGTTTGAAACACTGGATAAGCTGTTGCTGGCGGGGCTTGGGGCAATGTCGATGACGAAGGAAAAAGCCGAGCAGATTTTTGATGAATATGTCAAAAAAGGGCAGGCTCAGAAGGAACAGCGTGCCGGCTTTGTTAAGGAGGTAATGGAACACGCTGAAAAAGCCAAACGCGATTTGGAAAAGATCATTTCTGAACAACTGGAAAAGGCGATGTCCAAGCAGCCGCTGGCAACAAAAGAAGATATCAAACGCCTTGAATCTAAGCTGGATCAGCTCTTATCAAAATAAGGGGATAAACGGTGCGAAATCCGCTTTTCAGCGTTCGCCGGACGTTTGCGCATATGGTGCGCTACCGGCACATTATGACAGTGCTGATAAAATACGGATTCGAGGAAATTGCCGGCATTTTTGCACGGCGTTTGAAAATCGGGCTTGGCTCAAAAGGATTGCCGACGACGCGAATGCAGAATCTGGCACAGACTTCGTTGGCAGCGCGCGTTCGGCTGGCTTGTCAGGAACTTGGACCGACGTTTATCAAACTGGGGCAGCTGCTGAGTACCCGCCCGGACCTTTTGAGTGATGAATATATTGCCGAGCTGGAGCGCCTTCAGGATCAGGTTGCTGCTGAAAAGTATGAGGATATCCGGCTTATGGTCAAGCAGCAGCTGGGGGGATTCCCAGAGGAAATTTTCGAACGTTTTGATGCAGAACCGATAGCGGCTGCCAGTATTGCACAGGTGCATCGGGCACGAACGAAAGAAGGGGACGAGGTGGTTGTTAAAATCCGCCGCCCGGGGATAGTGAAAACACTGCGGACCGAGATGGAGATTCTGGCTGATATTGCCGGCATTCTTAAAACTCGGTTGCCAACCCCGGAAACATTTAATCCTGTGCGAATGGTGCAGGAGTTCAGCGAGGCGGTAACAAAAGAAGTGGATTTAGCCAACGAACGGCGCAACCAGCAGCGATTCATCCGGAATTTTGCTGACGATCCTTCCGTGCATGTCCCCCGAGTTTTTGAGAAATACTCCAGTGAAGGTGTATTGACGATGGAGTACATTGAGGGCATTAAGCCCAATCGGATTGATCAGATTCTTGCAGCAGGATTGAATCCTAAAATTATTGCAGCGCGAGGAGCAGATTTTGTGCTGCGTCAGGTGTTTGAGTTTGGTTTCTTCCATACAGATCCGCATCCGGGCAATTTCCTGATTCTTGACGGGAATGTGTTGGCGCCGCTGGATTTCGGGCAAGTCGGGCGATTAACCAAGCAGGACCGTATGCTGCTGCAATATCTGGTTTTGGCGGTTGTCGAAGGGGATGTGTCTCGGATTGTGCATGGACTGGAACGTGCCGAAATGCTGGATGAGGAAACAGATCTTGCAGAATTAAGCAGGGATTTTGAGGAGATTCTTGAGACGTACTCCAACCTTCCGCTGAAGGATATTCCGTTTGGCGAGGCTATTCGGCGAATGTTTGATGTTATCCGACACCACCGTATTGAGCCGCCGCGCGATTTTACGCTGATGCTGAAATGTCTGATGACGATTGAATCTTTTGCCAACGACCTTGACAGCAATTTTCAAATTATGGAGCATCTGAAGCCCTATGCCAGACGCTTTACGCTTCAGCAGATAAGTCCCGAAGCACTTTTTCGACAGGCCCGGACAGCGGCCCGGAGTGCCAGTGAACTGGCTTCTCGGCTGCCCGAAGATGCAGCCGCTATCATCAGCAAGTTTCGCCGGGGCAAGTTTAAGATTCACGTTTATCACGACCATCTCGAAGAAATGGAACAGACGCTGGACAACAGCTCCAATCGGATTTCGTTTGCGGTGATTATCGCCGCATTGCTGATTGCCTCGAGTATGTTGGTCCCGCAGAGCGGCGGTGTGCTGGGAATTGTTACATTTCAGACACTCGGCATTTTGGGGTATCTTACCGCAATGGTGATGGGATTGTGGCTGCTTTTTTCTATCATCCGCCACCGCCGATTCTAAGCAATTGTGCCGTTTAACGAACGAATAAATATTTGAATTCTGTGCCGGATTGTCTATAATCAGGCAGCCGATAAAATACAGCAATCTTATGCCGAGGAAGAAAAATGATGGATATGCACAAAGAATATCAAAGGCGCATAAGCAAGGTGCGCCAGCAGCTTCGGGATGCAAAAGCGGATAGTTTTATCGCCACGGCAGTGGAAAATGTCCGCTATCTGACAGGATTTCGCGGGCATGACAGCTGGGCAGTGATTTTGCCGAAAGCCGTTATTCTGATTACCGACAGCCGCTATACCGAGCAGGCCCGCGGGGAATGTGTCGGCTGCCGGATTATTGAGCGCAAGGATGGTCTTGTCAAAACAGCTGCCGCACTGCTCGAAAAGCAGTCCCATATTGAAACAGTTGGCATTGAAGATACCTGCCCGCTGTCGCTATTTAAAACACTGCGAAAAGAGCTGCCTGTACAAGTGATGCCGACGAAAAATGTTATAGAAAATGTGCGGCTTCTCAAAACAGATGGAGAAATCCAGCTTCTTCGAAAGGCCAGCCGGATTGCTTTTGATGCTATGGATTGGGCACTGGGGCTGCTGATGCCGGGAATGACGGAACGTCAGCTTACAGCATTATATGAATATCGGGTAAGTGAATACAAAGCAAAAGTCGGCTTTGAAACAATTATCTGTTTTGGCCCAAACGGCTCACGCAATCACCACCAGCCGGGGGAACGAAAGCTTAGGAAAAATGACACTATACTGATTGATTTCGGCGTCAATTATGAAGGCTATATCAGCGATATGACACGAAGTTATGCGTTTGGCAAAGTATCGAATTTTTACCGCAAGGTTTATCAAACGGTAGCCAAAGCACAGGCTGCGGCGATTGAAACAATATGTGCAGGCGTCAAAATGGCTGATGTGGATGCGGCCGCCCGGAAGGTCATTGAAGATTCGGGTTTGCCGGTGTATGGACACGGGACCGGCCATGGGATTGGTCTGCAGGTGCATGAGAATCCTTATTTGACCAAAACAGATAAAAAAGGACGCTTGCAGGCAGGGCAGGTCATTACGGTTGAGCCTGGCATTTATCTGCCGGGGCAATTAGGTGTGCGGCTGGAAGATGATGTGCTTGTCACTGAAACAGGCGGGGAAGTCATCAGTCGGGATGAGCGGTTTGACATCCATATAGATAAAGTTCCTCAGCTTGGGTAATATCGCAGAAAGAGGACTTAATTGGGGATAATTTATATCTTTATGGGAAAATTGTTCTTGTTTTCATATTTTTCTGTAAATTTTCTTGCAAAATACAGCCGATTGTAGATATTACGCTGACTAAAAAAAGAATTCTTTTGAGAGTTTTTTATGAAAACAAGACTATTTATCGGCACAGCAGTATTAATCGTTATGATGCTTATAGCAGGATGCAAATGCCCCTGCAAAAGCACTTCATCATGTCCTATTCCGCACAAAGTAGCTTCAGCAGAATTATCCTCACCTAATCAGGTTGATTAGCCCCTGT
>Ga0116145_1004540_pt1 | contig 11019 bp, 9 predicted proteins | sample AD_JPNHG1_MetaG_FD_89747 | JGI IMG/M metagenome (GOLD analysis project Ga0116145, IMG submission 89747) | Active sludge microbial communities of municipal wastewater-treating anaerobic digesters from Japan - AD_JPNHG1_MetaG | ecosystem: Engineered > Bioreactor > Anaerobic > Digestate | place... | reverse complement strand
TGTTTACTTTCATCGGTGGCTCCTTTCTTTAATTGGTCTTAAAGTCTGCGGGATCTTCCCACAGAGGGAGCCACTTCTCAACTTTCAACTAAAAATTGTATATCACCCCGATATTTAATGATGTTGTTCAGTCGGTAGCGTCCAAATTAAGTGAATGGAAACCGGACAATGATATCGTACGCAAATTGCGCGTCTACTTAATGTGTTGTGTGCAGGTCACGCAATGAGACTATTCAAGATTGCGAGTTGCTAGGGCATTTTCCTAGCATGTGCTGTATCAAAGAGAAAATCTGGATGTCAAGAGAAATTCGAATTGCCTCAAATTAAATGTTACCCAGGAGGTGGTCAAAAAAGGATCGTTGGCTCATAAATAGGTGTTACCGAACACCAGCTCCGGGAAGGGAGGATTTATGAGTCCCCGATCGAAGAAAGAGTACACAGAATTAACCCATCTGCGTTACAAAAAGGCCTCCCGCAGGGAGAAAACGAAGATACTGGATGAATACTGTGCCACCTGCGGATGCCACCGCAAGCACGCGATCCGGGTGCTTAGAGGCTTTAAAAGGTTCACCAAACCCAGGGCAAGGAAAAGAGGCAAGCCCACCTTATACCGTAAGGAAACAATCCTTAAACCGCTAAAAGAGATATGGCTGGCTGCCATCCTGCCCCTGTGGCTGCCCGGATACATCCGGCAATTCGGGCCGCTTGCCGAAGACATCTTCAAGGCCTTGTTGACGATCTCCTCCTCTACTATCGACAGAATGCTCTACCACACCAGAATCCAGTACCGTAAAAGAGGCCGTGCCACGACAAAGCCCGGAACGTTGCTGAGAAAACAAATCCCTATCCAGACCAACCAATGGGATGAATCCCGCCCCGGCTTCCTCGAGGCCGATACCGTGGCCCACTGCGGCCAATCCATGCTGGGGATGTTTGCCTTTACTCTCGATTGCGTCGATATCGCCACCGGCTGGACCGAACAGAGGGCCGTCTGGGGAAAGGGAGAACGGGGCGTCCTGGAACAGATCAAAGATATCGAGGCCTCGCTGCCCTTCCCAATGCTGGGCTTCGATTGCGACAACGGCAGTGAATTCCTCAATCACCACCTCTTTAGGCATTTCACAGAACGAAAACAGCCAGTGCGGTTCACCCGAAGCAGGGCTTACCATAAGGAAGATAACGCCCATGTGGAACAGAAGAACTGGACCCAAGTCAGACAATGGGTCGGCTACGACCGATTAGACAACCCCATGGTCGTTCCACTCCTCAACGACCTCTACCACAACGAATGGAGACTATTCCACAATTTCTTCCTGCCCTCCGTAAAGCTCATCGATAAAGAACGCATCGGCTCCAAAACCCTCAAACGCTACGATCCACCCAAGACCCCTTACCAAAGAACCATGGAGTCCGACTACATCCCCAACGCAGTCAAAAAGGACCTCTCCAAACAACTTGAAAAACTCAACCCCTTCCTGCTAAGAAAAAACATGGAAACTAAACTCAAAAAGATATTCTCCCTCTGAGTAACATCTATTACGAGGCAACGATCCCTCAATCAGCCTACCCTTCGGTAACATTTATTTATGAGGCAACGGGAATTTATCGCGGGCAAGACTCATAATGGAGTGAAAAACTTCTCCGCTATTTCGTGTTCCCATAGCCGCTTCCGAAAGCGCTACCGATGCACTCAAGTGGACATCTATGCATCCTAATCCCTTTCCCATCAGTCGATTGTCTTCGAATCGTAAAACCTCTTCATGCTCCGCCTGGGCCGCCATAGGCAGTGCTTGAAGAAGCTACAGGATTTCAGGCCTATTCCTGAGGTTCCCGCAGGCAAGTTCGCCGACGATAAAGGCATGACATATGGCCTCTCCGGCATCCAATAACTCTTCGAGGCCAGAAACACCCTCATCGCAGGAGAGACACCAATACCGAGGTATCATCGAGGATCATTCTATCTTTGCCTTCTGTCCTCCGCGAGGTCTCATCCCCAAATCTTTCTCGGTTCCCCCTAATTTAGCAAACCTTTTGCCGCTTTCCCTCGCGATCAAAACTTCCAGGCCAAGCCTCACCAAAGACGTTTTCTCTTTTATACCTGTCAACTTTGATTGGCTCGCAAAAAGTCGCGAATTACCACTTTCGTCATTCCGGCGAACGCTGGAATCCGGTATATTCAATATGTTCTGGATGCCGGATCGAGTCCGGCATGACGTTTTTGGACTTTTTACGATCGCGTCAACTTTTATGCCTTGTTGATCAGTTCGTCATCAATATTCAATGTTGTTCTCATAGTTTTTATCATTTATATGCAGTGTCGTATGTGTAAAAGTGGGTTAACAATACATGAGTGTCAAGGAGTTTCAGCATCGATTTTTCAGATAACAAGCGGCTGAACGGCGGATTGTCAAGCGCGGCTTTCCTGGTCGGTGAGGCGGAGGATCCTTTCGGCCTCTTCGAGTTCGTCCTGCGTGTTGATCCCCATCACCTCCCGAGAGTCCGCGGCGACAAAAGAGCAGGCCTTTTTCCCTTTTCGCAGGGTAACGGCAACGATGTCCGTCAGATAGAACTCTCCCTGGGCATTGTCGTTGTCGATTTCTCCCACGGCCTCGAAAAGAAAGGGTGCCTCCGCGCAGTAGATGCCGGTGTTTATCTCCCGTATCTCCTTTTCTTCTTCTGTCGCATCCCGCGCCTCCACGATCTTGACTATCCCGCCTCCACCGTCCTTCACGACCCTCCCGTAACCCGCTGGGTCCTCGAGGACCGTCGTCATGACCGTTACAGCGGCCTTCTCCGCACGGTGAAAGGCGATGAGGTCCCTGACCGTCCGCGACCGCAGGAGCGGCACGTCTCCGCAGAGGATCAGGATAGTTCCCTCAAAGCCACGGAAGTGGTCTCGGGCCTGCAGGACGGCGTGGCCGGTTCCCAGTTGCTCTTTTTGCATGACGAATACCAGCCCTTCGTCCTTCATCACCTCTTCGATCAACTCTGCCTGGTGGCCGACGATGACGACGACCTCACGTGAGTCGACTTCCCGGGCCACTGCAACGGGAAAGCTGAGCATGGGTTTTCCATCGATCGGATGAAGGACTTTCGCCAGATCAGATTTCATCCTCGTTCCCTTGCCGGCGGCAAGGATGATAGTAGCAAGTTTAGGCGATAGATTCTGAGCCATCTTTTTTATCGGGCAGCACGATCAGGACCTCCTTGACCGACTTTGCGTCCGCGTCCTCTACGACGAAAAGAACGTCCCCTTCTCTGACGCTTTCTCTCCGCCGGGGTATGTGCCCCAGCCGGTCCAGGATAAAGCCTCCCAGAGTTTCATAATCTCCTTCGGGAATCTCGAGGCGGGTGATTTCGCGCACGCAGTCGAGGCTCGTCTGGGCCTTGAAAAGGTATCGGCCCGGGCCGACCTTCAGGTATGGCCTTTCGCCTTTATCGTACTCATCCTCGATTTCCCCGACCACTTCCTCCAGAAGGTCTTCGGTGGTGATGATGCCCACGGCCCCTCCGTATTCATCCACTACGACGGCCATGACCTCCCCGCGCCGCTGCATCTCCAGGAACAACTCATAGGCCGACTTCGTTTCGGGGACAAAGAACACGGCCGACCGCACGTAGTCCGCTACCGGCTTTTGCTCCCCTTCCGGCAAGGCCCTTAGAAGGTCGAAGCTGTGAAGAATCCCGGTTATGTCAAAAATGCTTTCCCGGTAGACGGGTATCCGGGAGAAGCCCTTTTCGCGAATGAGGGTGACGGCATCACCGACCTGGGCGGTTTCCTTCAGAGCCGCCACGTTCGACAGGGGCACCATGATCTGTCCCACCGTGGCATCCGAGAAATCGAAGACCCTCCTGACCATCTCTTTTTCCTGGGGTTCGATGTCACCTTTCCCCGCTTGTTCTCTGAGAAGATGCTTGAGGCCCTCTTTCGTGATGTAAGGAGCGTAGGCGGCCCTTCCCCCCGTCAACAAGCCGATCCCTGCCCGGGAGATCCAGGCCACGGCGAGCACCAGTGGGTAAAGGACCCAGGACGCAAGCAGGATGAAGTAGGCGACCTTTGCTGCTGATGATTCCGGCCTCTGCTGAAATATGCTCTTGGGAATGAGCTCCGCCGCCAGCAGGATAACGGGGATCATAACCGCCACGGCAACGACCCCTCCTTCTGTACTGCCGAAGAGGGAAACAAACACCGAGGTCGCCAGGGCGGTGTTCACGATTATGCAGAAATCCGTTCCCGCTACGGTAGTGGCCAGGAACCATTCAGGTTTTTCAAGGAGGCGTAGGACAACGGCGGCGGACCCGGAGCCGGCAGCCGCCCTCTGCTTGACCTTGTTGATGTCGGAAGCGACGAGAGCGATCTCCCCACCCGAAAAAAGACCTTCGAGACACAGGAAGAAAATCACCATGAGGATAGACAGAAGGTGGTCGGTCATTTTGCGACCTCTTCGCGGGAAACACGGACTCTCCAGATACTGGCCCCGCGCACTCGCTCCACCCGGAACACCATGCCGTCATAACGGACCTCTTCGCCTCGGGAAGGAAGTCTTCCGAAGAGATGAAGCACAAAACCTCCCACCGTGTCGAAATCCTCCAAGGGGATGTTCATGCCCGTAAGGGCGTTGAATTCTTCGATCGGCATCCTTCCCGAGGCAATCATGGTTTGACCGTCTAAGACGCGATAGTACCTTTCTTTGATGTCACGCTCGTCGTAGATGTCGCCGAAGAGACTCTCCAAGATGTCCTCCATGGTAACCAGCCCCGCAACGCCGCCGTATTCATCCACCACGATCGCCATATGGATTTTTCTCACCTGAAAGTCCTTCAGGAGGCTGTCCGCTTCCTTCTCCATCGGGACAAAATAGGGCTTTCTCAGCAACGCCCTGACGTCCGTTTCCCGCCGTCCCGATGCCATCGCCAGAAGAAGGTCCTTCGCATACAGGATCCCAAGGATGTCGTCCCTGTCCATGCCGTACACAGGCACCCGTGAGTAGCCGTTCTTGAGTATTTCCTTTTTCATCTCATCGAGGGTCAACGAAACGGGCAGGCAGAACATATCGATCCTCGGCGTCATTATCTCCTCTACAGTCGTGTCCGCCAGCTCGAAGACCCGGTGAATCAAGTCGCGATGGGGCTTCTGCAGCACTCCTTCTTCGTGACCTGCGTCAACCAAGACCCGCAACTCCCCTTCCGTCAGCTCATCCTTTCCCGACGGCTCACCCAGCCTGAAGGGACCCGTCAGCCAGCCCGATATCTTATCCAGCACCCAGCTGACGGGGGACAACAAGCGGAAAAACAATACCAACAAAGGCGAAACGGCCTGCGAGATCGCGATCGGGTTTATCTTGGCAACAGTCTTCGGAACTGCCTCGCAGAAGACAAGGAGCAGGGGAGTCAGGACGGCGATGGCGGTCCATTTCCCTTGATCTCCGAAGAGTTTTATAAAAATCACTGCTGTCAGCGAAGAAATCATTACGTTGACAGATTCGTTGCACGCGATGATCGTTATCAACAGACGCCGGGGATAACGAAGGAGTTCTTGGATTGTGGAGAGGCGCGGTGACTCCTCTTCCCTCACCTTGTGCAGATGAAGAGGCGTCAGAGAGAAAAGTGAGGCCTCCGCAGAAGCAAAAAAACCGGAGGCTAAAAAGAGAAAGAAGAGTACGACAAGTTTGAATGTCAGATAAGGGTCCAAGGGGATCCTGCTCTATCGGTCGCTTGAAGATGTGGTCATGGACGATTACCCGCTCGGGAGATTGGTACCCTCATTCGCTTGAAATGTCAAGTATTCAGCTTTGATTTATTGACTCCCTACCCCGTTTTGGATATAGTCGCAAGCTCACAAGCACTGGGCATCCCCTGCCGGTTGTGTGTCTGATGCCCAAACCTCAACCGAAGGCCGAGGCCCACGAGGAGGAAGAATGACACGCGTTCTTTTGGTCGGAAACGGCGCCAGGGAGCACGCAATCGCCGAGGCGGTCGTCCGGTCGAAACATCAGCCGAGACTATTTTCCTACATGAGGCACAACAACCCCGGGATCGCGGGCCTGTCCGAGCGGGTTATGCTGGGCAGCTATGACGACCTTGAGTCTCTCTGCAGGTTCGCCAGGGAGAACCGCATAGACTTCGCCGTCATCGGGCCGGAGGACCCTTTGAACAATGGTGCTGTCGATGCCTTGAAGGCCGCCGGGATACCGGCCGTGGGTCCGACGAAGAAGCTGGCGCAGCTCGAGACGTCGAAGTCTTTCACCCGAAATCTGCTTGCCCGGTACGGCATCCCGGGGAATCCGAGGTTCCGCGTCTTCACCTCCCTCGACGGGGTCGAAGAGTTCCTGAAGAGCCTGGACGGCGCCGTCGTGAAACCCGACGGCCTCACGGGCGGCAAGGGAGTCTTGGTTCAGGGCGACCATTTCCAGACGGTCGAGGAGGCATTGAAATGCTGCGGGGAGATACTCGCGGAGCACCCCGCTGTGATCATCGATGAGAAGCTGGAAGGAGAGGAGTTCTCGCTTCAGTGCCTCTCCGATGGAAAGACGGTTGTGGCGACGCCTCCCGTCCAGGACCACAAGAGGCGTTTTATCGATGACAAAGGGCCCAACACGGGCGGGATGGGGTCTTACTCTTGCGAGGACCATTCCCTTCCCTTCTTGACGCGGAAAGACGTCGAGGACGGCCTCGCCATCACGCAAAAAGTAGCCGAGGCGATATACAAGGAGACGGGTGAATACTACAGGGGAGTGATGTACGCCGGGTTCATGGTCACGAAAGACGGACTGAAACTCCTCGAGTACAACGCCCGGTTCGGCGACCCCGAGGCGATGAACATCCTGCCCATCCTCAAGACCGATTTCGTTGACCTTTGCCGGGCGGTCATCGACGGCACGCTGGGCGAATCGGCCGTCGAATTCGAGAAAAAGGCGACGGTGTGCAAGTACATCGTCCCCCGGGGTTACGGTCTCCCCAAGGACCATCCCGACGCAGATTCGACCTCGGCCAGGATTGAGGTGGGAGATGTGGGGCCGGCGAGGCTTTATTACGCCTCCGTGGACCAGCGCGAGGACGGTCTTTACATGACGACGTCGCGGGCCATCGCCGTGGTGGGGATCGCCGACTCGCTCGACGAGGCGGAGACTATCGCCGAGAACGCGGCCACGGCAATCAAAGGCCCCGTATCCCACAGGCCGGATATAGGCACGGGGCCCCTGATCGAAAAGAGAATACGGCACATGAAAAAGTTAAGAGGTGAATGAGGGGGAGGAAACAGATGAGACTCAATGAAATCAAGCGGGCCTTGATCAGCGTGACCGACAAGGCGGGCATCGTGGAATTCACCGCCGGGCTGCGGGCCTTCGGTGTCGAAATCCTCTCCACAGGCGGGACGGCGGCCCTGCTGAAAAAGAACGGCGTCGAGGTGCGGGAGGTCTCCGAATACACGGGCTTCCCGGAGATGATGGACGGGAGGCTCAAGACCCTCCACCCGAAGATCCACGGCGGCATCCTCGCCCAGAGGGACAAAGAGGAACACGTGACGGCGGCCAGTTCTCAGGGGATAGAGATGATCGACATAGTGGTCGTCAACCTCTATGCCTTCGAGGACACCGTGGCGAGGCCGGGGTGCACCCTGGAGGAGGCGGTCGAGAACATTGACATCGGCGGACCGGCCATGCTCCGGGCGGCGGCGAAGAACTACCCCTTTGTCACCGTGGTCACGGACCCGCAGGACTACCGCCTCATCCTCGAGGAGATGAAGGCGACGGGAGGAAAGGTCTCGGAAGAAACCAATTTCTCTTTGGCCGTCAAGGCATTCCACCTCACGGCCCGTTACGACGCCGCCATCTCCAACTACCTCGGCAGGATTCGGCCGGACGGGGCTCGGGAGGACTTCCCCGACACCTTGACTTTCCAGTTCGTCAAGGCCCTGGACCTGAGGTACGGGGAAAACCCCCACCAGAAGGCGTCTTTCTACAAAGAAAAGGACGCGACCCCATCGACCATCGCCAACGCCCGCCAGCTCCAGGGCAAAGAATTGTCTTACAACAACATAATGGACAGCGACGCCGCCTGGCAGATGGTCTGCGACTTCGACAAACCGGCGGCGGTCATCGTCAAACACGCCAACCCCTGCGGCGCGGCGACCTCGACGGAAGACATCCTCTCGGCCTACAAAAAGGCCCTTCAGACAGACCCCCTCTCCGCCTTCGGCGGCATCGTCGCCTTCAACAAGCCGGTGGACAGACAAACGGCGGAGGAGCTCGCCAAGACCTTCCTGGAAGTCATCATCGCCCCCGGTTATGACCGGGAGGCCCTCGAGGTCCTGGGGACCAAGAAGAACCTCCGCCTCCTGGAGGTCGCTCCCTGCACGGAGGGGGGCTTCCCGGGGTACGACTTCAGACGAGTGGTGGGGGGGCTTCTCGTTCAGGAGCGCGACGTAAACGACGGGAATGTCAGAAACGGTAAGGTGGTTACCGAGCGCACCCCCACTGACGATGAATTCGAGGCCTTGAATTTTGCCTGGCGTGTCGTGAAGTACGTCAAGTCGAATGCCATCGTGATCGCCACCAAGGACCAACTCATCGGTGTGGGGGCGGGCCAGATGAGCCGCATCGATTCCCTGAAGATAGCCCTCATGAAGGCCAACTTCCCCACGAAAGGCGCCGTCCTTGCCTCCGATGCATTCTTCCCCTTCCGCGACGTCGTGGACACGGCGGCGGCCGCCGGCATAACGGCCATGGTCCAGCCTGGTGGTTCCATCCGGGACGAAGAATCCATACAGGCGGCGAACGAGCACGGCATGGCAATGGTGTTCACGGGGAGGAGGCACTTCAAACACTGATGCACGTCATAAGAATCTCCGTCTCAAAATGGGGTAAGGCATGAAACAAAAAAGGGGTGTCCTGGTGAGCATCGCCATGGGGAGTGATTCCGACCTGCCGGTCCTCAGTGAAGCCATAACCATCCTCAAGGAATTCGACGTTACTTACGAGGCCGTGCTTACGTCGGCCCACCGCTCGCCCGAGAGGACGGCGGCCTACGCCGAGGGCGCGGCGGAAAGGGGAGTAAAAGTCATCATCGCCGGGGCAGGGGCCGCGGCGCATCTTGCCGGCGTAATCGCTTCCCGGACCACCATACCCGTCATCGGCGTGCCGATCGACTCGACGCCGCTGGCGGGACTCGACGCCCTGCTCTCGACCGTCCAGATGCCGGGGGGCGTACCGGTGGCCTCGATGGCGGTGGGGAAGGCGGGGGCAAAGAACGCGGCCCTTATGGCAGTCAGGATCCTCGCCCTCGGCGACGACGCCCTGCGGGAAAAATTGGCGGCCTACGCCGCAAAGATGGCCCGGGACGTCGAAAAAAAACAGGAAAAGGTCGATTGCCTATCCTGATCAGGACAGACCCGACAAACCTCGATAAAAAGGCCCTCCTGGAGGCCGTCGCCGTCCTGAAGGGCGGCGGTGTGGTCGCCTACCCGACGGAAACCTTCTACGGGTTGGGCGCCGACGCGAGCGACGAAAAGGCGGTGGAACGGGTTTACGCCCTCAAAGGCAGGGAGTTCAACAAACCCCTGCCGATCATCATCGGAGACCGGGAAATCGTCAGCAGGCTGGTCGAAGAGATTCCGGAGACGGCCCGAAAACTGATGGACGCCTTCTGGCCGGGGGGTCTCACGATCGTCTTCAAGGCCTCGCCGTTCATCGTTCCGAGACTGACAGGGGGCACCGGCAAGATCGGCATCCGCCTCTCCAGCAACCCCATCGCATCAAAGCTTTCGGCGCTCCTTTCCCGGCCCCTCACGGCGACGAGCGCGAACCTCTCCGGGGAAAAGGAAAGTGTCTCAGCTCGGGAGGTTTTAGAGATTCTCGGGGATCGGGTGGATGCAGTGATCGACGGCGGTTCTACGCCCGGGGGCAAGGGGTCTACCATCGTCGACGCCACCACCGACCCGCCCACCGTTCTCCGGGCCGGCGTTATCCCCCCTTCCCTCATCCGATACAGACTTGAGAAAAACGCCTGACGTTCTCCTCCTCGCCCAGGGCGATCAGTTTGTCGCCTTTCTCGATCACGTAATGGGCCATGGGATTGAAGATCATCCTGCCCGATTCCTTCTTAACGGCCACGATGATGAGGCCGAAGCTATGGCGGATGTCCGATTCCTCCAGGGTCTTCCCGATCACCGGCGAACCTTCGCATATCTCCAGTTCCTCCATCTGCAGCTCGAGGCTCTGCCTTCTCGTCGTGATTTCGATGAAGTCCAGCATCGCCGGCCTGAGAATCGCCATCGCCATCCTGATGCCGCCCAGCATATAGGGTGACATGACGCGGTCGGCCCCGGCACGAACAAGCCGGTGTTCCGACTCTTCCTCTTCGGCACGGGAAAGAATGAATATCTCCGGGTTGAGCTCCTTGGCCGTCAGGATTACATAGAGGTTCTCCGCGTCGGTCGGAAGCACACAGACTATTGCCCGCGCCCGCTTTATGCCGGCCTCTAAAAGCACCTTGTCACTCGTCGCATCCCCCTTACAGCAAATAAAGCCTTCCTCTTGAATCTTCTCGACCGTTTCCGGGTTGTTTTCAATGACGACGAAGTCCCGTTTCGCAGCCGCCAGCTCTCTCGCGATGAGATGGCCGATCCGACCGCACCCGCAGATGATAATGTGATTGCTCATCCGGCTGATCACCTTCCCGAATTTATCCCTCCCTAAAATCGACCTGAGACGCACATCGACCACGGTCTCAGCCATGAGAACAACGGTATAGAACATGATGCCGACGCCGAAGATCACGAACACGACCGTGAATATCTTGCCCGCCTCGGACCGGGGGAAAAAATCCCCGTAGCCGACGGTCGAAAGCGTCACGATAGTCGCATACAGGGCGTCGAGCAGATCCCAACCTTCGACGGCGTTATAACTGACCGTTCCGATAAATATCATTATTACAAGGCCGAGGATGGCGATCCTCAATTTATCTGTCGGGCGCACGCCGGCCTCCGTTCATTTTTTCTTCGACGCCTCGACAGACACA
>Ga0116145_1004526_pt1 | contig 11036 bp, 4 predicted proteins | sample AD_JPNHG1_MetaG_FD_89747 | JGI IMG/M metagenome (GOLD analysis project Ga0116145, IMG submission 89747) | Active sludge microbial communities of municipal wastewater-treating anaerobic digesters from Japan - AD_JPNHG1_MetaG | ecosystem: Engineered > Bioreactor > Anaerobic > Digestate | place... | reverse complement strand
CGAAGCTGGCATTGCCGGTGAACGAGCCGGTGATATACGCGTTGCCGCCCGGGTCAGTCGCCAGCCCGAAGGCGGTGTCCGACGAGTAGCCGCCGCTTTGGTAAAACGACGCGCTTCCGGCCTGCCGAACCCAGAGCAGGCGGCCCAGCCGGTCATACTTGGCCAGAAAGATGTCCGGGCCTGCCGCGCTGACCAGGCGGGTTGAGCCAAAGTCGGCCGTTCCCCGGAAGTAGCCGGCCATGAAAGCATTCCCCTGCGCGTCCACTGCGACACACCGGGCTTCCTCGTGGTCGGCGCCACCGCCTTGGCGCGCCCAAAGGAAGCCCGGCGGCGGTGTCACGGACAAGGTTGCCGGAGCGGTCAAAGCCGACCCGAGCAGATTGGCAACGAGAGCCTGGTAAGTTCCGGCGTCGGCCGGCTGCACCGCCTCGAGGATGAGAGCCGGCTGGGTCTGGCCGGGCAGCTCGGCGCCGTCCTTGGTCCATTGATAACTCAGCGGCTCCGTGCCGCGGGCCGGAACGAACCATTCAACCGGCGCCCCGCGCGTCACGGTCAGGTTGGTGGGACTGGAGAGGATGGCGGGCGGAGTGCCGGTGATGGAAAGCGTGGCGGGGTCGCTGAGGGTGCTGCCGAAAAGGTTGGTGATGGCGAGGGTGTAATCTCCGCTGTCGCCCGCCTGGATGTTCGTGAGGATCAGGCTGGGGCCGGTGGCGCCGGGCAACGGGCTGCCGTTACGCCACCATTGGAAACTCAAGGGCGGGCTGCCGTCGGCCACGACGGAAAAGATGGCATCCTGACCGGCGCCGAGCACCAGCGACACCGGGGGGACATGAATGACCGGCGGCGCCTGGACCGTCAGCATCGCGTTGGAGCTGGAGATCACACCAAAGGAGTTGCTGGCCATTAAGGAGTAATTGCCCTGCTGGGAGAACTGCACGTTCGTGAGCGCGAGGCTCGAAGCGGTCGCGCCAGGGAGGTTTGTCCCTTCGAACAGCCATTGGTAATGGACCGTCGGTGTGCCGACGGCGCTGCCCGTCAGCACCACGTCATCTCCGGCGTGGTTCGTCTGGCTTTGCGGCTGTTGCACCATGGCCAGGGCGGGATCCAGGCCCAGAATCTGAAGTCCCGAGACCTTCCCGAGGCCGTCAGCCCTGAGCGTGACGGTCTCGCCGGCCGCCACCCAGACATTGGTAAAGCGGACGTATTGCCGGCCTTCCTCCCACGCGGGCGGATTAACCAGCGGCGAATCAGAACACGCGCGCGTTCCCAGATTGCTGGTTCCCACCGTGAGGGTGAAACTGGCCGCGGGACTGTAGGCATAAAACTCGTAAAGCCCCGGGATCAGGTTGACGGCGACCAGGGAGACGTCCGATGCATAGCCGTTGTTAAAGACGTAGCTGTCGTACATGGTGTCGGACGACCCGCAATAACTGCCAAAGACGCCATGGAGGATTGAAATCGTGGCCGAAGAGACCGCGCCGTTGGCGTATTTCAAGTTTGAGACGGGACTGTACCAGCCGATATTCCAGAAATCGTCCGCTCCCTGGCCAATGGCCGCCGGGCCGGTTTTCTCGGCGAGGGGGTAGCCCGGGTCCAGGTTGATCAAAGAGGTGAGCGGGTCGGCCAAGGCGCCGGCGTGGAAGAAAACGCCGGCAACAATGGCAATGCAATAATTGAGACGTTTGAGCATGGGAGCCTTTGGCTGAAAGAAGGTGCTTGGTTGGGCCCCCGGTTAGCGAGGGTTGGACGAGAAAGAAAACCAAAAGGATGTTGACAGGGATGCGCTTGCGGGCCCGGCCTGCGCACAATGGCGTGGGGGACAGCTTTGGTTTTCGGGCTTGCCGGGCACCTGAAAATGCTACCAGAAAGACAGCCGGCGAGTCAACCGCACCGATGGGCCGAAATGGCCCAAAACGCCGGCGCGGGCAGGGGGGGGTCAAAGATTGAACAGCCGGTCCATTTTCGCCTTGACGGCGGGGTCCATCCGGATCAGGGGGGGCCAGGGGCGTTTGAAACCCTCGCCGGGGAGCTTTCGGGTGGCGTCAAGGCCGAGTTTGCCGCCGATGGCGATTTCGCTCGTGGCATGGTCAAGCACGTCGGCGGGGCCTTTGGTGAAGAGGCTGTCGCGCTGGGGGTCGGTGTTGGCGCAAAGGCGAAAGAGCACTTCGCTGGTGTTGTGGACGTCCACATCGTCATCCACGACCACGAGGTACTTGGTGAACATCATTTGGCCCATGCCCCAAAGGCCGTGCATGATTTTGTAAGCCTGCATCGGGTAGGTTTTACGAATGCTGACGAAGACCAGATTGTGGAAAACGCCCTCGGCGGGAAGCGCGATGTCCACGATTTCCGGGAAGTTCATCTTGAAGACCGGCAGGAACAGCTTCACCGCGGCGCTGCCCAGGTAGAAGTCCTCCATGGGCGGATGGCCGACGATCGTGGCGGGATACACCGCCTCTTTGCGATGCGTGATGGCGGTGACGTGGAACACCGGGTAGGGTTCCGGCAGCGTGTAGAACCCGGTGTGGTCGCCAAAGGGTCCCTCCTCCCGCAGCGGCTCGCGCGGGTCCACGTAGCCTTCGATGACGAAATCGGCGTTGGCGGGGACTTCCAGATCGTTGGTCTCGCACTGGACCAGTTCGACCGATTTCCTGCGGAGGTAACCGGCCAGGAGGAATTCGTCCAACCCGTCCGGCAACGGGGCGGTGGCGGCAAACGGGTACACGGGATCGCCGCCCAGAAACACGGCCACCGGCATGCGGGTGCCGAGCTCGAGGTGGCGGCGCGCGTGGCGCGCGCCGACCTTCTGAAGCTGCCAATGCATGCCTGTCGTGCGGTCATCGTAAATCTGCATGCGATACATCCCCACGTTGCGTTCGCCCGTGTCCGGGTCCCGGGTCACCACGCAGGGCAGCGTGATAAACCGCCCCGCATCCAGCGGCCAGCAACGCAGCACCGGCAGCTCCAGCAACGTCGGGCTCGGGACGGGGGCGCCCGGCTCGCCCAGCGGCGGGGCCGGCGGCCAGGGCTCGGTTCGCGGGGGCGGCGCCTCGAACCGGTGAATCACCTCCTTGCAGGGACCGTCGGAGACCCGGCGCGGCCGGGCGTGACGCAGCTCCAGGGCGGTGCCCAGGAGCTTGAGGGCGTCGCGAACCGAGACCGGCGGTTTGGCTTTCATCAGGGAGCCCAGCTCCGCGGCCACCGCTTCGACGCTCTCCGCGCCCAGGCTCAGCGCCAGGCGCTTCCACGAGCCCAGCGTGTTGATGGCCACCGGAAACGGGCTGGGTTTCCGGTTCACCACCGGCTCTTCAAACAGGAGCGCTTTGCCCCCCCCCGGCTTTTTCATTTCGCGGTCCGCCAGCTCGGTCATCTCGAGCTCCGTGGCCACGGGCAGCGCGATTCGCTTCAGCTCGCCCGCCGCCTCGAGCTGATTCAAAAACTCGCGAAAGGAACCAAATGCCATACCACCTGACGGTACCAGAACGCCGCGCCGGCGCAACCACCGCCGCCGGCGCGCGGCCTGCGCGGCGGCTCTGGCGGGGTGGAATCCCTGCAAGACCGGGGGAGGCCGGGGACCGGCGGGCCTTCAAGGGCCGTCGCGCCCGCACACCGCGGCGGGGATGGAGCGGGAGACCGGGAAGTTAGCGGCTCGCATCCCGATGAGATGATGCCGGTCGAATGTTAGGGTATCTGATGACGCATATATGCTTATCTTACGTATGCGTTCTGCGGTCGTTTCTTATTCTGTTTGATTTGCGTCAAAGCGGGTCCGGCCGGGCTAGCGTAAAGGTGGAGGCGCGCAGATTGCCGCGGGCAATGGCGTCCGCGGCGCGCACAGACCGAGACTCAAGCAGAAGAAGAATTATGTTTTGTTTTCAGTGCGAACAGACCTCGAAGGGAACCGGCTGCACCGATTTTGCGGTATGCGGCAAGGATGAAGAGACGGCGGTGTTGCAGGACTTGCTGCTGCACGCAACCAAGGGCGTGGCGCAGTATGCGCAGCGGGCGCGGCGGCTCGGGGCGCGGGATGCGGCGGTGGACCGTTTTCTGCTGCGCGGGCTGTTTCTGACGGTGACGAATGTGAATTTCGACGCGGCGGCGATTGAGCGGGCGATTCGGGATGCGGCCGCGATGCGGGACCGGGCGAAGGCGCTGTATGAACAGGCGGCGGCGCGCAAGGGGGTCAAGGCCGAGGCGGTTCGGGGGCCGGCCACGTGGGCGCCCGCGCCCCATCGGCAGGGTTTGGTGAGCACGGGGAGCGTCGTATCGGTGCTGGGCCGGCGGGACGCGTTTGGGGCGGACATCAGCGGGCTGCAGGAATTGCTGACCTACGGTGTGAAAGGGATGGCGGCCTACGCGGACCACGCGCAACTGCTCGGCCACGAGGCGGATGGGGTTTACGATTTCCTGGCTGAGTCGCTGAGTTATCTCGCCGAGGCGCAGCCGACGGTCGAGGCGCTGCTGGGGCTGTGTCTGAAATGCGGGGAAATGAACCTGAAGGTGATGGAGCTGCTGGATGCGGCCCACACGCGGACCTACGGCCACCCGGTGCCCACGGCGGTGCGGGTGGAGCCGGTGAAGGGCAAGTGCATCCTGGTTTCCGGCCACGATTTGAAGGACCTGGAAACGCTGTTGCGTCAGACCGAGGGCAAAGGGATCAACATTTACACCCATGGAGAAATGCTGCCGGCGCACGGTTATCCCGGGCTGAAGAAGTATCCGCATCTGGTGGGGAACTATGGCGGGGCGTGGCAGGACCAGAAAATCGAGTTTGCCGCGTTCCCGGGCGCAATCCTGATGACCACCAACTGCATCCAGGAGCCGCAGCCCGGCTATCTGTCGCGCATTTTCACCACCGGCCATGTGGGCTGGCCCGGCGTGCGCCACGTTTCCAACGAGGATTTTACGCCGGTGATTGAAGCCGCGCTGGCGGCGCCCGGGTTTGCCGAAGACGGGCCTGACAAAACCATTCTGGTCGGGTTTGGTCACCAGGCGGTGTTGAGCGTGGCGGATAAAGTGATCGAGGCGGTGAAAGCCGGCGCGATCAAACACTTTTTCCTGGTGGGCGGGTGCGACGGCGCCCGGACGGGCCGGGACTATTACACGGAATTTGCGGAGCGGATTCCGAAGGATTGCGTGCTGCTGACGCTGGCCTGCGGGAAGTATCGTTTCAACAAGCTGGATTTCGGGACCATTGGCGGCATTCCGCGGCTGCTGGACATTGGCCAGTGCAATGACGCCTACTCGGCCATCAAGATTGCCGTGGCGCTCTCCCAGGCCTTTGGGTGCGGGGTGAACGATCTCCCGCTCTCGCTGGTGCTGTCCTGGTACGAGCAGAAGGCGGTGGCGGTGCTGCTGACTCTGCTGCATCTGGGGATTCGCAACATCCGGCTGGGTCCCACGCTGCCGGCGTTTGTCACGCCGGCGGTTCTCCAGGTGCTCGTGGAAAAGTTCAACCTCATGCCGATTAAAACGGCCGAGGCGGACCTGCAGAGCATCCTGGGCAAGGCCGCTTAAGGCTTCCTTTAAGCATCGCCCCGTCCGGCGCTTCGACCGCCGGGCGGGGCGCGCCCTTTGTCCGGCGCCGGGTGCGGTTCAGATTTCCGCCCCGGTTCAGTTGAAGTCCAGGCCCGAGCCGGGCGTCTGATCTTTCAATGTTTGCATGCGCAGGAAATGTTTTGTTCGGGGTTGCGATGGGCGTGGCCGCACTGACTTCGACGGCGGCAAGTCCGGTTCACGCTTCCCGGCGGGTTTTGGAGGTTGCGCCGGTCTGGACCGGGCACCCTGTGGGGTTCCAATCCGTGGTGGCTGGCAACCGCCAGGTGGTGGCGTTTTTCGACGCCGAGCGCCGCATGACCGTGGCGGCGCGGGAGCTGGAGGCAACGAACTGGACGTTCCAGGTGCTGCCCGAAAAACTCGGGTGGGACAGCCACAATTACGTGACTTTGGCCGTGGATCAGGCTGGCCACCTCCACCTGAGCGGCAACATGCACGGCAACCCCTTGGTGTATTTTCGCACGAGCCGGGCGCTGGACATTCGTTCGTTCGAGCGCGTTTCGAAGATGACCGGCCGGCAGGAACAGCGGGTCACCTATCCCCGCTTCTTGACGGGGCCGGGGGGTGATTTGATTTTCACCTACCGCGATGGCGGCAGCGGCAACGGCGACCAGATTTACAACATTTACGACGCGCGAAGCCGGTCCTGGCGGCGGCTGCTGGACGGGCCGCTGATTTCCGGCGAGGGTCGGAAAAGCGCCTACTTGAACGGCCCGCTGCGCGGACCGGATGACTTTTACCACCTGGTTTGGATTTGGCGGGAGACGCCCGACTGCGCCACCTCGCATCAAATCTGTTATGCGCGAAGCCGGGACCTGGTGACGTGGGAAACCAGCGGCGGGAGGCCGCTGCCGCTGCCGATCACGTTCGAGACCGGCGAGGTGGTGGACCCGGTGCCCATGCACGGCGGGGCGATCAACGGCAACGTGGCCCTGGGGTTTGACGCCCAAGGGCGGCCAATTGTTTCCTATCACAAGTTTGACACGAACGGTTTCACCCAGGTCTATAACACGCGGCTCGAAGACGGCCGCTGGGTCCAACACCAGGCAACCGATTGGAAGCACCGCTGGGAGTTTGGCGGCGGCGGTTCGATTCCCTTCGAGGTTCGCGTCGGGCCCGTCAAGCTGGACACGGGCAACCGCTTGACCCAGCACTTCTCCAGCCGCGAACAAGACTCGGGCGCCTGGGTGCTTGATGACCGGACCCTCAGGCCCCGGCGGCGCGCCCCGGCGGCGGATGCCGCAATCGCCGACCTGCGGAAGGTTCGGTCGGCCTTTCCCGGCATGCAGGTTCACCTTGTCCCCGTGCAGGGTTCCGAAGCCGCGCCCGCGGCCCTGTGGTTGCGGTGGGAAACCCTGGGCGCCAACCGGGACCGGCCGCGCCCCGGCCCGTTGCCGCCGCCCGGCATGCTCGAGGTTTACGAGATCCCCCGGACCAAGGGCTGAAGGGAAGCTCGCCCCATGTGGGCCAACCCCCTTTTGCCGTCCGGGTCATCCGCGCCGTCGGTGTCGTATTCAACTGCACGGATGCGGGATGGGGCTCGAAATGTTGCGTGCGGCCCTGAACCGACCGGGTTTACCAAGCGTTTACTGTTTAGTCATTTTGGTCCAAAGCTGAAATCTGTGTATCCTATTGCAGCGCAACAGGGTAAGCCTTTGTCGCCCCTCCCCGGGCCCTCACTGCTCTTCTCGGGACATCCGTTTTGCCGCCGCGAGGCGGGCGCACCGGATAATCTGGCCGAGCGGCACTTCGAGGACTTCGCCCATGCGGAGCGGGGTTTCGAGACTTGGATTCCGTTCCTCGCGCAATATCCGAGCCACTTCCGCGGAAATGGCCGCACGCATTTTGTCGGCTGCCAGCCGGTGGCTTTAATCGAAAAGAGGCTTGACAAGAGGTGACACAATAGTTACAAATCGAACAACACTAAGCCCTTGGACCAGCCAGACAGCGACCTTGAGTGGAAAGTCGCGGCGGGCTATCCAACCCGGGAACGGTTTAACAGTCGGGTTAAAGCGCGGTAAAGACAACAATGCAGAACAGTTGAAAGGAAAGGTATGAACAGGCACACCTCACCAACCACCACCTCCGTTTTCCACACCATCCGCCTCACGCTCCTTCTGGGCGTCCTGATGTTGCTTGGTGGGCAAGGACGGGCTCAAGTGTTTTCTGACAACTTTAATGATGCGGTCCTGGACACGAACAAGTGGGAGGTGCAGAGGCCGTTTTGTGACTCGGACGTGTTTCTATCTTCAGGCAATGCAGTACTGCTCAACCGGGGTATACTCCAGAAAGTCGGTGAGGCTCCAACCAGCCTGGTGCTACGAACCAGATTCAAATTCACTGGCAGCCCACATGACCAATTCCGCATCGTTTGGAGGTCGGACGGTGACACCAGCAACGTTCTGAACGCTTCGCGCGAGTTCATCCACTGCGTGCGGCTATCGGCTCAGCTACCGAACAGCGAAATCGGCCCCGTTGGCTTCATCTTGTTGGATTGGACAGATCATCCCACGGCCCACGGGATTATCGCGTTGGTTCAAACGAATCTGCAGGCAAACACTTTTTATGATGTCCGGATCGAGGACGATGGCTCAGAGATCAAAGTTTTCTGGGGAACTAATACCATCCCGCTCATGACGGGCAACTGCACGAACCGCTATGGAAGCAGGCTCGCTTTTAACAATCGCGAAGGCGCTTGTGGAGGCAGCAGCATAAGCGCAGGAAGCCGAGTTGAACTGGATTACGTCTCGGTAGAGCAGCTAAGTCCAAATCTCGCGCACGGTTTGGTCGCTTATTACCCTTTCAATGGCAACGCCGACAATGCAGCGGGCCCGGGTTACAACGGATCGGTTGTCGGGGCGCAACCGACTGCTGACAGGTTTGGCAATCCGGCCTCGGCGTATGCTTTCAATGGCCTCGGCGACTACATTACCGCGCCGGCACTCCCGGATTCGCAGGAGTTTACTGTGTCGGCGTGGATTCGGCCGGTGGAAGACAAGTACGCCGGCATTTTCTACGACGCCGCTTACTCTACTCCCGGCCGTGACACCATCCTTGAACTGTTACCTGGCAGCAAGCTTCGGGCAACATTCACCAAGATCGGTTCGCCCGGGCCGTATCCTTTAGAGTCTGACGCGATCGTCATCACGGGCGCGTGGCAGCACGTCGTCCTGTCGCTGAGGACCAATGGCTCGGCTCTTTATTTCAACGGCGTGCCTGTGGCCACAACGAATCAAGCAGGTAACAATATCGGTTATCATTCTCCAATCTATTTGGGCGCCGAAAACCACGGGCTTGGGCCGGAGTACTTTTTCCACGGCGATATTGACGATGTTCGGATTTATGCGCGGGGGTTAACCGACGCGGAGGTCCAGCAACTGTATGTGGAGGAGAGGCGTTACTGTGTTCCCCGCCGGGCGACGGCGGTGGCCCAGGTGGTGAACGGGTTTGTGGTGGGCGCGACGATTACGGATGGCGGGTGCGGCTACGTGGAGGCGCCGGCGGTGCTGATTGCCGGCGGTGGCGGCATCGGCGCGCTGGCCACTGCCGTGGTTAGCAACGGCGTGGTGGTGGCCATCAATATCCTCAACGCCGGCTTCGGGTACACCACCCCGCCGGCGATTGTGATTGATTTGCCTCCGATGCCGCCGGTGCTCGTCCAAGGCCCCACCCCTCAAATCGTCCTGGCGGGCACAACCGCCACCCTGCAGGCCGGCGCGGAGGGCTCGTTGCCTTTGCGTTATCAATGGCTCAAGGACGGGCAGGCGCTCGCGGGGGCTTCGGAATCGGTGCTCGCCCTGACCAACTGTCGGGTTGCAGATTCGGGGTTTTACGCTGTGGTTGTCACCAACCTTTACGGGGCGGTGACGAGTGCGCCGGCCAGGCTGTGGGTGACGACCAACACCTTCGACCTCGGGATGGTGGCGTATTATCCGTTCGATGGGAATGCTCGGGATGCCAGTGGGAGCGGAAATGACGCGACACCCGCGGGCACTTTTCAGTACCTGACTTATGGGCTCTCGGGAGGGGCGTTGCGAATCTTTGGCGATAGATCCGACTATTATTCCGGGGGCGGCCACGTGCTGCTGCCCACTTTTGGTGAGTATTTGAATTCGGGGTACACTTTTAGTTTATGGGTGAAGGATGAAGTCGTTGCAGGGTGGCCCGCAGAAAAAGAGGCTTATGTGGCCTTCGGTGATGACTCGGCCAAAGGGGTTACGATCTGGCTCGCGCCGCAGGTAATAGCGTTTGAATTTGATGACAATCCAACCACAGTCGTTGACATCAACCTCCCGGTCTCAGACTTGGGTTGGACATGGCAGACTTACCCGCTGGTGTGGAAGCATCTGGTACTAACCTGTAGACCGGGGCTGATGTCAGGCTATGTGAACGGCGATAAGGTTGTCGAGGTGGACCGGGCGTTTGATATCTTCCCCGTGGGAACCGCCGCGTTGGGGCGCCACTGGTGGGGTAATGGCTCATTCTCCTCCGCACGGATGTCGGTCACCTATGACAACGTGCGGATTTACAACCGGGCATTGAGTGACGATGAAGTCGCCGAATTGTTTTCATCGGAGGGCCCGGCAACTCCCCCACTCATTACGTCCCAGCCACGGAGCCGGACGAACGTGGTGAGCAGCAGTGTGATGTTCAGCGTGACAGCCAGCGGTACGCTGCCATTCAATTATCAGTGGCGCAAGGGTGGGGTGAATCTGGCGGGAGCCACCGATCGGACCCTGGTCATTGCCAATGTTCAGCCGGGCGACGCGGGGGCCTACAGTGTCGTTGTGACCGATACTTACGGCGGGATGGCAACCAGTTCGGTGGCGGAGCTGACCGTCCGGTCTTTGGTGCCGCCGGCCGTGATGACTGGTCCGGTGGCAAACCCCGCCAATGGCCACCTTTACTACTTGCTTAGCCCCAGCACCTGGGTGGAGGCCGAGGCGGCGGCGGTCGCGCTGGGTGGTCACCTCGCCACGGTGCGAAGCGAGGCCGAGAATGCCTGGCTGTATGCAACTTTTGGCGCGAGCAGCAACCATCTGTGGATCGGGCTGTACGACCCCGATCCCTTCATTAACGCGACAAATGCTGAGGCGCGAAGAGCGGAATTTGGGTGGGTGAGCGGCGAGAGTTCCTCGTATATGAAGTGGCACTCGGCGGAGCCGAATAACTGGGACGAGGTGGGAGAATTCTATGGCAACATCATGAGTCCGGCGTGGGGTGCGGCGGGGGGCTATTGGAACGACACCTGGGACACCGATTTCAACACCACTTCCTGGATTAGCGGCGTGGCGGAAGTGATACCCACGCCGCCGGCCATTACCCAAAATCCCTCGCCGCAGACCGTATTTGTGGGAGGTAGTGCCAGCTTGAGCGTTCTGGCAACTGGAACTTCGCCACTGCAATACCAGTGGCTCAAGGGCGGCCAGGAGGTCGCCGATGCCACTCATTCTACTTTCACCCTCGCGAGCTGTGAGGTT